>Ga0209717_1000724_pt1 | contig 39044 bp, 32 predicted proteins | sample AD_UKC048_MetaG_FD_184418 | JGI IMG/M metagenome (GOLD analysis project Ga0209717, IMG submission 184418) | Active sludge microbial communities of municipal wastewater-treating anaerobic digesters from USA - AD_UKC048_MetaG (SPAdes) (version 2) | ecosystem: Engineered > Bioreactor > Anaerobic >...
AGTCCATATTTCTCTTCGTTGGGAAAATCCCTTGTAATGATATAAATCTCCTTTACAAAAGCCCTTGCCTTTTTCCAAACATCCAGCTCTTTATATGTCTTATATTCTCCCATTTAGCAAACATTTCCTAGATAACTCCCTGACACCCGACACCTGACACCCGACAGCTTTTATGGCACATTAATCATCCTCAGCACCTCCTCAATCACCTCCTCCACCTTCACATTCTCCGCTTCCGCTTCGTACGTGAGGCCGATCCGGTGACGGAGTACGTCTTTGCAGATACTGCGGACATCTTCGGGGATTACAAAGCCGCGTTTGTTGAGAAAGGCCTGTGCTTTTGAAGCCAGTCCCAGGTTGATACTGCCCCTTGGGGAAGCGCCGTAAGAGATCAGGGGTTTCAGTTTTTCCAGTTTGTAGTCTTCGGGACGACGGGTGGCAAAAACAATATCAAGAATATACTTTTCAATTTTCTCATCCATATAGATCTCGCGGGAAAGATCACGGGCATTGGTGACTTCCTGCACAGAAACCACTTGTTTAATGGCCGGAAAAGTTCCCTGGATTCCCTGACGCAGGATCAGTTGCTCCTCATTCATTTTCGGGTAATCCACGATCACTTTCATGATAAAGCGGTCCACCTGGGCTTCGGGCAGCGGGTAGGTACCCTCCTGTTCCAGCGGGTTCTGGGTGGCCAGTACAAGGAAAGGCTCATCAAGCTTGTAGGTTGAGTCACCAATAGTGACCTGGCGTTCCTGCATCGCCTCCAGCAGGGCGCTCTGTACCTTGGCCGGTGCCCGGTTGATCTCATCCGCCAGGATAAAATTGGCAAAGATGGGTCCCTTCCGGACCACAAACTCATTACGTTGCTGATTATAAATCATGGTGCCGATCACGTCGGCGGGCAACAGGTCGGGTGTAAACTGTATCCGGCTGAACCGGGCATGTATGGCTTGTGCCAGCGACTTGATGGTCAGGGTCTTGGCCAGTCCGGGTACTCCTTCCAGTAATACGTGGCCATTACTCAGGAGCCCGATCAGCAGACGATCCAGCATATGGGTCTGACCAATGATCACATGACCTATTTCTTTTCTTAATGTGTCGGTAAACTGGCCGGCATGGCTGATTTTTTCATTCAGCAGGCGGATGTCTTCGGCGGTTTTTAACATAGTTACTGTTTAAATACGATGATGGCAGACTATTTGTACAAAGAACTGACAAGTCTGATAGTTCCACAAATTACGAATTGGAACTATGCAAATAATTTGCCGTTATTGTAAATGGTTGAAAATACGGTACTAAATCAGGTAAAAAACCGTTAGACGGTAAGAAAAATCTGCCTATTTTGTTCATTAAATCCAACGATATGCAAAAACAGTATTTCACCCTGCTCCTCATCGCGGTAACATTCCTGACAGCCGGAACCGGTTGCGAGAAAGAAAAATCAGCCCCAAAAACAAAAACAACACTCCTGACGCAGGCCAGCTGGAAATTCAGCACGGCCTCGGCTTCAGGTACCGATATCACGAATAATGCAGCCATTGCCTGTATCAAGGATGATGTGATCACATTTACCAGCAACAATACCGGTACGATCACTGAAGGAACCATTGTTTGCTCGCCGACCACTGCGGGCAGTTTCACCTGGAGTTTCCAGACCAGCGAAACCCAACTCCAGATGTCTTCAGGTATTTACCCGTCCGGTTCTGGACTGTTTACCATTACAGCACTTACCGAAACCAGTCTGACCATTACACAAGATGTGGTAATACCACCATCCAGTTCGGCCATTCCGGTTTCCGCCACTTATATTCACTAATCAGGAAAGATATTTGCCTACGATCGGCACCCGTCTTCCCACCCCGAATGCTTTGGGGGATACACGGATGATAGGGCAGAACTGGTTGCGCTTATACTCATTGATATTTACCATGCGCAGCACGCGGTCGGTCAGTGCCGCATCAAATCCAAGCGCTTTGATCTCATTGGGTCCCTGTCTTCTTTCAATATACTGATACAGGATCTGGTCAAGTACCGCATAATCCGGCAGGGAATCCGAATCTTTTTGTCCGGGCCGTAACTCGGCAGACGGGGCCTTGGTAATAATATTTTCCGGAATGATCTCTTTCTCCCGGTTGATGTAACGGGCCAGGGCATAGACCTGCATTTTATAGCAATCACCCAATACACCCAGTCCGCCGGCCATATCGCCATAAAGCGTTCCGTAGCCGGTGGCCAGTTCACTTTTATTGGACGTGTTCAGTAAAATATATCCGAACTTATTGGCAATGGCCATCAGCAGATTGCCCCTCGAACGGCTTTGTATATTTTCCTCCGCGAGACTAAAGGGGAGGTCCCCGAAAATGGGCTTCAACTCAGTCAGGAAACTGTCGTAAATGTTTTTAATCGGTAGGATATCATATGGATTACCCAGGTTCTTACTCAATTGCTCCGCATCACTCACACTATGTCCGGTTGAGTACTGGGATGGCATCAGCACCGCCCTTACATTGTCTTTGCCCAGGGCATCACAGGCAATAGCCAGCGTTACCGCACTATCAATTCCTCCGCTGCTGCCCAGGATGGCTTTAGTAAAGCCCATTTTGGTAAAATAATCCCGGATCCCGGCCAATATGGCCTGGTAAATTTCAGCGGTACATAAGTTGTAATCCAATTCGGCCGGATTGAACTCTGCATCCGGTAATGCTGCGGCTGGAACCATGACAGGAAGATCAAAAGTCCCGTCCTCTTTCCATTCCACCAGTTCGATCGCTTCTTCAAACAGCGGCAGTTGCTTCACCAGGTTGGAATGCTTGTCCATCACCAGTGATCCGCCATCAAATACAATTTCTGTCTGACTACCCACGCAATTACAGTACAACATCGGCAGCTTATACTTGGACGTATTGAGTTTTACAATCGCTTTGCGGTCTTCCACATGCGTATAATCAAATGGAGAAGCGGACAGGTTCAGCATAATATCCGGCTTCTCCTTCATCAGCTCATCCATCGGACAGTTGCGATAAAGCGGATTATCCCCCAGGTTCCAGATATCCTCACATATAGTTACAGCCAGTTTTTTTCCTTTGAAGGGTATGACACTCCAGCCATAAGCCGGCTCAAAATAGCGGTACTCATCAAACACATCATAATTGGGGAGACAGGTCTTATGCGCCACTCCTTTTATTTCCTTTTCATATAACAGGTAGGCGGCGTTAAAAAGGTCTTTCCCTTCCCGGGCCGGATTACGGTCAGGGGCCCCGATCAGTACCCCGATCGTATCGGCTTCTTCCCGGATGCGGTCTATCGCTTCATTGCATTTGGCAATAAAATCTGCAAATTCCAGGAAGTCCCGCGGCGGATATCCGCAAACGCACAATTCGGAAAACAGCACCAGTTCAGCCCCCATGGCTTTGGCCTGACGAATCCCGGCAATTATCTTCTGTGTATTGGCTTCGAAATTACCGATATGATAATTTTGCTGCGCAAGGGCTATTTTCATTGTACAAATTTATGTGAATGTTTTTGTAGCTACATTCGTGTCACAACATTTTTACTCACCTGACGTTTTGAGTCACTATGAAAAAATCACTTTTTTTCCTGCTGTTGCTGTCATTTCTTTATGCCTGTAAAGACAAATCCAACGCTCCGGATGTATCCGGCATTTCCGTCAGTATTCCTGTGATCCGCTTTGACCAGGATTTCTTCCGGATCGATACCAACGATATTCCCGGCGGACTCCGTCAGTTACAGCAAAAACACCCGGATTTCTATATCGACTTTATGCAGCAAATTCTCGGGGTCAGCGGGTCGGATACCAATCAGCAAACCCTGGTGGTCACCCGTGAATTTATCCGGGGATATGCACCGATTCAGCAAATGCTGGATAAAAAGTTTAAAAACACCAATTCGTTTCAGCAAGAACTAGAGCAGGCTTTCCGGTATGTAAAGCACTATTTTCCGGACTACAAGACCAGTAATGCCATCCTTTTCACCGGTCCATTTGATGCACCCGGGTTGGCTAATACCAATGCAGGCTTTGCCTTTGGATTGCAGCAATATGCCGGTAAAGACTTTGCTGAATACCAGGCACCCGTTTTCCAGGAAATGTTTCCGACCTATATCTCCCGTCGTTTTTCCCCGGAATACATGGTGGCCAATTGTATGAAATCGGTTACGGAGGAAATCTTCCCTGATCGCAGTGCCGGAAAACCGCTGATCGAACAAATGATCGAAAAAGGGAAGCAATGGTACATGCTTGACAAATTCCTGCCGGATTCACCCGATTCGTTGAAAACCGGATATACGCAGAAACAACTGAACTGGTGCCAGGCCAATGAGGGCAGTATCTGGTCGTTTATAGTAAAGAATGAAGACCTCTATTCACTCAGTCCGGCTACCTTACAGGTATATATCGGCGAAGCACCTTTTACACAGGGAATGCCCCAGGAGTATTCACCCGGCAATCTCGGCCAGTGGGTTGGCTGGCAGATCGTGAAAAAATTTGTGAGTAAAAATGAGCAACTGTCTGTCAGTGAAATTATGCGAACCACGCCTGCCGTCATTATTGAGCAGGCCAAATACAAACCGAAATAGGATCAGTTCCCTTTAAAGGGTACAATCATTTCAAACGAAGGAATACGCACGTCAAACATGGCGCGGTTGAGCAGGTTCTCCATCTGGTAGGTGCCATACATTTTTCCCATTTCGGTGCGCAGGTTGCAACCACTTACATACTGGTAATTTTCGCCGGGTTGCAGGGTAGGTTGTACGCCCACCACGCCTTCTCCTTCCACTTCCCGGTGCGTGCCGTTACTATCGAAGATAAACCAATGCCGGCGGTGTAGCTTAACAGGAAAAGCATTATGATTCTCCAGGGTAATGCGGTAGGCAAACATATACTCCGACTGCAGCGGATTGCTGTAATCGGATTGGTAAAATGTTTCCACGCTTACTTGTACGCCCTCAGAGATCATACTTGTCATGTAGTAAAAATAAAGAAATTGCGGCAGACAGTGAACCCCGGGATTTCTTTCACGTTGTTTTTACTACAAGCCCTTATTTTTGCCCCACGAAATAACTGAATTGACATGAAAATCGCAGTAGCCAAAGGTGACGGAATCGGCCCGGAAATCATGGAAGCCGTACTTAAAATATTCAATGCCAACCAAGTACCACTCGAGTATGAATACGTAGACATGGGAAAATGGGTATTTGACAAGGGCTTTAACAACGGAATGACCCCGGAAGCCAAACAGAGTATCGAATCCCTGGGATTGCTTTTTAAGGGTCCGATGGAAACCCCCAAAGGGAAAGGGGTGAAAAGTATCAATGTGACCGCCCGTAAAACCTGGAATACTTTTGCCAATAAACGGGATTTCCGGACCCTTCATGGCGTAGATACCGTTTTCAGTAAAGCAGGTATACCCATCGATATCACCGTAGTCCGAGAAAATATTGAAGATACCTACGGGGGCATCGAACATATGCTGACCCATGATGTGGCTCTCAGCCGCCGATTTATCACCCGTCCGGGCAGTATGCAGGTCATCCGGTATGCATTCGAAATGGCCCGTCAGAAAAAAGCCCGCCGGATTACCTGCGGACACAAGGCCAATATTATGAAGATCACGGACGGACTCTTCCTCGAATGTTTTTATGAAGTAGCCAAAGAATATCCCGATCTGAAATCCGATGACATCATCGTGGATGATCTTTGTATGAAACTCGTAACCCGTCCTGATAATTTTGATGTGGTGGTGCTGACCAATTTACAGGGTGATATCGTTTCTGATCTCTGCGCCGGACTGGTAGGCGGACTTGGCTTTGCCCCCTCCGCTAATATCGGTGATCATATTGCCATTTTTGAAGCGGTACATGGTACGGCCCCGGATATCGCCGGGAAAAACATCGCCAATCCCACCGCCCTCCTGCTGAGTGGTTTGGCTATGCTTCGTCACGTCGGACTTACAGAAAATGCGGCAATCATTGAAAATGCACTTTTATATACGCTCGAGAATGGTATCCATACAGGTGATTTCGGGGATAAGAGTATTCCATCCGTCAATACCACTCAGTTTGCCGATGCGATTATTGGCAATTTTGGCAAAACACCAGAGGTAGGCGGACGTGAGATCATCCCGAATGAACCCGGCACCCCCACCCCGCTCAAACTGGAAATCAACTCGATGATGATTTCCAAGGAAGCAGAAGACGAAGTAATCTCCGGGGTCGACTTATTTATTGAAAGCAGCCAGCAACCCCTTGAAATAGCCGAAAAATGCAAACGCCACGCCGGTGTCAAATTCGACCTGGTCAGTATCAGCAACCGGGGCACCCAGGTATGGCCTACCGGTTCCGTATACACGAACCTGGTGAACCAATACAATGTCCGCTTTGAAAGTATCGACAATGAACCGTTGAATCAGCAGGATGTCATCGGCCTCTATGTAAGTATGAGTGGCAACTTCAAAATCTGTTCTTTTGAATTGCTCAACAGCTGGGGAGATAAGAAGGCGTATTCGCTGGCACAGGGACAGTAGCTGGTGATCTTAGGAGGTTTTACTGGGGTACGGAGTATTTGTTGATTTAGAAATTTACAAGTCGGAAGTCGGGAGTTAGTAGTCGGGAGTCAATACACCTGCTAAGGAAGTTAAGTCTATAAAAACAGCTGTTACTCGTTTTACGATATCTGATATCAACTTTACGTGAATCTGTCAACCCACTCTTAAAAATAACTTCCGGGAGAACAGCGCTAATCCTTAAAGCCCGCTTTCCGGTGCTGGCCGTCGCAGAAAGGTTTATTGGCGGATTGTCCGCAGCGACAGAGGGCTACGGTTCCTTCACGTGTTTCTTCACGCCCGTCGTGGTGAATGATCGTACAGGATGTTTTTATGAGGTAGGGGCCATTGGGAGCAACTTCAACCTTTAATGTTTCCGGTACCGAATCAGTCTCTACTGAACCACCTGTTTCTTCCACCATATCATTCAGCTTATAACTGAGTGCTCCGCTTGGACATTTTTTTATCTGTTCGATGATCTGCTCCGTAGTGGCACCCTCCATTTTGATCCAGGGCCTCTCCCTGGGATTGAACACTTCAATGAGTCCCTGCCAGCACAATTTGGAATGAATACAACTACCCGGTTTCCAGGTAACGGTAATGTCTTTGTTGCTATACGTCATTGTTTCTTTCGACATGTCAGATGGATAATTTGAAAAAAATACGGATCTGCAATTTATAAAAACATCCGCCAACTAAACCGTCTTAGAAAGGGCTGTTGACTCCTGACTCCCGACTCCCGACTCCTGACTCCCGACTCCCGACTCCTGACTCCTGACTCCTGACTCCCGACTCCCGACTCCTGACTCCTGACTCCCGACTCCCGACTCCCGACTTCTCCCTCATCCGCCTGCTTTCTTCGTCTGCCCATACCCATTCTTCATCAGCCACTGTAACACTTTATCCCGTTGATCTCCCTGCACAATGGCTTCGCCATCCTTAACGGAACCACCGGTACCACAGAAGGATTTTAATTTTTTACCCAGGTCTTCCAGGTCTTCCTGTGTACCTGAAAAACCGGTGATCACGGTGGCCGCTTTACCACCGCGCTGTTTGGTCTCCAGCCAGATGCGTAATTTTTGCTGTGCTGGTGGAAGTGTTACCTGGTCCTGTTTACCTCCTTCAAAGGAAAAGTTCGGATCGGTGCTGTATACAAATCCACGGGTATCGGGTTTATTTTTCTTGCTCATGCAATAAACAAATTAGGCGTAGTGGTGAATTAGGGTAATGGTACCGCTTTCAGACTCAGGTCCAGGCTCTTTGCCTGGTGGATCAGGGCCCCCACACTCACGTAGTCGACCCCGGTTTTCGCATATTCTTCAATGTTATCCAGGTTGATGCCGCCGCTGGCTTCGGTTTCAAAGTCGGTTCCGGTAAATTGAAGGGCTTCCGCAATCTGCCCGGGGTTGAAATTATCGAGCATGATCCGGAATACTTTTCCCTTTGCCATGGCCACTACTCTTTTTACTTCGTCCAGGTTCCGGGTCTCAACCTCTATTTTTAATCCCGGCTTTTTATCCAACACATATGCCGCTGCGCGTTCAATCGCCTGTTCAATACTGCCGCAATAATCAATATGATTATCCTTCAGCATGATCATATCATAGAGCCCAAACCGGTGATTTACACCGCCCCCGATCCGTACCGCTTCTTTCTCCAGTAAGCGAAAGTTGGGGGTGGTCTTACGGGTATCCAGCAGTTTTGTTTTATAGCCTTTTAGCTTATCCGTATAAACTTTAGTCAGCGTGGCAATTCCGCTCATCCGCTGCATACAGTTTAATACCAGTCGCTCACATTGCAGGATGGTATGCACGGAAGCTTCCACTTCAAAGGCCTTCTCTCCGTACTTCATTTCCTCCCCGTCATGCTTAAAAGCCGTAAATACTGAGACGGGTTCTTTGTAAGCAAAAATCTTCCGGGCTACATCCATTCCGGCCAGCACCCCGTCCTGCTTAATTTTTAATACCGCTTTGCCCCGGGCATCAGCCGGTATGCAGGATAAAGCCGAATGATCCCCGTCGCCCACATCTTCCCGCAGGGCTTCCTCCACGAGGTGATTTAATTTTTCATCAAAACTCATGGGGCAAATTTAATGGATCGGCTTGTAGGGGCATAAAAAAACCCGCGAGGCGGGGATAAGAAGAAAAAAAATGCCCTTCGGGCGACAAAGAGTTCAAAAGAGAAAAAGAGAGGAAGGAGGGCATGCTATCAGAAACGACCTTACACGTTAAAATCCTTCTATTTAATGTAACTTTTAAACTTTTCGGCTATTCCCCAATTGGCACATTGGCTAATTGGCATATTGACAAATTGTATTAATCAATCGACTGAAACCGTATTTCCTTCACCACATCCTTGCCGTTCTTAGCACGCATAAAAATATTGGTTCTGAAATTACCGGAACCGGTTTGCAGGGTACCTATGGCGAAATTTCCACTGGGTGAATTGCCTTTGTGTTTAAGTTCAAACCCTTTCACCCCATTATTGGAAAAAAAATCTTTTATAATAACCTGGGCCTGGGCCTTGCTGTAACTGTCGCTTTTCTCGGGCAGGGTCAGCTCCACATTATCATCCAGGTAGCGCGCCAGTTCGGCGGCATTTCCTGACTTCAGGGCCCCAATCACTTCATCAATACCTTGTTGGGTCTTGAAGGAAGACAACAACAGGAGCGCTGAAAGAAGTAAGCTTGTGTAAATCTGTTTCATATTAAATCGATGTTGGTTATCACAGGGTATTTATCTAAAAACATGCCATGTTATAAGGCAACGATTTCACCGGTACTAAAATACTACAAATCAGGTGCTTTTACCAAATCAGGGTGGATAATAGCTGAATTGATGTAGTTTTACAGGGTACGGATGGGAAATCTTCCCTGATTTTTATTGTGATAACCCCTTGAATAATTGAGTCAAATGTCATCAAAAAAAGTAATCCTGGTCATTATGGACGGTTGGGGACTGGGAAAAGTTGCATCCGCCGACGCGATCCAACACGCCAAAACACCGTTTACCAACAGTTTATATCACCAATTTCCCCATACCACGCTGATTACCTGTGGTGAGGACGTAGGGCTGCCCGAAGGGCAAATGGGGAACTCTGAAGTAGGTCACCTGAACCTCGGCGCCGGTCGGATCGTGTACCAGGAATTGCAGCGGATCAATGTGGCAGTCAGAGATGGTTCCTTTTCACAGAATGAAACCCTGTTGAAATCTATCCGCTTTGCTAAAGCCAACAATAAACCCCTGCACCTGCTGGGTCTCGTGAGTAATGGAGGCGTACACTCGCATATTAATCATGTTAAAGCGCTGGTGGATGTGTGTAAATCCGAAGGACTGGAAAAAGTATTCATTCATGCATTTACTGACGGCCGCGATTGTGATCCGAAAAGCGGGCTGGCCTTTATCATCGAGTTGCAGCAGCACCTCAATGGAAGTGTGGGAAAAATTGCGAGTGTAAGCGGTCGCTACTATGCGATGGACCGGGATAAACGCTGGGAAAGGGTAAAGCTGGCTTATGACGCCCTGGTAAAAGGAGAAGGAGCCAAAGCCACCGATGCAGTAGCCGCTGTTGAAAATGCCTATGCCGCGAATATTACGGATGAATTCATCAAACCCACCGTCATTGTGGATGAAGCACAGCAACCCCTGGCCACCATACAGGAAGGAGATGTGGCGATCTGCTTCAATTTCCGCACCGACCGTTGCCGTGAAATCACCCAGGTGCTGACCCAGCTGGATCTGCCGGAGTTTGATATGCATAAACTGTCGCTGCACTATACCACCATGACAGAATATGATAAAACCTACAAAGAGGTTCATGTCGTTTTTGAAAATGACAACCTGAATAATACACTGGGAGAAATTCTGGAACAGAACGGAAAAAAACAGATCCGCATTGCCGAAACAGAAAAATACCCGCACGTCAGTTTCTTCTTCAGTGGTGGCCGTGAAAAACCGTTTGAGGGTGAAAAAAGGATTATGGTTCAGTCACCGAAGGTTGCGACATATGACCTGCAACCTGAAATGAGTGCGCATGAGATCACCGATGCAATCGTGAACGAAATTAATATCCAGTCGGCTGATTTTATCTGCCTGAACTTTGCCAATGCGGACATGGTGGGACATACCGGTATCTGGGAAGCGGCAATCAAGGCCGTTGAAACGGTGGATCATTGTGTGGAAAGGGTGGTAACCGCCGGACTGGCCAATGGGTATACGATCTTCCTGACGGCCGATCATGGCAACTCTGATTTTATGATCAATGAAGACGGCAGTCCGAATACGGCCCATACCCTGAACCCGGTCCCCTTCTTTATTATCGATAAAGAATGGAAAGGCAAAGTGAAACCGGGTAAGCTTGGCGACCTCGCCCCTACGATATTAACGATGATGCAATTGCCCATCCCGAAAGAAATGACGGGAGAGGTACTTATAGACTAACCTCAAAAACACCACGTATGTTCAAGAAAATCATGCTTGTTTTACTGGCCGCACTGGTTGTCATCCAGTTTATTCATCCGAAAAAAAATACCAGTGAGGGCCCGCAGCCCAACTATATCGGGAATAACTATGCGGTGCCCACGGATGTTAAATCCATCCTGGTTAAAGCCTGCAATGATTGTCACAGTAACAACACCCGCTACCCCTGGTATGCAAAAATCCAGCCGGTGGACTGGTGGCTGAATACGCACGTATTGGATGGAAAAAAAGAAATCAACTTTGATGAATTCAGTAACCGGGCACCCCGTTATCAATATCGTAAGATGGAAGAAGTAATTGAAATGGTGAAAGAAAGGGAGATGCCCCTGAAGTCCTATACCTGGACCCATAAAGATGCCAGGCTGACTTCTATTGAAAGAGAAAAAATGACCGGCTGGGCACAATCCGTTATGGATGCCATGAAAGTGAAATACCCGGTTGACAGCCTGATAAGGCCAAAGCGATAATCCGTTTTTGCACATGCGAAGAAACAGAAACCGACCACTCATAAGCCTCCTGCTGTTGCTGCCGGTATTGATTCCGCTGTTGTTTATCGTCATGAATGACCTGAACAAATGGCAGATCAAATACCAGGGCCGTGAACGTGCGAAATCATCGGCATCTCTGGTTCAACTGCGCATGCATGAAAGTAAAGTACAATGGATGGACAAACATGAGATTTTTGTGAACGGCCGCATGTTTGATATTACAAAATCAGAATTAAATAACGGCTGGTACCATTTTACCGGCCATTATGATGACCCTGAAACCAAATTGCTGAGAAAACAACAAAAGGCACAGCAACAGAAAGACGGTCAGCAAACACTTTTACAGGTATTTAAATCTTTGCAACAACTTTATTGCGAATCGCAGGAACCCGGATTTCTGCCGGCTACTGCTTCGCTATTTCAACCGTACATACCCAATGACCGGCTACCCGCCGCCAGCCTGGAGGTAAGTACTCCTCCCCCGCAGATCAGCCATCTAACTACTCTTTAATCGCATTTTTTTTACGTAAACTGATCTTTATGAGAAGAGCGTTACTGCTTTGCGTATACCTGTATGCGTGCATACCGGTATTTGCGCAATCAGATACCCTAAATGAAAAAACCATGGATGAAGCCGTGGTTTCGGTTAATAAATGGGAACAGAAGCTGAACGAGGTTCCCAATAAAATTATCAAAGTCAGCAAATATGATATCCTGAGAAACAATCCGCAAACATCGGCCGACCTGCTCGGTCAGAGCGGCACTGTGTTTATTCAGAAAAGCCAGTTAGGTGGTGGCAGCCCGATGATCCGGGGATTTGCTACAAACCGGGTATTACTGGTCGTTGATGGCGTTCGGATGAACAACGCCATTTACCGGAGTGGCAACCTGCAAAATATAATCAGTATAGATCCATTGAGTACAGAAGCGGCCGAAGTGATATTCGGTCCGGGTTCCCTGATATATGGCAGTGATGCTATTGGCGGTGTTATGGATTTCCATACCCTGGAGCCCCGTTTTTCAAAAACAGATAAAATGCAGGCCAAAGGGGCTGTGCTGGGCAGATACTCTTCGGCCAACCTGGAAAAAACCGGTCATGCCGACCTGAATCTCGGCTGGAAAAAATGGTCCCTCCTTACTTCCGTTTCATACAGTCGTTTTGATGACCTGAAAATGGGAAAAAACGGCGGTCAGGACAGTTACCTGCGCCCGGAATATGTGAAACGCATTAATAACAAGGATAGTATTGTAAAAAACAGTGATCCCCGTATTCAACGCTTCAGCGGGTATGATCAACTTAATTTTTTACAAAAAATTCGTTTCAAACCGGGTCAGTACTGGGATCTGCTGTACAGCTTTACCCATGCCAAAACAGGGAATGCTCCCCGTTATGACCGGCTGATTCAGTACCGCAACGGGGCCCTGCGTTTTGCAGAATGGTATTATGGTCCAATGATCTGGGATATGCATACCCTGAATGTATTGCATACGAAAAAGACCGTATGGTATGATGATGTCCGGCTGACGGTAGCCTATCAGGATTATGAAGAAAGCCGGATTGACCGTACCCGTGCAAATAATAACCGGAATAAGCAGACGGAATTGGTTGATGCGATCAGTGTCAACCTTGATGCCAATAAATCACTTGTAAAAGGCCAACTTTTTTATGGTCTGGAATACGTGCATAATAAAGTGGGCTCGCTGGGCGAAAGAACCAATATCAGCACCGGGGTGGTCAGCCCCATGGTCAGCCGTTACCCCAATAACAGCACCTGGAGTACTACAGGCATTTACGGCAGCTATAAAATCAATCTGAACCCGAAACTGACCCTGACCACCGGACTTCGTTTGTGTTATAATACACTCGATGCCACATTTGATACCACTTTTATCAAGTTCCCGTATAAGCAAGCTGAACTCCGGGATGGTGCACTGACCGGCAATGCCGGCCTTGTATTCCGTCCGGCTGAGGGATGGCAGCTCAATGGTAATATCTCTACCGGATACCGGATGCCAAATGTGGACGATATTGGCAAATTGTTTGAAAGTGTTCCGGGAAATGTTACCATACCCAATCCGGAGCTGACACCGGAATATGCCTGGAACTTTGAAGCAGGCATTATCCGGAATAGTCCTGGAAAATACCTTTTTGAAATTACCGGATTTCATACCCTGCTCACCAATGCAATTGTAAGACGCCCCACCACATTCAACGGACAGGACAGTATCCTGTTCAACAATGTACTGAGCCGTGTGGAAGCATTACAAAATGTGGCCAGGGCTACGGTTAACGGTATACAGCTCAGCGCGGAAGTTTTTTTTACAAAATCTTTCTCCTTTGTATCACATGCTAACTGGATCAGCGGCAAAGAAACGGATGACGTAAAAAATGAACAGGTACCCCTGCGTCATGCTCCGCCATTCTATGGCAGCACCGCTTTCCGTTTACGGACAAAAAAAATAACTGCTGAACTGAACTGTCAGTATAACAGCCAGATCAGCAATGCCGATCTGGCCCCGAGTGAAAAGGCGAAGACAGATATTTATGCAAAAGATGCATCCGGGAAACCGTATGCTCCGGGTTGGTATACCTTGAATCTGAAAGCTTCGTACCAGTTAATACAACAGTTGATGCTCACTGCCGGTTGGGAAAATATGAGCAATCAACGCTACAGACCTTACTCATCAGGAATTGTGGCAGCTGGGAGTAATTTTATCCTCTCTGTCAGGGCGTCGTTGTAATTATTCAAAGGCGCAGGGACAAATCCTGCGCCTTCATTCAAATCAACAGGTATGAAACTGAAAGCTTCACATACTGATCCGCACAACAAAAGAGTACACCAGGCAGAGCGGCTACGGCTTTACAGGAAGATACACCGGACCACAGGTATGCTATTGTTTGTTTTCTTCTTTATTATGTCAATAACCGGCTTGTTACTTGGATGGAAAAAAAACAGCGGAGGATATCTATTGCCAGATACCTATAAAGGCAGCTCAACAAACCTGTCCGAATGGCTCACTTTAGATAGTCTATATTTATCTGCCTGCCTGTACATGCATGATTCAGTTTCCCCTGCTTCTTCAACCGAACTCGAAAGAATTGATATACGGAAAGACAAAGGTGTCGTCAAATTTGTTTTCAACGGACAATTCCTGGGATTACAAATGGATGGGGCAACCGGGAAACTCCTTCATATCGACAAAAGGAGATCTGACTTTATTGAAAAAGTACATGACGGATCCATCCTTGATTATTATTCCGGAACAAGCGGGGATTTTTTCAAACTGGTGTATACGTCCGTTATGGGATCTGCCTTGTTTGTTTTTACATTTACTGGTTTCTGGCTCTGGTATGGCCCAGGTGCTATCCGGCGAAGCAGGAAAACTCAAAAATGAGTTCCGCATGTCCGCTGATTCTTATTATGTAAGAAATATTCAATTTCATATTTTTTCTTTAAAAGGGTGGTTGTCAACACAATCACCCTTTTTTTTAATTGTTAAACACTTAAAAATTTTTAAACGGATGCAGCAACCCTTTCAAAAAAATGTCTAATTTACAGGCAACCAAAGGGTAGTTATGACCGAGGAAGCCATTTTAAAAGGTTGTTTGAAAAATGAGGCATCAGCCCAGCGTGAACTGTACAACCGGTATAGTTCAAAAATGCTGGCAGTATGTTATCGTTTTGCACAGAACCGGGAAGATGCGGAAGATATGCTCCAGGAAGGTTTCATTAAGGTCTTTTTACAGATGCACACTTTTGAAAACCGGGGAGCATTTGAGGGTTGGATCCGGAGGATAATGGTACATACCTGTATTAATATCCTGAAGAAGAATAAGAAGTTCAATGAAAGCGTGGACATTATCCATGCAACGGGTGTTCAGGTCAGGGAAGAGTCGGTTCCAGCCATTATCCAGGCCAAACAGGTGGTGGAATGTATCCGGTTGTTGCCGATTGGTTACCGGACGGTACTGAATCTCTACGCCGTGGAAGGGTATAGTCACCGGGAAATTTCAAACATGCTGGATATTGAAGAAAGTACCAGCCGCAGTCAGTATACCCGGGCCAAAGCCATGCTGGAAGATATTTTAGTAAGAAAAAGAATATTGCACAGACCAAAACAGGAGTTCAACTGGCTGGCCGCCGTAAGCCGCCGCTGATGATAAACGTACCCTTAATTGCTGACTGGTTATGGAGAGTAATTTCAATAATAACGATTTCGAGCGGTTTCTGAAGCAAAATGCTGACCAGTACCGGATGTTTCCTTCTGAAAATGTGTGGGATGGCATTCATAACACACTGCATACCCGTCGCCGCTGGCATGGACTCTGGCTCGCTTTACTTTTACTCACTACCGGTACCGTTACCTGGATTATGCTGACCACTACTTCCGGTAATAAAAAAGAACAAATAATCGCGGCTCGTAAACCCGAAGCGAAAAAAGAAACAGCAACACTACCTCCTTCCGAGCTGGTCACCACACCTAAAGCCAATCGCATCAGCAAACCACCGATTGCCTCACCCGGCAATCAGGAAAAAAATATCTTCCTGGCCACTGAAGTTTTGGAAAGCCCTGAATCAACTGCAGATATTACAGGCGTGGATAAGGCCAGCACTGTAGCCCTTGCCCCTGTCAGTACCAGCCTTGGAAATATAAGTGCCAGCTTCCCGGCTGCACCGGTCAATCCGGCCAGGAATCCATCCGCCATCGTTACCCGGACAGCCCCGCGGCAACCCGAAAACCTGAATGAAGCACCTGCAGTGGTTGTGGCAGCAAAACCCGTTATTCCGTCTATCGCTGACGACCTGATTACTGATCCGGCAGCAATTTCCGGGATGAATGAAAAACAAACGGAAACTGCACCTGAATTAAACAGTGAAGATCAGGTTTATCCCCTGACCATCGAAAGTGTGATCAATTCATATAGTGTGGCCCGTAAGACACGGAAAGCCAAATGGCAGCTATACATAACGCCAACGGTTACGTACCGTAAGCTCAACGAAAACAAACAATTTATCAATTCAGCCCGTTCGAATATGAGTCCAACTGCGCTCACCTATTCCCCGGACCTGAATAACCTGGTCACCCATCGCCCCGATCTGGGCCTCCAACTGGGTGTGTCCATGGCCTATCCCCTGACTAAAAAATTATCCCTGCTCACCGGCCTCCAGTTCAATATCAGCAAGTATGATATCTGGGCCTACAACTATCCGAGTGAAATCGCTACGGTGGCCCTGAGTAATGATTATGGCGGAACCAGCACAGTTTCCACGGTTACCAACTACCGGATCGTCGGGGTGAACAGAGCCAATAAAGCCAACTGGCTGCGGAACTTCTACTATTCGGTTTCTGTTCCGGTAGGTCTCGAATACAAAGCTTTTAAAACAAGAAGAGCCTTTGTGGGTGTGGCCGCCACATTACAACCCACTTATGTACTGGGTAACCGGGCTTACGTAATCTCTACCGATTACAAAAACTATATGGAAGTACCGTCCCTCACCCGCAAATGGAATGTCAATGCCGGATTTGAAACCTTTGCCGGTTTCAATGTAGGGAAAACCGCCTGGCGGATCGGACCACAGGTCCGCTACCAGACCATGTCCAGCTTCAAAAAAGAATACCCGGTACAGGAACACCTGTTTGACTATGGATTCAAACTGGGCATCATGCTCAACCGTTAATAAAATGCTGAAAACTGCTTACTATGGAAAACCCGCCTTCAACTGGCGGGTTTTCCATGTCAGGTCGTGCAGTTAATGTGGTTTCAATTAATTTAGCAGCATGAAAAAAATGTTCCTTGCCGGGCTTCCCTTGCTGACCCTCTTCCTGTTTTCCTGTAAGGAGAAAAAAAAAGCGGAGAGCAAGGGATTTATCTCCGTGGTTTCGCTGATTGAAAAACAGGTGGCCCATGTGGATACCTCCCTGTATTCTATTGTTCAGGTGGTTTCCAAAGACAGCTTGCACCAGGATACCACTTATATCCCCCGTGAAAAATTCAGGGAAACCGCCCGTGAATTCCTGGAGCTACCGGACCTGACAGACCCTGAAGTCGCGGCCCGCTTTAAAGAAGACAAAATGTACGATACCCTCTACCGCCGGGTGATCATTACTTATACCCCCCTTGATGTCAAAAAAGAGGAATTCAAGAAAATTGAATTGCTGATCAGCCAGGAACTAAAGGAAGATGGCAGTAATAAAGTCACTAACATTATCGCAGACCGGATCATCAATAATCGGGACGGATTCCTGCAGAAAAAGATGCTCTGGCAAACCGACCGGAGCTTCCTGGTCGTCACCAGTACCCAGCAACCGGGCCAGCCGGAAATCACCAGTACTAATCGGGTAACCTGGAATGAAGAAAACATCCCATGACCGCGGCCGAATTTCATCTGATCGCCTCTACGATTCCGGTTCAGCCAGGGATCTATAAATACTTTGACAGCGAGGAACAACTCCTCTATGTGGGTAAGGCCAAACACCTGAGGAAACGGGTGAGTTCCTATTTTTCAAAAACCTTTACCACGTATAAAACGCATGAGCTGGTCCAGCGGATTGCCCGGATCGAGTTTACGATTGTCAATTCTGAACAGGATGCCTTCCTGTTGGAAAACTCCCTGATCAAACAATACCAGCCGCGGTTCAATATCAACCTGAAAGACGATAAGACCTATCCTTTTATTGTTATCAAAAACGAACCCTTCCCACGGGTTTTCCTGACCCGGCAGAAGAAAGACGATGGATCGGAATACCTGGGTCCCTATACTTCGGTGAAACGGGTAAGGGAACTCCTGGAGTTTATCAAACAAACCATCCAGCTGCGCAATTGCAACCTGAACCTGACTCCCGGAAATATTGAAAAAAAGAAATTCAAAGTCTGCCTGGAATATCACCTGGGTAACTGCAAAGGTCCCTGTGAAGGATTACAGACCCTGGCGGATTATGAAGAATATATCAGTCAGCTCCGCAACCTGCTCCGCGGCAACCTGGCCCCGGTGATCCGGCATTTCAAAGAGGAGATGAAGGCCCATGCCGCTGAACTGGCTTTTGAAAAAGCGGAACTCGTCCGGAAGAAAATTGACTACCTGGAAAATTACCAGTCACGCTCGGTGGTGGCCGGCCTGAAATCAGCTGATCTCGATGTTTTCTACCTGCTACAGGAAAAAGAGATTGCTTATGTCAACTACCTGATGGTGCGTAACGGCTCCATTATCCAGACCCAGACCAATAAAGTGGATACCCCGCTGGATGAAACACCCGAAGAAGTACTGGCTTTTTCAGTAGCTGCCTTACGGAGCACATTCAACAGTGATGCCCGCGAAATAGTCGTGCCCATCCCGATTGATTTTCCGCAGGAAGATATGATCGTCACTGTACCCCGGGGAGGAGATAAAAAGAAATTGCTGGAACTGGCCGAAAAGAATGCCCGTTACTTTATCGATGAATTGCAGGCGAAGGAACGGTTAAAACTGAATTCAAAAGAAGAAGCCGGCAAAGCGTTGCTGGAACAACTGCAGGAAGACCTGACCCTGAGTGATCTGCCCGTTCATATTGAGTGTTTCGATAACTCCAACTTCCAGGGCAGTTACCCGGTTTCGGCCATGGTCTGTTTCCGGAATGCGCAACCTTTTAAAAAAGACTACCGGCATTTTAATGTAAAAACGGTGGAAGGTATTAACGATTTTGCTACTATGAAAGAAGCTGTTTACAGACGTTATAAGCGGCTCTCTGAAGAGGGACAGGATTTTCCCCAGTTAGTTATCATCGACGGTGGCAAAGGCCAGCTAAGCGCCGCTAATGAAGCCATAACCGAACTGGAACTGGAAGGAAGAACCACCCTGGTTGGCCTTGCCAAGAATGAAGAGGAAATTTTCTTTACCGGCGATACCCAGTCGCTCAAACTGCCCTATAACAGTCCCACCTTAAAACTGCTCCGTCGCATCCGCGATGAGGTACACCGTTTTGGTATCACTTTCCACCGCGCCAAACGCAGTAAAGGCACATTCAAAAACGAACTCGAGGACATCCCCGGCATCGGAAAATCCACAGCCGAAAACCTGCTCAAAACTTTTCGTTCCGTAAAAAAAGTAAGCGAAGCTTCCCTGAAAGATCTGGCAAAGCAGGTGGGACAGGCAAAAGCAGTGATGATTATGGATTATTTTGAGAAGAAGAGGGAGAGTTGAGGGAGTCTTAAAGGAGAAAGAGGCTGAAAGTAGGATTTAGATGTTTAGGAACCTGAAAGAAGAAAGAGAATGAATGCAGCATTTAGTCGTTTGTTATAAATTTCACAGAACGGGCTGTTTCTAAACAACAAACGCCAAACCTCTTCTAAAACGTTTAGGAACCTTAAAGTAGAAAATGGTTTAAAGAAGAGTCTAGGGGTTTAGAAGTACTTTCTAAGAAGGGGCTGTTTCTAAACGACAAACACCAAACAACAAACTTCCTTAGGAGATGTATTGACTACGAACTACCGACTTCGAACTACCGACTTGTAAAGATGTAAATTGTGTAAGAAAATCAGGGGAGAAGAATGAGGACCTATATAAAAAAAAGTGGGGCCGGAATAGAAATTCAGCCCCGTTTTTAAAATCCAATATCCTATGAAAAACCATGACGAAGGTACCACTTTTTTTCAGGTTTCCTATAGGACTTTTACGATTTTGACAACTTTTTTTACTTAGTAATGAAGCTTTTACAACAATGAGCTTGACTTTTTGAAGAGATTTTATAGTCCACAGGATAAGTGTAGAATCAACACCTGAAGATAAGTACGAGGTACGAAGTACGAAGGGCATGACGTAAAACGAGTGGCAGCAGTTTAATTAGATTCAAGCTCCTCAGGAGAGGCTGTTGACTACTAACTACCGACTAGTTTTGACGGGCTGTTCCCTGACACCTGACACCCGACATCTGACAACTTCCGTCAGAACTGGCTGTTCCCAACACCTAACAGCTTACAACGAACACCAGCTTAAATACAAGATTTCTCGCTCGTTGCACTCCGTAGATAAACGAAGGAGTAGCGCTCGAAATAGCAGCAACAGTTCGTTGTTCAAATATATGCTATCAGCATTGGCTGTTGACCTGCCTTTGCCGGCAGGCAGGCTACTAACTACCGATTTATCCTCCGTAGCTTTAGCGAAGGAGGGCTACTAACTGGTTTTGACGGGCTGTTTCCTAACACCTAACAGCGAACAACGAACAACTGCTTAAATACAAGGTCCCTCCTCCGTCGGGATGACAAGCTTGGTAAAGGGTAAAAAAATAAATACAAGATTTCTCGCTACGCTCGAAATGCAGCATCAGTACGTTGTTTAAGTATATGCTCTCAGTATGGGCTGTTGGCTACTAACTACCGACTTCTAACTACCGACTAGTTTGGACTGGCTGTTTCCTGACATCTGACACCTGACATCCGACAACTGATTAAAAAAAAAGGCCATCCCGCAGGACAGCCTTTCTATTAAGTTCAGATTTCAATTAGTAGGACCAGAGATCCTGTTCGAAATTGAAGATTTTCTCTTTGATATTTTCTCCTTCCAGCAGGCGGAGGATCGGATCGTTGATATAGTTCCGGATCATTTTGTTGCTGGAGTTATCCAGGGTAGACTTCACGATATAGCTGCTGAACATGCGGCTTTCGAAAAGTTCTTCCCAGGTCATGCGGCTTTGGCCCATGTTTTTTGGATTGTACACTTCCGCTTTGGCCATCATCGGACGCAGATCGGGATAGTATACCCAGAACAGGGCGGATGTACCTCTTTCCTTTGTAGTACCTGGCATATATTCCGTTTTCAGCACCCCGATACCCAGGATTCGCACAAACATGCGGCTGGATTCGCGGTCAAATACCCACTCTTCTTTTAAACGGAGACGGGTCACTGATTTGGCATCAAAGCTGGCGCGTGAAACAGTCCATCCAACGATCTTGGAGATATCTTTTGTATCATATACCGGGAATGTATCCAGGCGGCCGGCGGTGATCTGCTGTACACTGGGCACATCCATCGGCAGGGTAAAGCGGTCATCACTGAACGCGGTTACTTCACCGTTCTGAACTGCTTTCAGCAACAGGTTTACAAACATCTGGCTGCCATTATCATCCACGGCTTCATACATGAATGTTTTATTCATTTTTTCGCGGAGGTCGAGCTCGCGCCATACTTTCTCAGCGTAAAGGGCATCATCCCAGCGAAGATGCTCATACGGGAGCGGGGTACGCTGATTCAGATTGCTCTTATCAAACGCGTTATCGTTCCGCAGAGATTTCTTCGGCGTCAGATCATTACTGGTGGTGTCATAGGTCATAGGCAGGCCAGCCAGCGGGTCGTAACCGGAGGGAGGCTGCGTATTGTTGTTCTGCTGCTGCTCGGTGCCGGCAGGAGGCGTTTGAGCGGCATTCTCCGCTTTCTTCTTTTTAGACACCCGTTGAGCATCCGCAGGCGTCAACAAAAAGGCCGACAGCACCAGGCAGAAACCAAACTTTACAAATTTCATATTCATGTCACACATTATTTAATATAATAAACGAGTGAAGGGGCTTTTGTAGTACGTCCATCGGGACCTTTTACGCGAATATCATCGATAGTCACCATCCGGTCGGCCTTAACGTGCTGGTTTATAGCCGCTCTGATCGGGGCAAAGGAATTACCCTGAACCGGTTGAGAGAAAATATCATCATCTGTATCGCAGGTAAAAGTGAAACTTACCACGTCATAGCTCAGTTCAAAGGGGAAATCCTTGATACCGGCTCCCACACCACCCTGTGCCTTAAAGGCACCGGCCTGGTAGGGTTCGCCAGAAGGTTTACCACCCACATAAGCCTGGGCCAGGGGTATGGTACGTACACGGAACTGGCTTGCTCCGGCTACTTTCCCATCTACAGTTACAGTGATTTTACAATCATCAGTAATGTTGTTAACCCGGGCGATGTATTTCCCATTACCTACACGGGTAAGACTTCCGCCGGCGGTAATAGAAGTCTGGATTTTATCATCACCACCACCACTGGCAGCAATGGTTACCGGGTTATCAACCCCGATATATAGTACGTTCATTTTATCCAGGGCAATGGAGGCGTTGGCAGATCCAACCGTATACTCCACTTTTACTTCTTTTACTTCATCTTTACCAGTAGTCTGGTTAAAGAAGCTGATACGAACGGGGATACTGTGTGCACCCACACCACCCGCATCGGTTTTGTAAAGGGCAAACCCTTCTTCACCAATCGGTACAGTTGTACCGCCAATAGTGATAGTGGGCTTGGACGTTTTACTGAAGGCCCCGATACCGGCTTTTACTTCCAGTTGTTGTCCGGGCATCAGGTAATTGGAGTTCTGACCTACGATAGCTGCGTAAGAGTCAAATACCACTTTTACCTCGCCCACTTTCTGGTGACAGAAAGACACGACTTTATTTTCCGCACCTTTGATGTCGTTCTGGAACTTACTCAGGATGGTCAGACCGGCAACGGTCGGTACCATGTTAAAGTAAGCCAGGTCCCAGGCCTTGGATTTACCATCCTGGCCGGGAGGATTGGAAAGGTCAATATTGAGTGACTTCTTAAAGGCACTGTCGATTTCAGGATCGATACCCAGGATATCTTTCTGGAACTGCTCGAGTTTTTGCTTGAGCTTGTCTCCTTCTTTACCTTGTACAAACATTTTTGTAACGATGTCCAGGTTATCTTCTTTAAAAGTAACCGTAGGATCGCCGGGTTTACCACCCGCTTTGGTGATGATATCATTCTTAAGGCCATCGATATATTTAAAAATTGCATCCGCTGTGGCAGTTACTTTCTGTGCTTTCTGGAACCAGGGAGTAGCTCTTTCCGTGGTTACCGGATCGTTCGACTTGTCCTCCAGGGATTTCATAATGATCGCGGTGGATTGGGTCACCGTGGCATTACTGTTCTCCAGGCTTCGTCTAACAGTCCGGAAGGCATTCAGGATCTCAGATGATACATTCAGTGCCAGCAGTGCGGTAAGCACCAGGTACATGATGTTGATCATCTTCTGCCGGGGCTCTTTAGGTAGAGACATGACTATTTAGGTTTAATAGGATTAGAAATGATGACTTTTAATATCCGGCCGGTATTCACGGTTCAGGTGGTCCGGCTCAGACAGTTTGTTTTAGCTGCGACCCTGCATTGCAGTAAGCATGTTACCGTAAATGTTGTTCAGACGACCCAGGTTAGTAGCTAAGTGACCAATCTGATCCTGTACCTTTTTGGCATCTTCGGCACTGTTCAGCATCGCATTGGATGTTTCAGACAGTTTACCGTAGAACGAGTTAAGCGCTTTCAGGTGATTATTACTTTCCTGTAACTCCAGTTCGTAGATCGTGTTCAGGGAAGACAGGTTCTTCGTCAGTACCTGGATCTGCTCGTGGAATACTTTAGCACCTTCAGTAGCGGTATTGAACGCACCAACTGAGGAAGCAGCGGTGGTATAAGCGTCTTTTACTTTTTCCAGCTGGCCGGTTACTTCACGGGTTTTGTTGGTGAAGTCAGCGGTTGCGTTGATGGTATCGCCGATAGTGGTCAGACCGGAAACGGTGGTATTCAGTTGTTTGAAACCATCGCCCAGGCGTTTCATGGTATCAGGAGAAATATCGGATTCAGCCAGCATTTTATCCATAGCACCCAGCGCTGCACGGCTTTTTGTACCGGCTACAGAAAACTGCTCTTCGTCATGAGAAGCGTCTTTAACTGCCGGATAAACGGCATATAATATACCATAGATAGAGAAGATGATTGCCTCGGTGGTCAGACCGATCCAAAGCCAGGTATCGGCATCGCCTGCGTGTGTGATTTTCCGGAGGGCTCCCCAGATAACTAATGCTGCACCGAATGATACGCCTACGTCTACCCATTTACTAACCTTAGATGGAATTGCTGCTGCCATAATTGGATTTTTTAAAAAGTGGTTTTAATGATATTATTTTACTGAACAGAGAAAGTGAGAGGACAGGTTCGTTTAACTGTCCTCTCAATATTGTTGGATTGTTATTTCGATATTAATCAGCGACGGCCTTTCTGCGGAGCGGCGGGAAGATCGATCACACAACGGAACCCGATGTATGATTTGGTGGAATCCTGGTACTCATAAGTACTGGTACCTGTCTGCAGGTAGTATCCCACATCTTTCCAGCTGCCACCACGGATGATTTTACGCTTCATCAGGGGAGGATCATCATCTTTTGCATTCCAGCGAACATCAGGGTTCATATCATGCTGGAAATTGTTGCGGCCTTCATAATAGATAGAAGAAGTCCACTCGGCCACATTACCTGACATACAGTACAGACCATAATCATTCGGCCAGTATCCATCTGCCCGTACGGTATAGAAACCACCGTCTTCCGGATAATTACCACGACCAGGTTTGAAGTTGGCCATCAGGCATCCTTTCTTGTTACGCAGGTAATAGTTACCCCAGGGGAACATCGATTGTGAGCGACCGCCACGGGCTGCATATTCCCACTGCGCTTCGGTAGGCAGGCGGAAATCTGATTCCTGTGTTCTCTTCTTGGAATCCAGGAACGCATTCAGGAAATGGGTTCTCCATTCGCAGAAAGCGGTGGCCTGCTTCCAGTTCACACCAACTACCGGATAGTTACCGAAAGCGGGGTGAGAGAAATATCTTTTGGTCATCGGCTCATTATAAGAGTAGGAGAAGTCACGGATCCAGCACAGGGTGTCAGGATAAATCGCCACATCTTTCTTTACAATAAAAGTAGAACGGGATTTACCGGCATTTTCCCGGCGGGCTGCTTCTTTCAGATCGAAGGTCTCAGAATGAAACACGATTTTGGAAGGATCAATTTCTTTTTTACCGAATACACGGTCATCCGGAGGAAGGATGATATCGGTGCTGCTGAGCTGCTCCATGACCTTGGGATCACCCCATTTCATGGTCTTCATTTTTGCCCAGTCAACATTCTCGTTGCCGTCTGACCCTGTTTTTACATACCCCATCTTACGGGCTACTACAGAATCACGTACCCAGTTTACAAACTGGCGGTATTCGTTGTTGGTGATTTCGGTGGCATCCATCCAGAAGCCACTGATCGATACGGAACGGTTCCGTGCACTGAATGCATACGCAGGATCCTCATCACTGGGACCCATATGGAATGTACCCTGCGGCACATACACCATGCCTGGAGGCTTGGGAAGTGTATACTTACCACCGGGGGCTACTCCGTGCACCTGACCGTCATTGGGCAGGGCGCCGCCTTTGTTTTTCTTACCACCCAGGATTCCACAACTGGATACAAGAGTCATGCACGCGGTTGCATACAGGGCATAATAAAGGTTTCTCATTTTCATACACTTAAAGGGTATTGGGCAAATATAATGTTTAGAACTGTTCTCCGGCACAAGGTTATAATTTATTTTTAGAAATCAAACCGTAAAAATCACGGTAACTTTTCTAACGGCCATGAAGCTTATTTTATTGTATTAACTAAAATTTATTTACTGTTTTTTGTCCCTGTTTATCAGTGAGATAAGGCTATCTGCGGAAAATACGGGCGCTTGGCAGGTGTTATTACGGCAGAGGTATATGGAAGGTTTACCCTCCCCTTTTCTGCCCTCGAGTAATGGGATATCCAACTTCTTTATCCCGGTTGTCAGCACTACTTTATTCGGCACATATCTACCCAGCAAATCGGCCATCAGGACTTCCGGGTTGTCCCCGGTCAGCACAATTTCGTTGGTTCCTTCCACCACTTCCTGTACCCCCATCGCCCATACCCCAAAAGAAACCGGGTAACGGGTAATAGCATTTCCCAGCATGCGGTACATATCCAGACTTCGCTCTTTCCACTCTTTCATATCAAATATTACAGACATGTGATATAAACAAATGGCCATCACAGCATTCCCTGAAGGTAAAGCGCCGTCATACACTTCTTTTTTTCGTACAATTACATCTTCCTGATCATCAGGCGTATAGAAAAAATAAGGGGTTCCGGGTTCCTGGTATTTTTCAATAATCAGCCGTACCAATTCGCGGGACCTTTCCAGCCAATTCAGATCTCCGGTTACCTGCTGCAACTGTAACATAGCCTGGAGTAAGAAGGCCAGATCGTCCAGAAATGCCGGATATCGCGCCTGACCATTTTTCCAGGTATGGCGGTACTGGCCTGTTTCGTCTCTGAAAGCCGACAGTAAAAAGTCCATATTACGCAGCGCCTGATCCCGGTACTTTTCATTTCCTGTAGCTTCATAGGCCTTGCAATAAGCCGTATTCATCAACGCATTCCAGCCCAGCAGCACTTTATCGTCCAGGAGGGGACGAATCCGGTTTGCCCTTATTTCCATCAACCTTTTACGCCCCCTTGCCAGGAGTTCCGAAAGCGCCGCCTCCTCCATTTTCAACGATTGCGCCACTTCGGCCATGGGCTTCCGGATCCAGAGAATATTGGTATGCTCCCAGTTGCCAGCCTCAGACACATCATAATAGGCGCAAAAAGCGGCCGCCTCCTCTCCCAATTCCGACTCCAGTTCCTGGCGGCTCCAGGTATAAAACTTTCCCTCAACGCCCTCACTGTCGGCATCCAGGGCTGAATAAAAGCCCCCTCCCGGATGCATCATCTCCCGTTCTATAAAGGCCAGGGTCTCGTCGATCACTTCCCGGTAACGGGGTTTATGCGTCAGTTGATACGCTTCACTTAATACAGAAACAAGCAAGGCATTGTCATACAGCATTTTTTCAAAATGCGGGGCCAGCCATTCGGCATCTGTAGAATAACGGGCAAAACCTCCCCCTGCCTGGTCATAAATTCCACCATCAATCATTTTATCCAATGATAAAAGGGCCTGCTCCAGGGCAGCAGGTTCGCCGGTGAAGTAATGGTGACGTAATAAAAACTGAATGGAAAAGGTCTGGGGAAACTTGGGAGCCTTTCCAAAACCGCCCCACTGCCTGTCGGCCGTTTTCATATACTGAGTAAAACACTCCTGCAACTTTTCCGGATGAAACAATGTATCTGCCTCCTCCGGCATTTTTATACCAAAAGCATTGGCATTAAGCAGGTGCTCCGTCAGGTTCTCTGCCTGGGCATCAATCTCATGCCTTCGTTCCCGGAAAGCCTGTGCCACCCCATAAAGGGTTTCCGTCCAGGAAGGCCGGTTAAACGCTTTCTGTGGCGGAAAATATGTGCCTCCGTAAAAGGGTTTGGTATCGGGTGTTAAAAAAACATTCAGCGGCCAGCCCCCGCTTCCGGTCATAGCCTGCACCGCATCCATGTAAATATGGTCCAGGTCCGGACGTTCCTCCCGGTCAATTTTGATATTGACAAAATGGGTATTCATAATCTCTGCCGTGGCATCATTCTCAAAACTTTCCCGCTCCATCACATGGCACCAATGACAGGCCGCATAGCCAATACTGACCAGGATGGGCTTATTCTCTTTTTTAGCTTTCTCTAGTGCCTCTGGCCCCCAGGGATACCAGTCCACAGGATTATGAGCATGTTGTAATAAGTAAGGACTTGTTTCGTCTTTTAATCGGTTACCGGTAGATTTCATTAATCAAGTATAACGAACTTAGTCGAGAAAAGTTAGCCGGGAAGGATTTCCCGCTTCGCGGTTATTCTATTGCCCGCAAAGATTTTAAGACTTTTCGAAAGAAGAAGAGTCCTCATTAATCATAAAGTCTTATCAGGCTTAGCGGGAAAAATTTGTGGGCTTTTGTGCCTATTCGTGGCAAAAAATTAGCCGGGAATAAAGGAAGGACGGGAAATAATACCCGCTTCGCGGTTATTAGGGGAGCCACGAAATCACACGAAAATTCACGAAAAATACAAGGCCACGGATCACACGGATCAGCACTGATTAACCTTTCTTAATCAGTAGGGTCCTTTAACCATTCGCAAATACAATCCGTGTTAATCTGTGTGATCCGTGGCCGTGTATTTCTGTATTATTTCGTGCCACTTTGTGTCAATTCGTGGCCACCCCTTTTTGCCGCAGGCAAAAAAAGGCTGCACTTTTTCAAGTACAGCCTTTTTTAATTTATTCGTTGCTTATTTTTTCTTCTTCAGTGAAGCCAGAAACTGATCCAGGGCCGCCACCATACTGGGAGTTTGTGGCTGCGGGGCTTTGATTTCGAGTTTCAGCCCTTTTTCTTCAATCGCCCGGAAGGTATTGGTACCAAAGGCTCCGAGTACAGTACCGTTCTGTTTAAATTTGGGAACATTATCAAAAAGGCTCTTCACCCCGCTGGGGGTAAAGAAACAGATGACATCATAATCAATACTGGTCAGCACTTCCTTTACATCACTGCTCACACTCCGGTACATAAAGGCCATGGTGTATTCGCAGTTATTTGCTTTCAACCAGTTTACGATCTCATTATCCTGCTGGTTTTCGGAGCACACATACATGAACTTCTCATTCGCCTTATGCTTATTGATCACATCAAACATGCTTTTATTGGTGCCATCGGCTCCGTAAAAAACTTTGCGTTTGCGGTAAAGAATAAACTTCTGGAGATAAAGGGCCACCGCTTCTGTGATACAGAAATACTTGGTGTCCTGGGAAACACTGACTTTCATTTCCTCACACATCCGGAAGAAATGATCAATGGCATTACGGCTGGTGAAAATGATACCGGTATAGTTGGGGATCTCAATCTTTTGTTTGCGAAAATCCCTGGCAGGAATTCCTTCCAGCCTGATGAAAGCGTGAAAATCCAGTTTGACACTGTATTTCCGCTCCAGCTCAAAATAAGGCGATTTCTCGCTTTCCGGCCTCGGCTGGGTGATAAGGATTCTCTGTATTGCTTTGGCCTGTTCCCCGGCCTTTTTAACCCCATTTGTACTCATGTTCGGATCGGCTAAAGTTGGGTGCAAAGTTAAGTGTTTTCACTGAAAAAGACTAACAAGGCCTTGTAAACCAATAATAGGGGGGCTATCTCAAAGGCCAGAAAGTATAAAAAGAAATGAAATGGACTGACTTTGACCTGATTACGAATGACCGCATAAGTCAGGAAAAGACGATAAAGCATTAATCCGCCGATCAGGCACCAGGATAATGTCATGCCCACCGTATATACCGTCCCGGTTGAAAATGCGAGTACCAGCAAAAAGGGTAGCAACAGGATTCCGATCATCTTGTTGATAATAAAGACAATAAAAATATAGGAATTGGCGGCAGCCTGCAGATTGAAAATCCAGCCGGATATTTTCAATCCGGTGAACTTAATAAAATACGCAGCGGCCAGCCCCCCTGTGCAATAGATAAACAAGGTCCAGAATTCACCGGTTGGATTGAGTCCGAAATGCAGCAGCAGGAAAGTACAGTAGAAGCCGGCACTGACGGCAAAAAAGCCATTGAGTAAAACCGAAGGCACTGGTGTTTGCATCAGCTGTTCGCTGATCTGTCTTTCCTTCAACGTGGTTCTGAAAAATAGCCGGAAAAGGTCATTGAAATATTTGGGGAATGCCCGGCGAAGCAAGGCAAAGACGATTATCAGTAACAGTAAACTGTAAAACAGCAGGTCCTTGTCTTTTGCCACCCGCACCTCCCCCTTATCGGTAAGGTCGGCTCTCCGGACTCCACCCACCGGTTTAAATTCAAACCGGTAAAGAGGGTGATGGGCCAGGATCAGCCATTGTAGTTTTGGGCCTGCCACCAGATCATCAGCTGCCAGTGTCCAGCTGCTGTCAGTCTGTAAAAGCGGGCGTTTTACCAATACCGTTGGAATAACCACAGGGGTGTCGCTCAGCAGCTGGCTGTCAGCAACCCGAACCGTATCCGCTGGTATACCCAAACTGTCTGCTGTAGTCTGAGCCAGTCCATTACCCGCCAGGCTAACCACGAAAACCAGTAAACAGATCAGTTGCTTCAAGAAAAAAATTTGTGTTGCAAAAATAGCAGGGCTGTTTGATAAATAAGAAGTGTTTGTGAGATATTGCTGAAAAGAAAAGTTTCCAGTCGGCAGTGAGCAGTTGGCAGTCGGCAGTTGGCAGTAAACAGTCACTCCTATGTAGTGCTTGTTTATTTTCGTGTCCTTTTGTGTTAATTCGTGGCAACAAAAAAGCCTCGCAGCCGCTTCCTTCCCGTTCTTACCGCCTTACCGGCAAAAATTTAGCCGGGAATCCCGAAGTGTCGGGAGTGAACAAAAGGAAGGACGGGAAGGATTTCCCGCTTCGCGGATAATATTGGCCACTAAAAAACACGAATAAACACGAAGGAATACAAAACCAAATCCGTGGCAATCTCCCGCATAAGGCGGGACAGGCGTGTCATCCGTGGCCTGCCTTTCTGTATTTCTTTCGTGCTCTTTTGTGCTCATTCGTGGCAACAAAAAAGCCTCGCAGAGGCTTCCTTCCCGTTCTTACCGCCTTACCGGCAAAAAATTAGCCGGGAAGAAAAGAAGGACGGGAAGGATTTCCCGCTTCGCGGATAATATTGGCCACTAAAAAACACGAATAGACACGAAGGAATACAAAACCAAATCCGTTGCAATCTCCCGCATAAGGCTGGACAGGCGTGTCTTTTTGTGTTAATTCGTGGCCACCCCAAAGCCGCAGAGCAGCTTTAAAAGTAATTCACAAATCCAAAGTGGATCTTTGACTGGCGCAGGTTAAACTCCGCATCGTTGCGTTTCCCTACTGCCCAGGCCAGGTTGAAGATACCGGCCTTCGTTTCAAATGCGAGTCCCAGCCCCGTACCGAGGTAGGTATATGTCTGACCGGCATTCAATGCATTATTCCTGCCCCATCCGCCATCCGCCAGTACATAAAAAAAAGAATTCTGCCCAACCAGGTACCGGTACTCAGCCGTGGCAATAGCAAACTGGGAGAGATACTGACTCTCTTCATCAAAGCCTCGCAACAAGCGATAACCTCCCAATTGAAACAATTCATTCCGGAAGATCGAACCACTCTCAAACAAACCGGCATTAATCGCGGTCTTTACCGTACTGCGCTTATTACCCAATGGGAAGTATCTGGCAGCGGTCAGCCGCAACCGGAACTGATAGGTTTTCAGTTTTACCGTATCATACAAAGTCCCGAAGTCAAACAACGGATCAGCAGGGTCTTTATATTCAAGCACACTGTTATTCTTTTTCAGCGTCTTCGTACCCACGGAACCGATTATCCTGAGTTCATTGCCTTTCCGGGGATTCAACCGGTAATCTGTATTATTCAATTCGTAATCGATACCCACATTAAAAGAACTGACATCGCCCAGGTCCGGCAGGCGGCGGTAGGTGACCACATACGATGAATCTATCCCCCCTTCACTGACGATGGTCTGGAAACGCTGGATAAACAATTTTCCCGATTGATTTTTATTAAGCACATACTGGGCACCCAACTGCAGATTTACATTCACAAAACTGCTGTCCTTCCGGAACATATCAAACGCAAAATCCAGTCCGACCGCGGACTGAAATAAATAGGGATGCTGGTATATGATATTCAGCCGCGGTGACTTCACCTGTAACTGCTGCCAGTTGAGCCCGATGGTTTCCCCGGCTCCCAGTGAATTGCGCAACAGGATATTGGCTTCTCCCGTGAGCAATAGTTTTTTGGACGACAACTGATCATTATTCGGCAAAAATCCGATCAGGGCATTGACCTGGCTGCTTTTCTTTTGCTTCAGATAGAGGTTCACCACGGAACCTGTGCCCAGGAGGGTGATATCAAAGGGCTTTTCTTCTTCCACATAGGCCAGCTCGCGGATCTTCTGATTGATGCGCATCAGCTTTTCCCGTTCATACCGGCTGCCATTGGGAATAGCAAGATAGCGTTGCAGATAAGCAGAAGTAATTTTCGCATTTCCATATACCCGGATGCTGTCAATTTTATACAGGGGCCCTTTATCCACTTTTAATATCCCGCTGACTTTATCCTGATCCATTTGCAGGCTGTCCAGGAATATCTTCGCAAAGGGATATCCATGGTTTTCCAGGTAGTCCATGAATTTTTCCTGCCAGTTCCGTACTTGTACAAAATCCATTGGCTTGTCCGCAAAATTCCGGTCCCGCCATCCCACCGCCTCCAGCAATCCGGGTTCTACCAGCCGGGTATCGAGCCGGGCCCATTGGTAACGTTGTCCCAGGAAAAGTACAATTGCTGCATACGTACTGTCAAACCGGATACTATCGAGCGAAGCTGTTACAAACCCTCTCGCCTGTAAACGGGCCGGAAGCTGGGCCAGGTAGTTGGAACAATCAATACGGGTTGAGAATGTTTGTTGAACCAGGGAAGTGTCTGCCATAAGAGCCGAAAGGGAATCTGCATAACGGACCCGCAGGGTATATTTCTCCTGACCCTGGGTACAAATAGCTGTAAGCAAGGCCAGCAGTACCGATATTTGCAGTCTGTATTTTCTCATGCGGCTTTTCAGCGGATTTCCGGTTGATAGGTCAGCTAAATTATTCAATTAAAAACAAACGGGTGGCAGGCATTTACATTCATATCCCATTTTGTAAAAGTGCCTGTCACTACTGCAACTTCCATTTCAGCACTTCCCTGCATTATAAGAACGAATTACTGGCTGCTTTATTGAAAGAGAGCAGGCTGCAGCAATCCTTTCCCGGCATGGAGTCAGTCAGCAGCCTTTATTTTGGGGGTGGCACCCCGAGCCTGCTTGAAAATGAAGAAGTGAATCAACTGATCGTTGAAATACGCACTCATTATAATCTTTTGCCCGATGCCGAAATTACGCTCGAAGCCAATCCGGATGACCTGACAGAACAAAAGTTGCAGGCCTGGAAATCCGCCGGGATCAACCGGCTAAGTATCGGCGTGCAGAGTTTCTTTGAAGAAGACCTGCGCTGGATGAACCGGGCCCATACTTCATCGCAGGCAACAGAAGGGCTGGAACTGGCGCTTCGCTATTTTGACAATATCACCATTGACCTGATTTATGGCACACCGGGACTCACTGACGAAAAATGGCAACAGAATGTGGCGAAAGCCATAGCCCTGGGTATTCCGCATTTGTCCTGTTATGCATTGACGGTGGAACCCAAAACACCACTGGACAAACTGATCCGTAACGAACAATACGAAAATGTGGATCCGGATCAGCAATCGTCACAGTTCTTACAACTGATGCACTGGCTGGAAGAAGCCGGTTATGAACATTATGAGATTTCTAATTTTGCGGTTCCCGGCAAGCGCAGCCGGCATAACTCTTCATACTGGAAGCAGCAGCCCTACCTCGGACTCGGACCATCTGCCCATTCTTTTTATGGCAATGAACGGCAATGGAATATTGCCAATAATAACACCTATATCAAGGCCTTGCAGGAAGACTGTATTCCTTTTGAAAAAGAAATACTGACCCCGGCCCAGCAGGCAAATGAATATATCATGACTTCCTTACGTACAATGGAAGGACTACACCTGCAACGGATGAATGAAGCGCAACAAAAACAACTGGAAAAGGGTGCTGCAAAGTATCTAAATAGCGGACTCCTGCTATTCCGGGAGGATCATCTGATACTGACCAGAGAAGGCAAACTACTGGCTGACGGAATCGCCGCTGATCTTTTCTTTTAAGCCTTACTGATCCAGCTGACCAGTATATTCAGAAAACAACCCAACGCTACTAATGAGGTGAGGATAAATGTAAACCAGCGGATCGGATATGCCTTCACCGCTCCGGATTTGCGGCTTTCATTCCACTTGTTTAAATCAAGGAAATTCATCACCAGCAATACCAGCGAGGCGATAAAAAAGAGGACCTGGAAAAATGCGATCATGGCGGTGGGGATTGCAGAATAAAGATAAGAAACCAGATTCAGTTGGCAGGCGGCAGTTGGCAGTCGGCAGTCGGCAGTCGGCAGTTGGCAGTCGGCAGTTGGCAGTTGGTAGTTGGCAGCCCTCCTTCGCTAAACCTGCCTGCCGGAAGACAGGGCTTCTGAGGATAAATCGGCAGTTGTCAGACGAGGACTTCTTCGATGTTTTTGAAACCTTCCGCTGCTTTTACCTCTTCCCAGAGAATTTTATAGATCGTTTCAGCAATGGGAATCGGGGCTTGCAGTGATTGATTGATAAGATGGATACAACGGGCAGCATTATAGCCTTCCGCCACCATATTCATTTCCAGTTCGGCGGATTTAACCGTGTAGCCCCGGCCAATCATATTCCCAAAGCGGCGGTTGCGGCTGTGTAACGAATAACAGGTTACCAGCAGGTCGCCCAGGTAAACTGATGCGGCATAATTAGGGGTCTTGCGGTGGGTCAGCGGATCCTCCCCTTCATGTTCACCTACTGTAATATGCTCCGCACCAAACTGACGAAGAAAGACCGCCATTTCATCGGCCGCATTGGCAATGTATACACTTAAAAAATTATCGCCATAATCAAGTCCATGAGCGATACCGGCCCCTAACGCGTAAATATTTTTCAATACCGCCGCATACTGTACCCCCAGGATATCATGATTCACCACCGTGTTGATATAATCTGTCCGGAAATGCTCCGCCATGCGGGCGGCAGTTGTGGTATCAATCCCGGAAAAAGTGAGATAGGATAATTTTTCTTCCGCCACTTCTTCTGCATGGCAGGGACCAAGTACCGCAAAATAATCCTCCAGTCCCAATCCGAATTCCTGCTGCATATAATAGTTGAGCAGGATATTTTTCTCCGGCAGCAAGCCTTTGATCGCTGATATTACTTTCTTCCCCTTCCAGTCTTCTGTGGCAAGTCCGGCCAGGCTCGAAGCCGCATAGGCCGAAGGAATGGCAATCACCAGCACATCTGAATTGCGCACTACTTCCCGTACATCAGTGGAAAGATGCAGCAAGCTGGTATCAAACCGGGCGGAGCTGAGGTAATGGGGATTATGGCTTTTTTTCATAAAAAAAGCGATCGTCTCCGCATTGCGGACCCACCAGTTAACCGGCTGCTTTTTATCCGTGATGATTTTGGCAAGAGCGGTGGCCCAGCTTCCGCTTCCGATTACTCCAAACCGCATACACTATTTTTTATCAAACAGTTTATCCTTCGGCACCACCGTTACTTTCATGCCATCTTTCAGGTCCTTACTGACGGCAGCATACGGGGCGGTGATCAGTTCCTCCCCTTCTTTTAATCCACTCAGGATTTCGATATAACTGATATCCTGCACACCGGTCTTCACTACTCTTTTTTGTACGATCCCGTCCGGGAGCAAAACAAAAGCCACTTCCTCCAGTTCATCACTTTCCACCACTATACCATTCTGATTCTGGGCTTCATTCTCATCCTTACTGGCTTCATTTTCCTTTTTCTTATCCGCCATACTCTGGTCGCTTCCTTTTACCCGCGCACTTACCGCGGCAATCGGCACAGCCAGCACATTCTCCACACGGCGGGTTTTAATATCAGCACTTGCATTCATACCCGGACGGAAAGGGAAAGTCCGGCTACTGAGATCTTTATATGAATCCTTGTCCAGGCGGATCCTGACTTCATAATTGGTTACATCATTGGAAGATGTCAGCGAGCCGGCCTTGGTGCTGCTGGCAATCTTGGTTACCACCCCTTTGAATTTGCGGTTATTGTACGCATCCACTTCCACATCCGCAGAATCCCCGATATTGATTTTCACAATATCATTTTCGCCCACATCCACCCGTACTTCCAGTACCGACATGTCGGCCACCGTCATCATTTCCGTACCCACATTAAAACTGTTACCGGCCACCCGTTCGCCTTTTTTGATCTTTAACGAAGATATTACCCCATCCATCGGAGCTACCAGGGATGTACGGCTCAGGTCTTTATTCGCTTTGCTGAGTCCAACCTGCGTGCTTTGTACACCTGCCTGCAGGCTTTTAATATTCTGCTGGGCCGCATTGAAATTGGCCTGGGCAGAACGGAGGGTGGTTTCAAACTGTTCGAGTTCGGATTTGGAAATCACTTTTTCATCAAACAGTTTCTTATTACGGTTATAGCTTTGCTGAGCCAGTTCAAGATTCGCTTTAAGTGATTCAATGGCGGCCTGGCTGTTATCCACCGTGGCAGCTGACTGATTCACCCTGGAAGCCGCTTCATCCCGTTGCAGGGCATAAATGTCAGCATAGATACGGGCAAGCAACTCCCCTTTCCGCACACTGTCACCCTCTTCCACATTCAGTTCAGTGATTTCACCGGAAATGTCCGGACTGATCTTTACTTCCACTTCCGGATATATTTTACCACTGGCATTCACGGTTTCAACAATAGTACGCTTCACCGCTTTTTCAGTTGCGACTTTAACCGTTTTGTCACCACCGCCGGCGACTTTCATAATAATGAATATCAAGGCCAGAATACCCAGTATGATTAATACCCATTTCAGTTTCTTATTCATCGTCCAAATTTTAAAGTTTTAATCCCTGCCCTTTGTAAAACTCAAGGAGTTTCATTTTAAAAACATAATCGTATTGCGAATAAAGCGCCTGAATCCTGGCCCGTTGCATATTGGTCTGGCTGGTCACCATTTCATAGGCGGAAAGCAGATTCAGTTCATACCGTTTGCTGGCAAAGGAATAGGCTTTTTCAGCGGTCTGCATCGCTTTTACATCGGCATTGTACTTCTGAAGGGCAGCAGTCGCATCATTATAGGCTTTGTAAATATCCTGCTTCAGTTGCAGATCGCCCTGTTCTTTTTGCAGTTCCTGTAATTGTAAACTGACTTTGGAACGATCCCAGGCCGTATGCGCCGCTTTGCCATTTAATATGGGAACACTGATCCCAATTCCGACACTCTGACCAAAGTTGGTATTGAATTGTTTGGTAATGCTGCCGGGTTTGAAATAACGGACTACCGTTGTACCATCACTGTAATCTGGCACTTCTACCGGATAAAAAGTGCCACCCCCGGCATCCACCCGGGCACCGGTTGGAACATACCCGTTAAAAACCTGGTTATAAACGGGCCGGCGGAAATTAATGGCATTGGTGGACAAACTGCCAAAAGCTGTAAAACTGGGATAGAGACCTGCTTTTGCCACATCCACATTCTTTTTTGCGGCCAGGATCCGCAGTTCATTAATTTTTTGCTGTGGCATAAATTTAATGGCAGAGGCATATACTGCTTCCGGCAACAAATCCGCAATCGGATCCACGGGAATCAGGTTGACCGGCGGTGTGGCTATATCGAAAGGCTGACCGGCATCGAGGTTCAGCAACGATTTCATCTGGAGTAAAAACTGAACGGCATTGGCCTGCGCGGTGATCAGAGAGGAACTGTCACGGGCGAGCTGGGCTTCCAGTTCAGCAGCATTGAGTTCAGGCAGAGAGCCTGCTTCCACCCGCTTACGGGTATTTTCGAGTTGTGAAAGGGACAGTTCAACCTGGGCCGCTGCAATATTGGCCTGCTCACGGGCGAGCAGGATTTGCAGATAAGCCACGGCCACGTTCAGGGAAATATCATTCTTTATTTTTTCTGTTTGTTGCTTATCCGCTTCATAGCTGAGCCGGTTGGACTCAATGGTATTCTTGCGGGCAAACCAGTTGAACACCGTGACGCCGCTTTGCAGCTGCATGCCCAGATTCAGGAAATTATTGTCTTCCAGCACACCGGTGGTCGGGTTTTCCGAACGGCCCAGCCGGTATCCCACACTACCACTGTAATTAAAGCTGGGCAATTGGGCTGATTTACTCTGACTGTAAGTCAGGGCAGAAAAGCGGGATTGCAGATCGGTCTGCCTGACAGAAATGTTATTTTTAACGGCGTGATCCACGCATTGGCGCAGATCCCATTTTTCCTGGGCTCCTGCTGCAGAACAGAACAACAGCATCAGCGCCAGTTGAATACTCCTTCTCATAAGGTGCAAAAATAGACCAAAAGCACGGGAGCTTTACTGATTTTTGACAAGCGGCAGGAAAATCCGGGAACAGGGGGTTCCGGGCCTGATTTCAGCAGGGGATTCCCACCCCTTTTCTGCGCTAAAAAGAGGGAATCCGGGCACCCGCCTTTTAGCGGTTATTCACTTACCCGGCTGATCAGCAGCTGGAGAAAAATTAATCAGGCTTTTTCCGGTGGTAAAAGAAGTAATATACGGCCAGGAAGAAGGCCAGTAAACCGGTACCGATCAGGGCCGCATTCACATCCTTGATCACGACCCCCACGGCAATCATAAAATAGCTGAAGACAAAAAATCCGGCCAGCATCGGGGTGAACCGGTTCCAGTTGCCCGTAATCATGGCTTCATTCTGCTTTCGCTTCCGTAAAATAAATAATGTGGCGGCAGATGTACTCATCCCGATACTGTCGAGAAACATGGTGAAGTTGAGAATATTATCGACCCCTTTTCCGAAAAAAGTAACAATGATCGTAATCAGGGAAAAAGTGAGCAGGCCGGGCACCAGCGCTTCTGTTTTCGGATGACGGTAAGAAAATATTTTTGGTAATACTTTATCCTGGCTCATGGCAAACATCACACGTGGATTACTCATCAGGAGAATATTGACATAGGCCAGTACGGAAAGAAACATCAGGGCGTCGAATACTTTACCCCCGGCTTTACCAAACCAGGCTTCACATAACAGGGCCCCGATAGCGGATGCGTTTTTCATTT
>Ga0209717_1000728_pt1 | contig 38800 bp, 26 predicted proteins | sample AD_UKC048_MetaG_FD_184418 | JGI IMG/M metagenome (GOLD analysis project Ga0209717, IMG submission 184418) | Active sludge microbial communities of municipal wastewater-treating anaerobic digesters from USA - AD_UKC048_MetaG (SPAdes) (version 2) | ecosystem: Engineered > Bioreactor > Anaerobic >...
ATAGCCTTGCAATCATTTATCCAATTTATTAATAGCACAAAACTACCCTTGTTGGTTGGTATTTGTTTACGAATTTTGAAAATATGCCAACTGCGTCAAAAGTTTGTTTCTTCTTCGAAACCAAGGGGTTTTCATTGGAAAACCGCACAGCATTGAAAGCCTTTATCGAAACCATTTTTAAAAAGGAAAAGAAGTCGCTGGAGTCCCTCAACTATATTTTCTGTACCGATAAGCGCCTCCTTGAAATCAACCGTCAATACCTGCAACACGATTATTATACGGACATTATCACATTTGACCTTTCTGCCGGCCCATCCACCATTGGTGAAATCTATATCAGCATCGACCGGGTAATGGATAATGCCAGCACCCTTGGCACCAGCATCAAATCCGAGCTGCACCGGGTGATCTTCCATGGCGCCCTCCACCTTTGTGGATATGGCGATAAAAAGAAAGAGGAAGTCGTGCTGATGCGGAAAAGAGAGGATTACTGGCTTTCCCACTATTTTTCTAAATAAACCGCGGAGGACGCGGAGTGCGCAGAGGAATACACAATAGCCAGACAGAAACTTCCTTCTCGCTTCTTGCTTCTCGCTTGTTTTAAACCGCGGAGGACGCGGAGTGCGCAGAGGAATACACAATAGCCAGGCAGAAACTTCCTTCTCGCTTCTTGCTTCTCGCTTGTTTTAAACCGCAGAGGACGCGGAGAGCGCAGAGAAATACACAATAGCCAGGCAGAAACATCCTTCTCGCCTTTAGCCTCTCGCTTCTAGCTTGTTTCAAACCGCGGAGGACGCGGAGAGCGCAGAGGAATACACAAAGAACCGGCAGAAACCCCCTTCTCGCTTCTAGCTTCTTGCTTCTAGTTTAATTCCCGTTTCACGGGACACTGTTTCAGCCTGAAACGGTGTCCCGTGAAACGCCTATCTTTGTGGAAACATCAGAATATGACCAGGAAAAGGTACACTAAGCAGGAGGACACACCCGAACTCCTGAGGTTTAGGGAAAAGAGGAAATGGCAGATCGCTTTAAGAAGGTATGTCTTGGAAAAGTCTCCCTGTGCGGCTTATGCTCCCTATTTCGGTCTGGACATTGAAAATATGCGTCGTTGGTTCGAAAACCAATTTAAAGCAGGTGCTTCCTGGGAGAACTTCGGAGAGAAGTGGCAGTTTGAGCATATAGTACCAGTGACTTATTTCGATTTCGCCCTTGATGATGAACTAAGAATCTGTTGGAGCTTTGTAAATATCAGGGTAGAGCATATAGAAACAAACAAAGAAAGGGGGGCCAGACCTGATCTTTTGGTTGCCAGAAACTACTTCAAAGCCCTCTTGGAGAAGACCCACTATCCAATTTGTAGGGAGTTGTTGTACAAAATTGATCTGATAGAGCAGACCGAAACAATAAACACAACTGCCCAAGAGGCGTTTATACAGGAAAACCTGGATTACCTCTCTCTGCTGGAAGGTTATTCCAGCTTTGAATTTGAAATGCTGAATAGTGGACGGAGTTTAGAAGATGTAAGAAAGGAAAGCGAATTCCTTAAAAACTTTGAAAAATAGCCCCAAGAACAAGATACCTTTGCCCCCCATGTTTCCAATATACGATGTCATAGTAGTAGGTGCCGGCCATGCCGGATGTGAGGCAGCTGCCGCTGCAGCCAATCTTGGTTCCAAAACCCTGTTGGTGACCATGAATATGCAGACCATTGCCCAGATGAGCTGTAATCCTGCCATGGGAGGAATTGCCAAAGGACAGATTGTAAGGGAAATTGATGCAATGGGTGGATACTCTGGTATTGTAACGGATCTCTCTACTATCCAATTCCGGATGCTCAACCGGAGTAAGGGTCCGGCAATGTGGAGTCCAAGAGCGCAGAACGACCGGATGCTCTTTCACCTGAAGTGGAGAGAAATGCTGGAGAACACGCCAAACCTGAATTTTTACCAGGACATGGTCAATGGTTTATTGGTAAAGGAGGGGCGTTGTTACGGAATCATCACCGGCATGGGTCACCGTATTGAGGCAAAATCGGTGGTGCTCACCAATGGTACCTTCCTCAATGGTATCGTACATATTGGAGAAAAGAACTTTGGTGGTGGGCGAATCGCTGAAAAAGCAGCCACTGGTATTACCGAACAATTAGTAAGTCTTGGTTTTGAAAGCGACCGCCTTAAAACCGGAACTCCACCAAGGGTGGATGGACGAAGCCTTGACTATTCAAAAATGGAAGAACAGCCCGGTGATACCGAGCATGTAGGCTTTTCCTACCTGGATACAGAAAAGCCCACTAAACAAAGAAGTTGCTGGATCACCTATACCAATCAGAAGGTTCACGATATTTTAAAAACCGGCTTCGACCGGAGTCCGATGTTTGCTGGTCGGATCGATGGGGTGGGACCGCGCTATTGTCCCAGCATTGAAGACAAGATCAACCGCTTTGCCGAAAGAGATCGTCACCAGCTCTTCGTAGAACCGGAAGGCTGGAACACTGTAGAGATTTATCTTAATGGCTTCTCTACTTCCTTACCAGAAGAAACACAATACGAAGCACTTCGTAGTATACCGGGGTTCGAGAACGCCCGTATGTTCCGTCCGGGGTATGCGATCGAATATGATTTCTTTCCGCCAACTCAATTGAAGTATTCATTGGAGACGAAGCTGATCAACAATCTGTTTTTTGCCGGACAAATCAATGGCACCACCGGATATGAAGAAGCGGCTTGTCAGGGATTAATGGCTGGTATCAACGCCCATCAGAAAGCCGTGGAAAAAGAGGCCCTGATATTAAAAAGAAGTGACGCTTATATTGGCGTGCTCATCGACGACCTGATCAGCAAAGGAACCCAGGAGCCGTATCGCATGTTTACCTCCCGGGCAGAATTCAGAACCTTGCTTCGTCAGGACAATGCAGATATTAGATTGACAGAAATAAGCTACAAACTCGGACTAGCCAGCCAGGAAAGGATGGACCGGGTGACTGACAAAAAATCCTCTGTTGAGCAGATCAAAAAAATACTAAAAGAAATGTCGGTGGAACCGGCAGAAATAAATGGCTGGTTTGAACAAATCGGATCTTCGTTGATTACTGAAAAACAAAAAGCGGAAAAAATTCTATTGCGCCCGTCAGTGGAACTGGCCGATATGGCAACTATCCTTCCAAAACTTAAAACAGCCTTGTACTCTTTCACACCAGACTCCATTGAACAAGCTGCCATCCAGGTCAAATACGATGTGTATATAGAAAAGGAAAAAGAACTGGTCAGCAGAATGTCCCAGCTGGAAGAACTGGAAATTCCGGAAAACTTTGATTATAAAAAGATTGGCTCCTTAGGAAATGAGGCCCGGGAAAAACTATCAAGGGTTCGGCCACGGACCTTGGGACAGGCCAGCCGGATTTCTGGGATAAATCCAAGTGATGTCCAGATACTTATGGTTTTTATGGGTAGGTAAGAAAATGGTCATAAACGAAGTCAATTAATTTTATTAATTTTTCGTTTTCTATACTCCTTATCTGCAACAAAATGCATCAAAAATTCCTGATTGCACTTATCTTGTCCTTATTGTTTATTCAGGCAAATGCCCAGCTTCGTCAAATTCATTCCAACCTTTCAATTGAAGGAAACAATATTAAAAGGATCAGCTTTTACACCCCGTCAACCGGATATATTGCAAGCACCGGAAATCCTCATGATTGGATAGGCTATACAACAGATAGCGGAAGAACTTTGACAAAAAGAGAAATCACGCTAACCAATGTAGATTATGGCACCTATTCTGTCAATCTCACATTCGGCTTTATGATCGAAGGAGTTGTTGCCTTTGACGCCAATAATGTACTCGCATACGGTAATTATGGCTATGTACCTGCGATATTGAAATCATCCAACGGGGGACTTTCGTACCAACTTGTTTACCATAACCCGATCGGCCCAAATATATTCAGCTCATTATTTAATCTGGTTTTCCCGCAAAACAACCAGACGGGATATGCGGTAGATGGTTATAATATTCTAAAAACAACCAATGGCGGAACAACATGGACCAGGGTATATACAGGGTCCACCTTTTCAATCGGGCAACTGGATGCAATAGATAACAATACTGTATTTGCCTTTTCGGATGATGAAAGTGCCACTGCATCTACAGGAAAATTGATAAAAACCACGAATGCCGGAAACAGCTGGACTCAACTCAATACCCCAGACAACAGAATCTATGCAGCTGATTTTTTAACACCAGAGAAGGGATGGTTGAATGTATATCTGAATGCCGATAGTCTGTTAATATATTATACATCAACCGGCGGTGTGACCTGGACAAAGAAAAATATGGCAGCAGTAAATCCAATCGGGTTCCACAGAATGCACTTCGTTGATGATAGTACAGGATATGGGGTAGCGAATTTATTCTATACCTTTAAAACCAGTGATTCGGGCCGTATTTGGGAACCTCTCCCAAGAGACAATAGTTTCAATTACCTTAATTATGGTCACACAGAAATCCATTTTGCCAATAGCTCACAATTCTGGAGCGCAGGAGCACGGGAATTTATAGAATTAACCACAAATGGGGGTGGTGTGCCGTTACCCAGGGCGTACTTTACCATTGATACAAGCGGTTTATATCAAACCGGAACGGTAAAATTGCAGAATTATTCAAAAGCTTCATATACCCATAAATGGTACAGAAATAATGAATTAATCAGTACCTCTTATCATGCAAATTTCCAACGAGTACCTTCCAGCACGCATGATAGTATCAAATTAGTCGTTTCAAACGGCGTATTATCTGATTCCCTCACCCTTCATCAGCATTTCTGGCCTCCGGTAAGTGTTACCTCCTTTACCCCTACAATAGGAGCAAGTGGTGCAGTAATAAACATATCCGGTCAGAATTTTACAAATGTAGTATCCGTTTTCTTTGGAAATGTACCGGCATCTACTTTTACCGTGAATTCGGCCCAAAGTATATCCGCAACAGTTGCAGGTGGGGCCAGTGGCTTTGTAAAGGTTTTAACAGCAAACAGCAGGGATTCTTTGGCTGGCTTTACATTTATTCCAGCACCTACTATTTCCTCGTTCTTACCAGTATCCGCTACAGCCGGAACAACGATCACCATTCTGGGAACAAATCTGACTGGCGCTACATCTGTAATAATCGGAGGTGTTTCTGCGGTTTTTTCTGTAAATTCAGCTACACAAATAACGGCAACGGCTCCTTCGGGTCCATCGGGTAGCATAAGCGTGACAACACCCGGCGGTTCTGCAACGTTGAGCGGCTATTCTTCCTTACCCGGAATCAATACCTTTTCTCCAACCAGTGGTACCATTGGAACCATCTTGTCCATAACCGGAAGCTCACTTACGGGTACAACCGCCGTTACGATAGGAGGTGTAGCAGTATCTTCATTCACCGTAAATAATGCCAATAGTATTACTGCTATAGTAAGTACGGGGGCAACAGGGCCAGTTGCTATAACCAGGCCAGAGGGCTCCGCTTCTTTGCCCGGCTTTACCTGGATACCGGCACCAGTTATAACTTCATTTACCCCACAATCCGATCCGGTTGGAACGAACGTGACGATAACAGGAACGGGTTTTAATAATAATCTAACTGGAAATACTGTTTATTTTGGCGGCGCAAGGGCTAATATTGTTTCCGCATCGTCAACTCAAATAACCGTTACTGTTCCATATAGTGCCGGGTACAGCACAATCAGTGTTACAGCTAACAATCTATCCGGATACTCAACTAACATGTATTTAACCACTTTCAGTGGTGGGGGTAGTATCACACAGTCTTCATTCGGCACCGCAGAAACCATTCAAACCGGTTTTGAAGTGTTGCCATTCAGTACGGGAGCAGCTGATTTTGACCTCGACGGCAAAAGTGAACTCATCGTTCTGAAACTGAATAATCCGGGCAACACACATGGAGTATTAATATATAAAAACACTGGAACAGGATCTGCAATCACCATGGGCACGCCGATTGAATTAGCAGGAGGCAATGAATCATTCGCAACCGGGGATGTTAATGGAGACGGCAAAACAGATATTATACTGTCCGGAGCTCCATATCTGTATACCTATATAAACACATCCTCTGCAGGCAACCTCTCATTTGCACCAGTAATCATGACATCTTCTACCCTGACACTTCAGCGTATACGATTAGCTGATATGGATGTAGATGGAAAACCGGATGTCATTTGCAGCTCAAATGGCAATATTTATGTAATCAGAAATATCAGTGAACCAACACAGGTCAACTATGCGGAACCTGTTATGATATTCACCGCTTCATTTGAACGAAATTTTATACCTGCTGACCTCACCGGGGATGGTAAGCCAGAACTGATCATGTCTGGATTTGGCGTGTTACGTAATAATTCGTCACCGGGTACGCTGAACTTTACACTAGCGGCCACATTACCTCTTTATAACCATTCATTCATCTCCACCGGTGATATTGATGGAGATGGTAAACTGGATGTTGTTTCAGGAGACCGTTATGGCTCACAAATTAATGTGATCCGCAATACCAGTTCCGGCAGCAACATTTCTTTCGCAACGCCTGTGTCTTATCAGGCAAGTTCCTTACCGGCAGGTTCCGCCATTGGCGATCTGGACGGTGATGGTAAGCCGGATATTGCCGTATCAACTGCTGAAAATGCGGTAACCCTGTTTAAAAATATTTCAGTTCCAGGTTCTGTAAATTTATTATCACCAAAAAGTTTTGTACCCGGAACATATAGTGGCGAAAATCAGGTTGCCCTTGCAGATTTCAATAATGATGGGAAATCAGATATCGCTATTTCATCTGAAAATCCAAGAACGGTATTCGTTTTACGAAACGAAGTGAAAGCAGATCCGTCCATTATTTCTTTTACCCCAACTATTGGTGAAAACGGAACAGCCGTAACGATTACCGGTACCAATTTTACCGGGGCAACCGCTGTAAGATTCGGAGCGGTACCGGCAAGCAGTTTTGTAGTAAACTCTCCAACTTCTATAACTGCAGTAGTAGGTAGTGGCGCAAGTGGTTTTGTGACAGTAGTAACTGGAATAGGAATAGATTCATTACCCGGTTTTGTATATGGAATACCACCTGTAATCACATCGGTTTCGCCATCATCTGGTCATGTGGGCACAATGGTTACAATCAATGGTTCTAACTTCAGCACCAATCCTTCTGATAATATTATCTACTTTGGCCGTGTAAAAGCACAGGCTTTAACAGCCACATCAACAACGATTACTACCTATGTACCTCCGGGGTCAGATTATGCCCCGGTATCAGTAACAAAAGCACGCCTGACTGGCTGGTCCAATAAGCCGTTTTTAACAACTTTCCCCAATAATGGGTCCGCGCTAACCACACTGTCATTTGCAAACCGAATCAATATTGGCAATTTCCCGGTGGGATGTCTGGTGGATTTTGATGGTGATGGAAAACTGGATGTGGCTGGTGTGCTAAATACATCAACCGTTGCTATTGCCAGAAACATTAGTGTTCCCGGTCAGATCCGTTTTGCACCAGCTGTTGTATTAAGTGGAACAATTGGCGGTGGGGGAATAATGGCCGAAGATTTTGATGGTGATGGTAAAAAAGACCTGTTATTTATACAAAACAATATCCAACTGATGTTGGTAAAGAATAACAGTACCCCGGGAAATATTGTGGTTGCAGGCTTATACAGTATTCCATCCGGCAACTCTGGTGTTATAGGAATAATTTCGGCCAGGGACATTGACAAAGACGGAAAACCAGATATTCTGTTCGCGAGTTATTCTGGTGCAGTCAATATTATTAAAAATAACTGTTCGGGTGAAACTATAAACTTTTCTCCGCACTATTATTATCCTCTGGGCAACTATGGTTTGTCCGCGATTTCTACCGATGTAGACGATGATGGCAATCCTGATCTGCTGGCAGCTTCAGGTGAGCTGGCCGTATTTCGGAATACGAGTACCCCCGGAAATATCATAATAAGTCCAAGGGTCGGTTTCAGTGGAGGCGATTGGCCCACTTATATATCTACCGGTGATCTGGATGGAGACGGCAGAACGGATGCACTCGTCTCTCAATCTGAGCCCAACAAGATGGCCGTATTTAAAAATTTAAGCGCTCCGGGGGCAATCGTTTTTTCTGTTCATCCCGAGTTGCCATCAGGGAATCATCCCTATACAAACGGAATGAACGATCTTTCCGGGGACGGCAAACCAGATATTTTTGCACCTAATCTGTCAGAGGATTCATTATCCATTTTTACCAATAACAGCACGCCGGGATCACTGGTATTTGCGCCACACATTAAAATAGCATCGGGAAATGTTGCCAGCCGTATGGAGTCTGCAGATCTTGATGGTGACGGAAGGCCCGATATCATCATTTCGGGAAATTCAGGACCGGCTACGATAATCAGGAACCAACACAGTGTAACAGGTCCCCAGATAAACAACTTTTCTCCTGTTAGTGCAACCGCCAGTGCCACTATTACAATAACCGGGGAGCGTTTTACAGATATCAGTAATGTAACATTTGGCGGCGTTCCTGCCTCTTCGTTTAATGTAATATCTACTACCCGGATTGAGGCCATTGTTGGTAACGGGGCGTCAGGTCCAGTATCTGTACACAGTACTGCGGGAATCAGCAGTCTGACCGGATTCATTTATGGCAACAAACCCGTCCTCAGTTCCTTTATGCCTGAAACCGGATTTGAAGGATCGACGATAACAATTAACGGAGCAAACTTAACGGGCACAACCGCCGTTAATTTTGGTAATACACCTGCGGCCTCTTTTGTGGTAAACGCATCCGGCACAAGTATCTCAGCCGTAGTTGGGAATGGAAATTCCGGGCAAGTAAAATTAGTGACCCCGGCAGGCTCAGACTCCCTGGGTAATTTCATTTATCTGACTAAACCAACAATCAGTTCTTTTAGTCCATTATTGGGCAACGCCGGCTCTACCGTAGTTATTACCGGTACTAATTTTAATAATGTTTCAGCGGTACTGTTTGGTGGGGCGTCTGCCATTAGTTTTACAGTAGTATCTGAAACATCCATATCGGCTATTGTAGGAAATGGTCATACAGGACAAATAGAGGTGATCACCGCTGGTGGCTCCGCTTTTGCAAATGGGTTCATTTATAATAACAGTGCAAGTATTTCAGATTTTAATCCAAAATCAGCTGGCACAGGAAGCGCTGTTTATCTCTATGGCTTCAATCTTGCAAGTGTAACCAGTGTAAAATTCGGAGGTGTACCCGCCAGCAGTTTTACCATAGAATCACCAACCCGGATAAAAGCACTTGTTGGAACAGGTGCTTCTGGCGAAATCAGTGTAACCAATCACTTATATACAACCAGTAAACCCGGCTTCACCTTCCTTAATGGAACGGTTCCTTCAATTACCGCTATATCACCCGTATCTGGTTCTACTGGCTCCGTAATAACGATCTCGGGAAAACTCTTTACGGGTGTATCAGAAGTCCGCTTTGGAAATTCAATCGCCGAAGCATTTGAGGTACTATCCGATTCGATGATCATCGCAACAGTTGGATCTGGCAGCACCGGGTTAGTTACACTTCTGTCCCCCGGTGGCGCCGTTTCTGCTGATGGATTCACCTATTCTCCCGGGCCCGTCATTAACTCATTTTATCCGGTTAGTGCCCCACCTCTAACGCCTGTAACAATTGTAGGACAGAATTTCAGTAATACCATTTCCGGGAATACCGTCTTTTTTGGTACAGTTAAAGCAACGGTAACAGAAGCAAGTCCAAATTATCTGATTGTAAAGGTTCCGTATGGGGCAAAGATGTCTCCTATAACAGTTACTTCCGGACAGTTAACCGCTTATTCCTCGGTTGAATTCATTCCAACGTTTAACGGATCCTCCATCATTAGCCCGGATGCGTATATCCGAAGCATTGATTCGACTTCTCCCAAAACACCCTCTTTGATAACATTAGGGGATCTGGACCTGGACAGCAAACCAGATATCGTAGTCAGTAGCCCCAGTGGTTCAACGCTGACATCGCGGCTGAGTTTTCATCTTAACGTATCCAGTTCCTCGAATATCTGGCTGGCACCCCGAACATCCATACACACGCCCATCGGGCCATACGGATCCACTTATGCTGACTTCAATAATGATGGGAAACCGGAAATAGCGGCATCGGGAGGGGCATCATTCAGTCAGTTTATTCTGTTTCCGAACAACAGCAGTCCGGGAAATCTCAGTTGGGGTACAACCTTGACATTTCCAATGTCTCCCGAAAGCGAAAAATGTTTTTCTGCCGATTTTGACAAAGACGGAAAAACAGATATTGGATTCCTCGGAGGTTGGAATGGTGCTATAAGCATTTATCGGAACACCGGAAATGCGACAACGTTCAGTTTCAGTGCTGCCCAGGTCTTCTCTACCTTCTTATATGCAAGTAGTGTTGCTATTACAGATCTGGATGGAGATGGCAAACCTGATATTGTAGTTGCCGGTGGCAATTCGACCATGCCCACCTTTCATGTACTTAAAAACACCAGTACAAACGGATCAATCACCTTCCAAACTATTGTACTGAATCTGCCTTTTAATGTAAATCAGGTACTAACAGGAGATCTGGATAATGATAATAAACCAGAGGTCTTATTGATAAACTTCTATGATAACAAACTGCTGGTGCTCAAGAATCAATCGATACCTGGATTTGTGTTGTTAGAAACCGTGCTGTTTCTCCCTGTAAAAAATCCGGGCAGTATTGCCCTTGCAGATATCAGTGGAGACGGAAAACCTGATCTCTGTGTGGCCGACACCTATAATAACTATGTGAGTGTTTTGGCCAACAGATCAGATAACACCGGCATTCGGTTTGGTCAACCCGTATCCTTCTTCGTCAGCAATCACGGTGGCCATGTGACTATTTGTGACATGGATGCTGATGGGCGTCCGGAGCTGGTCCGGAACAACCCCTATTCGTACAGTATCAGTATCATGAAAAATAATCAACCGGTTATTGATTATAACAATATCAACCTCTGCGCTAACGGAAACACGACTATTAATGCAGGAATGTCCGGCACTATTTATCAATGGCAGCAGGATGACGGTAACGGATTCATGAACATTACCAATAACAGCAATTTCTCCGGATCAACCACAGCAACACTTCAACTGACGGGTGTACCTGTTACATGGCATAACTACCGGTACCGTTGTGTAGTGAACGGAACACTTTACAGTTCCTTATACCGTTTGATAATTGGACCCGTTATCACTCCGATTGTTTCAATTTCCGGTAACAATACAGTTGCATCCGGACAGTCCGCTGCACTTAAAACAACCCTTGTTAATGGCGGTAGTTCCCCGCAATATCAATGGCAGGACAGCACAGGCGCTGCCGGCTGGCAGAATATCAATGGGGCTGTAAATTCGACGCAAAACTATACGCCATCCGCTAACGGAGTTAAAATCCGTTGCCAACTCACAAGCAATGCTATTTGTGCTACCCCATCAGTTTTAAACAGTAATGTAATTACGTTTACCATTAACCCTGTAACCGCCGTAGATCCGGTACCTGCATCTGATTATGGTATAAGGGCATATCCAAATCCTGTAACAGGAACTCTTTATCTGGACAGTTTGAAAATAAGCGATAAGTGGACCACAGCCGAACTGATAACCATTACCGGAACTATAATAAAACAACCAGTATCCTTATCTGGAAGAACCGGTGCGGCTATCGAATTAACCACATTACCGCAGGGGTATTACCTCCTTAAATTGAACAGGAAACACGGACCACCCGCGCTGATAACTTTTATTAAACTATAGCGTTATCCAGCACGGTAGTTTTAACTGGTCTGAATCATATAATAACGAAATGGGTTTTCATACCTTTAAAAAAACGGGCCACTTATGAAAAGATACCTTATCAGCCTGCTGGCTGTAATTACCTGCTTTTGTGCTACCCTGCAAAGCGAAGCACAGGAATACAAGATCCGCCAATCCTCCTCCCTGATGGGGATGAAAATGGAATCCACCGTTTATGTCAAAGGCATGCGCAAGCGAACCGAAAGCGGCGCCATGATGGGCATGACTCAACCCATTACTATCGAACAATGCGATCTGCAACGTACCATTAAAATCAATGATAAAAAGAAACTCTACTACATTGATTCTTTTTATAAAGTACGGGAAGAAATCATCGATGAGGACGAGCCGGTGAACAAAAAACCCGTGCCCATTGCCAAAGAGAAAACACCTAAGACCACTCCTGAAAAAGGAGGCGTCATTACCATTTATTATAGTATCCGCGATACCGGGGAACGTAAAAAAATATACGGACTTACCGCCCGCCATGTATGGACAACCCAGAAAATGAAACCCTCCCCGGATGCCTGTATGATGAAGGATAGTTTCCTAATTAAAACGGATGGCTGGTATATTGATCTGCCTAAATTTAATTGTCCGGTACGGTATCGCCCGCAACAAATGCAACGTCAACCCGACGAAAAGCCCATGCCGGATTGCCAGGACCGTTTTGTAACCCGTCGTAGTGGAAAAGGAAAACTCGGCTTTCCCCTGATAGAAACCACAACCATGATTATGGGTGCCCAGGGCGCTAAAACAACAGAATTTAAAACGGATATCGAAACGCTGGATTTCTCGATGCAAAAATTAGACTCGATGTTGTTTGAAATCCCGCCGGGTTATACGGAAACAAAAAACGAAGATGACCTCATGGATAAAATGGACATGAGCGGCATGCTGGATGAGGTGATGAACAAGGCGAAAAAACAAATGAAGGAAAAACCGGTATCCGATGAAAAGGCTCCTGATATGATCCGGGTGGGCATTCTTCCTCCCAAAGGCGATGACCAGGTACAGCCCGCTGAATTACAAACGATGCTGGTTGGCACTTTTACCACCGGTAATATTGAAGCAGTTGCGGTCAGCAGTGCCGAAGAAGCCAAAACCATGAAATGTGATTACCTGCTCAATAGTGAACTGTCCAAAATCAAGAGTGGGAGTAAAGTAGGTGGCTTGCTGAAAGCCCTTAAAAATACCGACCCCAATGCCTTGTCAAGTTTTACCATTGAAGGTAGTATGCAACTCACAAAACTGGCAGATGGATCCAATGCCGGCACCCAAAAAATTGACGGTAAATATGAAGGTAAGGTCAATGATGCCGCAGGGAAAGCGCTGGACAATAGCGGACAAAAACTCGTTCAAAAAATTAAATAATTTTCGCCGGATATAAGGAAGTGGCTCAGGCCACTTCCTTATATCCAGTATTTGTATGCAATGGCGGACGCCCCAGATCTTCTTCCTGTATTTCAATTCGCCGTGTAATATCATGTAAAGAAGAAAGCCGTTGTACGGTATACGGTATAGTATCCAGTCCTGAAACAAACTTCTGTATATAACTATAGATTCCAATCAGACTACCCGCTTCTATACCCGATCCTGCTGCTTTATTGGTAACTAATAATGATATCCCGATTACAATCAACACCAGTATTTCCATAATACCAAAGTTCCAAGCTTCCTGATCACTGATGCGGATCTGCCATTTACGGAGATTATCATAGTGCTGACGGATCAGGTGATTGTTCCCTGTGGCAATTATATTAACCTGGTTTTCAAGTTCATCGTTCTTCTGCTTATTCAGCTTCTTCATTTTCTTTCCATAGAAATAACTGAAACCGCTTACAGGTAATAATATAGCCAGGCAAACCAATACTACCGATGTATCATAGAAAAATAAAAGGACGAGCGAGCCAAAGAGGCTATAGAATGCTTCAATTACGTAGACCAGGTCAAACTCAAGGAAGTCTACAAATTCACGGGCCAGGTTGGAATGGGCGCTCAACCTGGATACATCCTCCTTCCCATACCGGCGGGCCAGAAACTTTGTAACAAGTGAAGTATAAATAGCCGTATACGTACGGGTATCCAACCGGTGCCGGATCGTACCAATGATCAGCCAGGCCACATGTACGGCTGATAGTAATAAAAGACCCTGGTAACTGCCCTTGATCAGATCATTCACGGCCCAACCCAGGAAAAAGGGGCGCATCAGGCTGCCCAGCATCTCCAGGGTAAATAAGAAATAGGTCAGCACTAACCGATAGCGGTGCTGTAGCATAATAGTACGGAGTACGGCAAAACGGGACATAGTTCATCTGTTTAGATAAATTCATCTAATGGGTCAGTAAAATCTAATGGAGTAAGTAATAGACTCTGGGGTGAGTAAGTCGTTTAACGGGTAATAGATTTCTCCCGCAAATTTAAAGAATTACCGGTTTGCCCCGAAATATTTCCGCGACACATTTTTGTACCACATTGACAATCAAACGGTTCCATATGCTCGTCTAGAAAATTAGCATAATCAAGGGTGAGTTCCTGACCTTTAGATATATCACTAATGGCTAATACGTTCAGGCCGTCAAATTCGGTGTTCGGCGTACAACAATGGTTCTGTGGCGCCCATTCGGAGGGGTCGTCATCCCATAAAATGAATACCTCATCACTGATGGGGTAGGCATACCGGCGGAAATGCAGTTTTTCGTCTTCATTCCAGTTCTTCTCTACAAAACGTTTGGTGATGATGCGTTGAGCGCGACCTTCTCCTTTAAAGATGGTTTCCCCTTTCCGGATATCCCGGTTAGCATAGATACCATAACCGGCTATCGAATTCCCCTTCATAATAAAGGGCTTCAGTTTGCGCTGGTGGCGGGCAATCCCTTCAGCAATCATATGGCGGAGGAATCCGGCCTGACCAATTCCGTCAAACTTGATGATAAAATCCGCGGAACCTTCATAGCCATCTACATAAAAAACAGAACAGGTAAAATTGATTTCGAGGAAATAGATCTCCTGTTGCTCATTGACCCGGAAATCAAGACGGGCATAACCAACCCCATTAAAACCTTTGAATATTTTTTCTGTAGCCGTCCTTAACTGACGATCGAGTAGTTCATCCGTACAGGGAACATTGCAATCCGGGTGTAACTCTGAAGTCTTAAGGGCATAGGTTTTAAAAGACCTTCCCTCGGGGAAAAGATACTCGACCGGGCGAAAGACCGTACAACTGTGCTCATCGGCATTGGCAGCCACCAATACAGTAAACTCTCTGCCGGCAATATATTCTTCTACCAGCAACGGTCCATATTCTTCCAGTATACTGATACATTTCTGTTGAAGTTCAATCTTGTTATTCACCAGTGAACGATCGTCCACCCCAAGACTGTCACCGGCTTTTGCCGGCTTTACAAAAAGAGGAAAGGTTAAATGCTTTACCGCTTCGTCGACATCAGACAATTCGTTGATCAGGACATACCCCGGTGTTTTGACCCCTTCACAATAAGCCAGGTATTTCATCAGCTCCTTGGGAGGATCATAAAGTTTGGTAGTGGGGCCTGTGAAAGGCAGGTTCAGTAGTTCAAGGGTATAAATCACATCAATACTCGGAACTTCCCATTCAAGATAGCCTTCGCAAAGGTTGACGAAAATATCATAACCTTGCTTGCTTAAATCTTTCAGCTGGCTGTAAGTCGTCAGTTTATTGAGGAAAACCGTATGTACTTCATGTTCGGGTATCAATACCGCTAAATCCCTGGGTGGGTCATAGTTCTTATAATCCACACCCGTGGTGGAGTAGTCTGGTTGAAGTACACATACTTTCATGATTTGCTAAGGTAATAATCAGGGGAATACAAAACTTATTTCGCAGAAACCGCTTTCACTTTTTTAGTTCGCTTTGATTTAGCCGTTGCAGTCTCTGTAACCACACTCCGGCGGAGGGCATCTTTAAGAATCTCTGCAATAACCTGGGTAAAAGAAACTCCGGATACTTTCAGGATGGCACCAATTGAAGTATAGTTTTCATCTTCGCTCAATCCGCATTGAGCATTGGCCTCCAGCATATATAGTTTCCCGGTATGCATATCCTGGCGGATATCGATTCGGGTATAACCTCGCCCTCCACAGGCAACATAAGCATCCATGCTTATCTGTTTCAGTTCAGCTGCGAGTTCGGGTTTGACCGTCGTGTACTCATAAAAATTACCTTCTTCCGGCATGGGCGCTTCGTCTTCATAGATTTCCCATAGACGGTCAAAAGAGAGGAACTTTTCCGCATCCGGAAGAGAAGGATGAAAGACCCGTTCAACGGGTTCGTATACGATACAATGCTCGGGGTCATTGGCAGAACCGGTAATAAAGGTGGTGTATTCGGGTCCGGTGATGAATTGTTCTACAAATAAACCATCGGCCAGCAGGTTCCAGCCCCGGTAACCCTTTTTGATCTCTTCCACTCTTTCGGCCAGTTCTTCCTCGGAGTTCACCACATTTTTAACAGATACACCCATGCTTCCCCCGGAAACGGCAGGTTTAATGATCAGCGGGATTCCAACCCTTTTGCAGATTCCCTTAACGGTACCCTTTTTTTCTGTAATTACCCTCCAGTTGGCCGTCGCCACTCCGGCCTTATCAAAAGCCTTCTTCATGGGTATCTTAGACGTTGTGATATCGTAAAAATGAGCATCGGATCCTGTATAAATGAGGCCGTTCTTTTCGATTTCATGAATGACAGATACACCCGGTGTACCATTCACTTCATCGCCATCGCAAAGGTTTAATATTAATGGCGTCTTTCCCGGGGAATTGGTTTGAATAGAGCCGATAATATCCTGGAAATTATCCATGGTCACCGGTTGCCATTTCCATTCAACATTCAGTTCCTCAAATACACGCGTATATTCTTTAATGCTTTGCGAAAAATCGTAATAGTATTGAATATTGGGGTCTTCAGACTCCAGGTGCGGGGCAAGAACCCATACTATATAGGGCGCAAACAGGGCGGATTCAGATGGCTTCATCGGCTCAGGCTACTTTTTTATCGGCTTTTTTAGCCAGGCGGGATTGAATAAAATCAGTGAACCGGTGTTGGGAAACAGCTTCTGATGAAAGGTGGGCAGCGCCCCTGATTTCTCCCAGGCAACCCGGCTTACCACAGTAACACTGGAAAGATTGAGTCATTTCCCATTCAGAAGAAGGGTAGAAGAATGCAAATTCAGTACCGGCCGGAATGTCCTTTAAAGCCACCAGTTGCATCAACGTAGTATCAAAGAAGACATTGGGCTCACAACTATGATTGATATACTGAAGAAACTCAGGTTGCAGCGTGATGTGTTTTCCTTCCGCTATCTGCACCGTTAAATAGGTAGGTTCAGCGGAAATAGTACCTGCGGAAAAATCGGCGATTACTTCTCCGGGCTGCCAGCTGCGCAGGGTAAAAAGGGCATTCTGACCACTGCTGATATGTTGCCGTACTTCGGCAATTACATGGTTACTGACTGGCCGGTAGCCAGGGGTTGAAGAAGAGTCCATAAATGAGTTTGGTAAGTATTAGAATGAAGTTATAGATAAAGTTTAATGTGACAAGTTCAATGAAAATAAATGTGAATAAAGGTTGAGTAACTGCAAACGGATAACATTCAAATTTCATTGATGAATGGGGCAACCCGGAAGAAGGCTTCAACCGTTTACCATTCGGTTTGTTATCTTTATCGGCTTAATTCACTGATTAAATTCAACGACCCTGAATGCCCGTTCGATTATATTAATTCCTTTATTCGTTTGTTATACAATCAGTTTGTATGCTCAATGCGCCCAACCGATCAACAGCTTTCCTTACCAGGAGAGTTTTGAAACCAGTAATGGTGGCTGGACCACTGCGGGTAATAGTTCCACCTGGCAATGGGGAACCCCGGCAAAAGCAGTGATTAATCAGGCAGGTGATGGAACCCGCTGCTGGGTAGTTGGGGGATTGGCTGCTGGTAGCAACTATGGATCCGGGGAACAATCCTGGCTGCAAAGTCCATGCTTTGATTTTACCAATCTGCAATACCCATTACTCACAATGAAACTGTTCTGGGAAACCGAACAGCAATGGGATGGTGCCTCATTCCAATATTCTTTGGATGATGGTCTCAGCTGGACGACCCTTGGTGTTGCCAATGAAAGACAGGATTGCTTTAATAAAAACTGGTTCAATACACCGGGTATAAACGGTCTGAATGGCATGGCCGGCACCAGCGGAAGCACGCACGGCTGGACCGGTAATAACCTCGCTAATAATGGATCCTGCAGGGGAGGAAGCGGTAGCAAAACCTGGGTGCAGGTCTCCAGAACCTTACCGTCCCTCGGGGGAGAATCTTCAGTCGTGTTCCGCTTTATCTTCGGAGCAGGTACTACCTGTAATAATTATGATGGATTCGCGGTGGATTCGATCAATATCAGTGCGGCACCTCCCAATGATGCGGCTTTTACATTCACCTGCAATGCCAACCGGACTATCCAGTTTACCAATACTTCGGCATTTTGTCCTACCAGTTTCCGATGGGAATTTGATGACCCGCTTTCTTCCGGTAACAACACATCCGGTCTCGCTAACCCAACGCATACCTATGCCTTTCCCGGAAACTACACCGTTACCCTGACCGTAGATGGTCCGGGTAACCTCTATTCTACCACGACCAGGGATATACTTATTGTGGATGTGAACGTGGCGCAGGTAAAATCGGCTGCCTGCGAAACCAACACCGGAGGATCGTTAATCGCTACCGTAAGAGGGGCCGGAACAACGCCTGTCAATTATACCTGGAATACCAACCCGGTACAGCAAACTCCGGTAGCTACCAACCTTGGTACCGGCACTTACAATGTGATTGTTACCGGACAGGATATCTGTACGGCAACAGATAGCGGGGTGGTTACGATTGATTCTTCCTGTCGTGAACTGGTCTTTCCCTCTGCTTTTACACCGAATGGAGATGGCTTGAATGACCGGTTTGATCCGATGGGAAGTGTGGCAGCAGCCAAAGAATATAAACTAAGGATCTACAATCGCTGGGGACAATTGGTATATAGCAGTAAGAATCCCTTCGAACAATGGGATGGAAGACCGTCAGAAACGACCGGGATGAACGCTTTGTATACCTGGTATTGTGAGTATATATTACCCGGACAAGCTAAATCAGCTAAAAAAGGAACCCTGATGTTAATCCGTTGAGGTCACCCGATCCAGACCTTTAGCGGCCAGTACCCAGCGGATTTCTCCGAAACTTACTTCTTCCCCCAGTACTTGTTTGAGTGGTCCCAATGCATAACCTTCTGCTTTGTTAAGCACTTCCTCAATCTGGCTCAATTTCCCGGGTGCAACCAGGGAAGCAATATCAATATCACCGGAAGACACAAAACGGGTCAGGTGCCCTTCAATCGTAGATAAAGCAAGATTTCGGGATTCGGCAATTTCCTGCGGAGATAAACCTTGCTTAAACAACTCCAGCGAAGCCAGATAAGTATCCCCTTTCCTGATTGGTTTTTCCTTTTTGGCCTTGCGTTCTCTTTTCTCCCCTTTTGCGTGTATCAATGACCCCAATTCATGTTGCTGGCAATAGTCCAGGATAATATCCAGGAAGTCTTGTCCGTATTGGGCTGTCCTGACTTCTCCCATCCCGCTGATCTTTCGCATTTCCTGGAGATCATGGGGGAGGTAAAGACACATTTCACCCAGGGTTACACCAGAAGCCACCATATAAACGGGGAGATCTTTCTGTGCACAGAAAGCATCGCGTTGTTTCTTTAATGCATGGTATAGGTCCGGGTGTGTACTACTGTCAGTGACTGCTGAACTGACACCCGCATACACGTTGACAGAAAAATGGGGAAGTATAAAACTCCGGCGTCGCTGGTGCCAGGTATCCGTATCCAGGCTACCGTTAAATCCTTTATATAAATGAATAGCCAGCGATAAACCGGCAAACAGGTCTTTCAGTAAATCGTTCACCTCCTTTGAGTGCTGACGGCTATCGGTAACCATGGACGGTTGCTGAATAAATGTAATCACTGACTCCGCTTCTTGTGTAAAATGTTCCGAAGCCTTTTGAAGTCTTTCCAGCAATACCGTGTTTTCTTCAGGGGGCAAGTCAGATTGAAACTGTCCTGCTAACCACTGATGAAACCGGAGGGCGGTGTCTTGTAATGTATTCAACTTGACCAATAGCTCGTCGGTCCAGGCCCGGGCTTCTTTAGTAAAGCTTCCGGTATTATCAAGGATGAATTTTTTTAACTCTATGACCTCGCCGGCCTGCCGGTCAAAACTAAAGGCAGCGGTCAGCATCTTCAATTGGTAAGAACGCCGGGAGGCCTTCAGTTCTGTTTGCAGTAAATCAGAACTGGCACTGCGCCTGGTAAATTCCACAATACGGGGGTCAGTGAATAAGCTGTTGGTCCGCACTTTGCTTCTCAGGATCATCCCGGATAAACTGGTACAACGGCTAAGGGCCACATATACCTGCCCGGCAGCAAACGCTTCACCGGCATCTATAATGGCTTTTTCAAAGGTGAGACCCTGGCTTTTATGGATGGTAATGGCCCAGGCGAGTCTCAGGGGAAACTGGGTAAAGGATCCCAGCAGTTCCTCTTTCATGGACTGGCTGGTCTTATCCAGTGAATACCGGATATTCTCCCACTTATCCCGGATCACTTCTATTTCCTCCCCATCAGTTTCACAGCGTACATAAATCTTGGCTTCTTCCAGCCGGGTTACCGTTCCTATCTTCCCGTTATAATAACGCTTGCCTTTATCCGACGTATCATTACGGATAAACATCACCTGGGCGCCTTCTTTAAGAACCAGGGTCTGTTCGGCGGGAAAGGCATTGGGTGGAAAATCATTCTCCAGTTCTGCCTCATATTGCACCAGCGGACTGGTCAGCTGATTCAATTGCTGGTTATTAATATTCCGGGCCTGTTCATTATGGGTGGTCAGGATGATATAGCCGTCATCTTTGCTGCGTCTGAACCCGGGTTGGAACCGGCTTTCGAGGATGGCCTTTCCTTCGGGATTAAGTTCATTGTTTCGCACCTGGTTCAGCAGACTGATAAAGTCAGCTTCGCGTTGCCGGTAAATCTTGTCGAACTCTATGTAAAGCGGGGGCGCTTCTTTCAACACCAGGCTGTCAAAGAAGTAGGGACTATTATAATAGGGTGAAAGCAGACTCCACTCCGGTTCTTTGACCACCGGGGGCAGCTGAAACATATCCCCGATAAATAATAGTTGTACGCCACCGAATCGTTCGCGGGGCTTTCGGCGTATATGCCGGAGCACCGTGTCTATCGCATCCAGGATATCGGCCCTGACCATACTGATCTCATCAATAATGAGCAATTCCATTTGCTGGATTACTTTCTTCTTGTCGCCGTTAAACCGGAGGCGACTGACGAGGCTGTGGGGATTGCTTATTTCCTGTCCGGCCGGAGCAAAACCCTGTCCCCGGGCCACGGGTACAAACGGCGCAAGGGGCAATTGAAAAAACGAATGGATGGTTACCCCACCCGCATTGATGGCCGCCACCCCGGTGGGAGCCACGATGGCCATTTGTTTAGTGCAATGCTCACGGATATATTTCAGAAAAGTCGTCTTGCCCGTACCGGCTTTGCCGGTAAGAAATATCGTCCGGTCCGTCTGATTAATCAGATCGGCAGCCAGGATAAAAAACTGATTAGATATATCTATTTTAAATCCACTCATATATATGCCAGGAATAAGTTTTGTCTGGCTAAAGCCAGGCAAAAAATTTAGCCACTAAAAAACACGAATACACACGAATTAAAATCAAACAATGATCCGCTTATATTCCAAGCGCTTTTTACCAAAATTTACAATGACTCCTAATCTGAAATCAGAAGCCCTCAGGTAATTAATAGTTTGTTCAAAATGCCCGCTGAATGTCGCCACCTCGTTTGCCTTTACTTCTACAATGATTTTGTTATACATAGTAAAATCAGATCTGAACCGGTGTTTAAGTTTATTGGTTTTATAAAAAACAAACAAATCCTCTTCCCGAAGATAGGGTATGTTATGTTCGATAAATTCCAGTTCCATGGCGTCTTTATACACTACTTCTGAAAAACCATATCCCAGGGTTCTCCACACTTCCATACAATATCCAATGATAGTATAAACTTCTTCTTTATATAAAATGTCTGTCATAATTTGATAAAAATGCCACGAAATCACCTACTTACACTTTGTGTGTTTTCGTGCAATTTCGTGGCTAAATTCTACGCTTCGTTGGAGCGGCCGCCCAGGAGGAGGAGTTCGTTCACCTGGATTTCGGTGACGTACTTTTTCTGTCCTTCCTTGTCATTGTAGCTCCGGTTGACGATCTTTCCTTCGATCAGTACTTCGCGGCCCTTGGCCAGGTACTTTTCGGCGATATCCGCCATTTTACCCCATACCACGAGGTTGTGCCATTGGGTTTCGGTGACTTTCTCACCTTTGGCGTTACGGTAGATCTCATTGGTGGCCACGGAAAAACGGGCCATTTTCTTACCGGTCTCCAGCGTTTTGATTTCGGGGGTGTTACCCAGATTTCCAATCAGCTGCACTTTGTTTTTTAATGCGAACATTGTTTTTGAGTTTGTGCCCCGGGTATTTCACCGGGACGGTTAAGTATTTATTTATTTCAATCACCGGGGACGTCACGCCGGATGACGGGACAAATATGGCTTCCCGCTGATCCCTTAACCGGTTTTTACCCGTTTCTTCCCGAAACTAAACGGGTAAAAAACGTTTGCACACGGATCGGTCTGTAGTAATTTGATTGCCAGAAAATAGCAATTATGGAATCCATTCAGACTGAAAAAAGAACCTGTCACTCCTGCGGTAATCCCTTGCGGGGACGGGTCGATAAAAAGTTCTGCAACGATTACTGCAGGAACAATTATAACAATGAACAGAAATCCAGGAACCGGTATAGTCCGGTGATCCGGAATATCAATAATGCCTTGTTGAAAAACCGGCGCATCCTGGCTACGGTACTTACAGACCGGATGGAAACCGCCCGGGCTAACCGGGATAAACTATTGCGACTGGGATTTCATTTTGGCTACCAGACCCATGTCTATACCACCAAGACCGGCCGCAGTTATTATTACTGTTATGACTACGGATACTTAGCCCTGGAAAACGACTGGTATTTGATCGTAAAGAAGAAAGAAGAGTAAACTTTTGCTATTACTTTTGCAGCATGTCAAAACCCGTCATCTGCATCGGCGCCGCCCTGGTCGACGAACTCTTCCACGCCACTTCTGAAATGCTGCTGTCCACCACTAATGATGCAACCGTTACCAAAACCGCCGGAGGTGTGAGCCGCAATATCGCTCATCAGCTTGCCATTCTCGGGGTGCCGGTACAACTCATCACGGTAGTGGGAAATGACAGCGATGGGGAATGGATCAAACGGGTCTGTTATGAAGCCGGCGTAAAAATGGATGCCAGTATCACCAAGGATGGCCTGACCGGAAAATACACCGGTATCCTGAATGTGGATGGCTCCTTGTTTTCTGCCTTCCTGACCAATGCCGCCAATCACCTGATTACTCCAGAACATCTTTCAGCACATATAGAGTTGCTGAAAACCGCTTCTTATATTCTCGCTGACGCGAATATCAGTGTGGATACCGCAGAATGGCTGTTGAGTTTCAGCCAGCAAACCGGGATACCATTTATCCTTGAACCCGTATCCGTACCACCGGCCCGTAAGTTCCGTCATGTAAACCTGGGTGGCTTATATATGGTTACGCCCAATGAAGATGAGTTGCCGGTACTTTGTTCTGAACAGGCGACCATGACCCAGATGCAGATTGAAGAATTACTCGATAACGGGGTGCATAATATCTGGCTGCACAATGGTAAAATGGGCTCAGCCCTTTATAAAAAAGACAAAGCCATTACCCTGCACGCCCCTTCAATTGAGGTACGTGATTGCACCGGTGCCGGAGATGGATCGCTTACCGGATTCATACTCGGCAAATACCTGAATATGGAAGATATGGATTGCCTGAAACTGGCCCATACCCTCTCCGCTGAGATTCTGCAGGTCAACGGGGCCATTGCCACCCACCTGAACCAGGAAAAACTATTGCGTCTTATTCACGAATATTACCCCTCCTGATGCACCCCTATTTAGAAATACACCCCGAAGTACAAAAAGCGCTGACTAACGGACAACCTGTTGTAGCGCTGGAGTCAACCATAATTTCCCATGGTATGCCTTATCCCAAAAATGTGGAAACCGCATTTGCTGTTGAAGCGGCAGTGCGTGAAACGGGGGCCATACCAGCCACCATTGCCATTTTCAACGGAAAATGCTATGCCGGTCTGACGGAGGAACAGATCCGCTATTTCGGTCAGGCAGAAAATGTATGGAAAGTAAGTCTCCGGGATATGCCCTATGTACTCAGTAAAAAACTATACGGGGCCACAACCGTTGCTGCCACCATGCGGATTGCTTCCCTGGCGGGAATAAGGATATTTGTAACCGGTGGAATTGGTGGTGTACATCGCGATGCCGCCAGCAGCATGGATATCTCCGCGGATCTGACGGAAATGGGTCATACATCGGTGGCCGTTGTTTCGGCCGGTGTTAAATCGATACTGGATATTGGCCTCACGTTGGAATATCTCGAAACAAAGGGAATTCCGGTGGTCACATACGGACAAGATGAGTTTCCCAGCTTCTATTCCCGGAAAAGCGGCTTTAACTCTCCGCTGCGCCTGGATACACCGGAAGAAATTGCCTCTTTGCTGTATACCAAATGGAAATTGGGGTTGGAGGGCACGGTCCTTATTGCCAATCCGGTACCAGCTGACCGGGAAATCGTGAGTGATGAAATGGAGATTCATATACAGATTGCTTTGAACGCGGCCAAAGAGAAAAAAATCACCGGAAAAGAAGTCACGCCCTTCCTGTTAAAGTATATCTCGGATCATACTAAGGGAGAAAGCCTGGAAGCGAATATTGCGCTGATTAAACACAATGCAAAAGTAGGGGCGATGATTGCAGTCGCGTATGCCGCATTGGAATCTTAGTTGTTACTTATTAAATACTAATCCATGTATAAAGTGAGTGTGGTAATAATTGGCTTGTTGCTGATGCTGCAAACCCGTGCGCAAGAAGGAGTTTCCATTGATACAGCTAAGAAGATTACCATACTATATACCAATGACCTCCACGCCCATCTCGACCCGCACCGGGTTCCCTGGATAAGTAATACCCGATTGGTCGGTGGTTTTGCTAATATTGCCACCCGGGTAAAACAGGAAAAAGCTGCCAATCCAAATACGCTCTATTTTGATGCCGGTGATTTTTTTACCGGTCCCTTTATCAGCTCATTGACCAAGGGAGAGGCGGTGATCAATGTTATGAATTACCTGTCAATCGATGCCGCCTGTATAGGAAATCATGAATTTGATCATGGCTGGGAGAATGTACCTGATCAACTGCGTAAAGCCCGGTTTCCGGTACTTAACGGGAATATCTTTCTCAAAGGAAAGAAAAAATTGCTCTGGAATAATCCCTATACCATTATTCAGATGAATGGTATTCGCATCGGAGTTATTGGTCTCCATGGTCAATTTGCTTTCTATGATACTATAGCCGATGAAATGATCCAGGGGGTGGAAACCCGGGATGAGGAGAAATATTTAAGAAAATATATAAAAGAGCTGCGCAAAAAAGCAGATCTCGTTATCCTGTTGGTTCATCAGGGAATACCTGGTCGTCAATCCTCCACAGGAAATACAGATGTAGCCCGTAACCTGCAAAGGGATATTGATCTTGCCGCCACTATACCTGGTATAGATATTATGATTACCGGTCATGCCCACCAGGGTACCCCGCAAGCCTTGCTTTCGAACGGAACGATAATTGTTTCTACGGATGCTTTAGGTACCGAACTGGGAAAACTTGAAATAAGTTATAACCCCCTGAAGGATAAAATCACTGCCCATAACAACACCCTTAATTACCTGTATGATGACGAAGTAGCCGATGATACGGCAACAGCCAGGGTGATAGCTGATTGGAAACAAAAAGTAAAACAGATCACGGACGAAAAAGTAACTACTATACCCGTGTCGCTTACCCGTTCTTATGGTGAAGAATCAGTCATGGGTAATATGGTTGCGGATGCCATCTTGTATACTTATCCCGGTTATGATATGGCTGTAACAAACAGTGGGGGCTTGCGTCAGGATATCGATGCAGGTACTGTAACGGTTGGAAACATTATCTCTGCTTTTCCTTTTCCAAATACCATACATCAGTTAGAAATCAGGGGGGTTGATTTATATGAACTATTTGAACATGGTGCCGGACTTACGAATGGTATATTACAGGTATCAAAAGGAGTTGAAATTCAATGTGATGAAAACAAACCGGTTGGTTCCCGTATTATAAGCTGTAAACTGAATGGTATGGATATCGATCGGGATAAAACCTATAAAGTACTTACTTCCAATTTTCTGTCTGATGGAGGAGATGGGTTCGTAGCTTTTAAGAAAGCCCTGACCAGGAAAAAAACCACCCAGGAGATTGTACAATCAATGATCAGTTACCTGAAGCAATATAAAGAATATCAACCCTTATTAGAAGGAAGAATAAAAAAGATTTAATCTGTCTTTGCTGTGGCCGGTTTTTTAAACACCGGCACCGTACTGCAGGGCTCGCCATACATGATGCTTTTAGCAACGGGGCGAAGGAGTTTAGTGATCTCCATATAGACATAATCCGCGATGGGCGTTTCGCCACAGCCTTTAATCACCACGCGTTTATCCTCGAATTCCTGCACATCAATTTTGGAAAGATTTTTCAGGAAAATAGTTTTATGTAATTCCTTCTCCTCCCCCATCACAATTTCTTTGGCAAAGGGCTGCAGATTCGCCGCAACCAGCATATAGGCCCAAACAGGAATGATGGCATCTACACTACAGGTAAGCGCCACATTTTTGCCCTGATAAGCCGTCCAGTCCATCGCTTTCAGCGCTTCCCGGAAATCCTTTTCTTTCAGGATCATGCCCATAAACAGGTGGTCCTTCAGATCAAATACGGCAGTCTCCTCCCTCGGATACCATTTCTCGAGATCCAGGGTGATCAGTCCGCTATCGGCCACTTTATTTACAAAAGGTTCGCTCATGTGCTTTGGATATGTAAAAATAACAAATTGCCGGACCGGATGGTTGCGAGTTTTGGAAAACAAAAAACCCCGGAAGTTAGGCCTCCGGGGTTTCATTATAAGTTATTGAGTTTTCTTAGTAGCGCTCAGAACGTTTATCCTTAATATCTGCTGCATTTCGCAGGATAGAAAGCGGATTGTTCGGGCTATACTGGTTACCCATGCTTTGCTTGGCCTGCAGGTAACGGGCATTGCGCACAGCATTAATGTCTTCTGCTGCCACAGCTGTTGCAGTTTGATCTTCCACACGAACCACGTACACCCCTTGTTTTCCAACAATCACTTCAGGAACCACTTTTCCTTTATTGGAAGGATTGAAAGCGGCACCAATCACTTTGGGCTCGTAAGAAATAGCAGAACCACCAGTCATCCGGAGGCTATCCACGGGTTCAATCATTTTGACTCCACCCAGTTTAGCAATAGCGTCTTCCAGTGTTGTAACTGTACCGATTTTCTTTTTCAGGAGTTCCCCTTTCTTTTTGGTACGTACTTCTGATTCTGCACCGGCAGCACGGGCACGGGTAGTACTCATGGTACCTTCTTCGAGGGCTTCTGTAACTACAGCAACCACATAGCTGTTATCCACACGAACCGGCTTCAGGACTTCCCCTCTTTTCGCGTCATAAATATCTTTTACAAAAGAACGGGAAGCGCTTTCCAGTCCACGGATAGAAGAACTGGAACGGGCGATATCCGTAGCAATTCCTTTCTGGAATCCTTTTGTTTTCAGTTTCTTTTCATAATTATCATCAAAGCTTTTGATGTCAGTACTTTCGCCTGCAAACGAATTGGCTTCATTCAGGGCCGCATTATCTGTTTCCTGGCTGGCAATGATTTCTTTGGGCAGGTAGGCAACTTTGTAGTGCGTAGACGGTTTGATCGCAGACATGATCTCGATAAAATGATAACCAAATGAAGTCTTCACCACTTTGCGTTCACCCACTTTACCATCAAATAAAATGAACTGGGCAAATTCTTTGGCAAAGTTCACGTCCTGGATCTGTGTGGAAGAGAAGGTCATTTCGCCTTTGTTCTGGCGGCTTCCGTCACTTACCGGATTGTATTTCTGTACCATGGAGTCCCAGTTGGCGCCACTGTTAATCGCTAATTTAACGCTGTCGATTCTGCGGGAAGCGGTACTGTCATCCACACCACCTTGCTGGGGATTGTTGCTGACCAATACGTGGCGGCATTTAATGGAATCAGGTAATACTCTCATACCTATCATCCTGGCTAACACATAACTGTTTCCATCAAGGTAAGGACCAAACACACCACCTACCGGTAATTTTAAAATAGAATCCTTAACGGGAATCTGAATGGCATTGCCACTTACATACCCGTCAAAATACTGAGCTCCTTCTCCGGCAAGATATTGAGCAATACTATCGGTTGCAGAGAAACGATCACGAAGTGTCAGCACACTGTTCAGGGTGGCCGCACTGTCTTTGGCATTCGGCTCAGCACTGAAACTTACAAAACTGATGCTGCGGCTTTCATTTTGCTTGAACAGGCTTTTATTCTTACTTACAAAAGCATCGATCTCGCTGTCTTCTACTTTAATACTGCTGTCAGGAACACTGGCATAGGTTTCTCTTACCAATGAAATACGGGCCATCTGTGCGTTATCCGCATTTTGTTTTTCAATCATCCACTTGGGGTAATTGGTCGTACCTGTCATCAGGGAGAAATATTTATCAGCCATGCGCAGGTTGATCAGCTGTCCGATATAGGCATTGATATTTGCCTTTTCTTCTTCTGTTCCTTTTTTCAGTTTCTGATCAATATTTTGTTTGGCCAGCACCGGGTTGAACATGCCGGTTTTTTCATCGGTAAACTGTTGTTTGATATCCTGCGGTGCATTTTGTCCGTATAAGATATCACCCAGTTCTTTTTTACCTACTTCAATTCCGAGTCTTTCAAACTCATCACTCAGTAAGGCCTGGTTGATCTCCTGTGTCCAGGCCTGATCCAATGCCTGCTGACTGGCAGCAGCAGCCGGATAGCCCTGTGCTTTCATACTCTCTTCTGCCTGCGTTACTTTTTTACTGAAATCATCAAACAGAATTTTTTTGCCATTTACGACACCAACGGTATTCGATGGACCACCCACCATGCCCCTTGATTTACCGGCAAAATAATCGGTCAGAATGAACCCTACCAGGGCCAGTGCGATCAACACTACAGTAAGTTTGGCGTACTTGTCTCGGATATCCTGGATAATAGACATAATATATTATTACTGATTTTTTTAAGGATGGCAAAAATAGGGGAAAAACTGTGGAAAATCTATAAAAAGTGCTACCGTTTTGGAGGTGAAAGTAGACGAAAAAACGGGTATGGGGGCTGATTTCGGGCAAATAAAACGGGCTGACCCGTTTTTAGCGAATCAGCCCGTTTTAAAGGGAAACCCATTTGCCTGTTTCTATTTTTTCCCAGCCCTGACCAGTTTCATTTCCTGGACCAGGTGACCGGCTCCTGCGTATTTGTCGACGATAAACAACACATAACGAATATCTACCATAATATTCCGGCAAATACTGGGGTCGTAGTTGATATCACTCATCGTACCCTCCCAGGCGCGGTCAAAATTGAGACCTACCAGGTTACCGTTGGCATCCAGGGCCGGGCTTCCGGAATTTCCACCAGTAGTGTGGTTCATCGCGATAAAGCAAACCGGCATTTTACCGTTTTTACCATATTGGCCAAAATCTTTGTTTTTATATAAGATCCGGAGTTTTTCTGGTACATCAAATTCATAATCTCCTGGTTTGTATTTATCCATAACCCCATCCAGATAAGTGTAGAAATCAAATTTCACGGCATCTCTCGGCTGATATCCCTTTACATTCCCATAAGTAACCCGGAGGGTGCTGTTGGCATCGGGATAGAATTTCTTTTCCTTCATCACCTCCATCTGGGCCTTCATATAGGTACGCTGCAATTGGTTGACCCGGGCCTGAATACCACTCAACTTCTTCGTTACACTGGATGCATAGTGGCTGTTCAACTGTAAAAGCAACTGGTTAGCCTTATTCAGGTCATTAGCCATCAGCACCAGATCCGGATTTGCCTGCAGGTTAGCCAATACTTTAGCCCCGTTATTCAGCAGGTCGACATTGCTGTAAAAATCATCCGCCATTTTTGCAAAATCGGATTGGTAGGTCTTGGTGAGTGTAACCAGTTCCGGCGCCAGGAACTCTTCCGGCTGATCTTTGGTAAATTTCTCCATCAGCACTTCAAAGAGTTTCTTATCCACCGTTGGACTATATTCTTTATAGAGTTCGCCCAATATTTCGATGGTCTTGGGTACTGCATCCTTAAATGCTTTATCCCCGTTTTTTTGTTTGATGCCGGCCAGGCTGTTTATTCTGGAACCAATGGCAAAAGCTTCAATGCGGCTGAGAGTTTCTGTATAATAATCCCTGGCCAGCCCATATTTATTCAGTTCCTGGTAGGCAGATTCAAGATCACCGAGCAGGGTGCCATACTGTTCTTTAAAGGCTGGATTGGCATTGACTCTTTTCTGAAATTCAGCTTCATTGGCCTTTTTCTTTGCTACCGCATTGGTACTGGTCAAACCCAGTACTTCCCCCTGCCATTTCTTCCAGGAGTTACTGATACTGGCATATTTTGCGGCATATTGAATCTTGATCTGCTCATCCCGACGCATAAACCCATCAATCACGCCAAGGGCTTTGTCACGGATCGCAATTTTAGCCGGGTCATTTACCTGTACAATCTGCTCCACTGCGGCAGAATGCAGGTATTGGGTGGTACGGCCGGGAAAACCGAAGACAAGCGTAAAATCGCCTTCTTTCATGCCATCCAGGGAGATAGAAAGGGCTTTTTTAGGCTTGTAAGGCACATTATTCTCTGAAAATTCTGCGGGTTTATTATCCTTACCGGCATAAATCCGGAACATGGAAAAATCACCGGTATGCCGGGGCCACATCCAGTTATCAGTATCCTTTCCAAAATTACCGATGGCGGATGGCGGTGCTCCTACAAGACGGACATCCTTATACGTCTCAGTAACAAACATGAAATACTGGTTTCCTTCAAAAAATGACCGGACAAAATAGTCCTGGTACGCTTCTTTCTTCACCCCGGAGCGTAAAGCGGCTATATTTTTATCAATGGTTGATTGACGTTCCTGTTCGGTCATTGTAGGTTTTACTCCCTCAAGAGCAGATTTCGTTACTTCTTCAATCCGCACAATAAAGGTTACAAACAGCCCGGGATTCGGGATTTCCTCCCCCTTATTACGGGCCCAGAAACCATCCCTTATATAATTACGATCCAGGGTAGAGTGGTTCTGGATGGCATCAAAGCCGCAATGGTGGTTGGTTAGTACCAATCCCTGCTCCGAAATCACTTCCCCGGTACAAAAACCGCCAAAACTCACAATGGCATCTTTCAGACTTCCTTTGTTAATATTATATATATCACTGGCGGATATCTTCATCCCCATGGATTTCATCTGCTTTTCGTTCAGTTGCTGGAGAAATAAGGGAAGCCACATACCTTCATCGGCACGGGCAGTAATAACCAGGAAAAGCAAAAAGGCGACAAGACTTCGTTTTATGGATTTCATCGTTAATATATTTAAAGAAGTAAAATTAGTTCATTCATTCATACGGGAAATTCCGCTCATCGAATTAGTAAACGGGACTGATTTTTGCACAATTGAAAATAATTGGGTGCTTCCGGATGATCCAGGTATGCAGGATAACCGGAATTTTCTCCACATCGCACTGTGCATGGGTGAAAAATTATGTGCATAACCGGCTGTGGAACGTTAACAGGAAAGGGGACGAATGGCTTTAAAATTCACACCTGGCTTACCGGATCTGAAACGATGTCCATAAATGCACATTTGTTCTACAACTATCCACAGATAAAATTTAAAAAGGATCCGGATAGTTTTACGCCTAAAATAATGCACAAGTATGTGGAAATCTGTGTCAGAACCGCGCCAGTACTGAATCCGGCATTGTGAATTACCGTAACTCAAATGTGTATAACAGGGAAATTGTAAATTTGTATCCAATAAAACAAACGAGTTTTCCACGAATCCACAGCTGTAATAATAATATACTCTTTTTTATAAAAATATATTAATACTATTATTGTATTAATCGCCAGGTTAAAAAATTTTGTTTTGAAAAATTGCACGGGCTGGTGGAATATTGCACCCTGATCGAACAAACAAAACCGAAAGTCTCATGAACACAGTTTTAACGGACACCGCGATTGCCAATGTTGAAAAAACGGGATTTCTCGATATCGAGCTGGATCCTTCCCTGGATTTGTTTGCAGAAATCGAAAAACTCAAAAAAGAAAAAAATGCGGTGCTCCTGGCGCACTACTACCAGGAACCGGATATCCAGGATGTGGCGGATTATATCGGCGACAGTCTCGGACTTGCTCAACAGGCGGAAAAGACCAATGCCGACATGATCGTTTTTGCCGGCGTACATTTCATGGCGGAAACGGCCAAGATCCTCAACCCGGGCAAAAAAGTGGTGATTCCGGATTTTAAAGCCGGATGTTCCCTGAGTGACAGCTGCCCACCTCCCCTTTTCAAAAAATTCAAAGAGCAGCACCCGGATCATATCGTCGTGAGCTACATCAACTGCAGCGCGGGAATCAAGGCCCTGAGTGATGTGATCGTGACCAGCAGCAATGCCCGGGTGATCGTGGAAAGTTTTCCAAAAGAGCAGAAAATTATTTTTGCGCCGGATAAAAACCTGGGGGCGTATATCAACAAAGTCACGGGAAGAAATATGCTCCTCTGGAACGGAGCCTGTATGGTTCATGAAATTTTCAGCCTGGAGAAGATCACTAAACTGAAAACCCGTCACCCAAAAGCAAAATTTATAGCCCATCCGGAATGTGAGGAACCCGTACTGCGCCTGGCCGATTATATTGGCTCCACCACGGGCTTGTTGAAGTATACCGAGACCGATGATGCCATGGAATATATCGTGGCTACCGAAACGGGAATACTTCACCAGATGATGAAGGCTTCTTCTCAAAAGACCTTTATTCCGGCTCCCCCCACCAATAACTGTGCATGTAATGATTGCCCGCATATGAAACTGAATACGCTCGAGAAATTATATCTCTGTATGAAGTATGAGTTGCCGGAAATCAATATGGACGAAGAATTAAGGCTGGCCGCATTGAAGCCAATTAAACGAATGCTGGAAATCAGCAGCCAGGCCGGGCTTTAACGCTAATGCTCCGCTATGAAAAAACTCCTTTTTTTACTTTCCTTTTTTATTGGCCTGACCGCTGCCGGTCAGTCAGTCAAAGAACTGATCACCCGGGGTCAGCAGTTACTGGGAGAAAAGAAGTTTACCGAAGCCCTCGATACGTACAATAAAGCCTTTAAAAAAGATTCCACAAAGTATGATGTCTTTACCGGCCGGGGTACTGCTTATTTTGAATTAAAGGAATTCCAGCTTTGTTTTGATGATTTTTCAAGAGCCATAGCCCTGGAACCCGATTCAGCCTTAGCCTATCATTACCGGGCTAACCTGATGTATGTACTGAATTATACCGATGAGGCCATTGCGGATAATACCCGGGCTATTGAACGGACCTCGGATGAAAAATTCCTGCTTGGCTGTTTTATTAACCGGGGCAGTGCCAAAGAACAAAAAAGGGATTTCAAAGGAGCATATGAAGACTTTTACCGGGCTTACAGTTATGATACCACCGATATTTCTGTACTGAATAACCTTGGTACCGTGCTCGATGAACTGGACCGCCGGGAAGAAGGTATAATGTATCTTAAAAAAGCCATTGCGCTGGATAGTAATTTTGTAGGTCCTTATGTGAATATCGGATTTCAATACACCCAGATGGGGCGGTATGAGGAAGCGCTGGTTTACTTTAATAAAGCACTTGAACTGGATAAAGATGAACCCCTCACGCTCAATAACCGCGGTTATACCCGCTATAAATTAAATAACCTGGCGGGTGCGCTGGAGGATATCGATAAATCCATTATTCTGTACGCCACCAATGCCTATGCTTACAAGAACAGGGCGTTGGTCTACATTGCCCTTGATAAAAAAGAGGAAGCCTGTAAGGACCTGCAGAAGGCCAGGGAGCTGCAGTTTGAAAAACAATATGGTCCTGAAGTAAATGAATTGATTAAGAAAAACTGCCAGTAAGATCAGGGGAGAATTTCGGACATCATGATTACCGAGCAGACACTATCTCTTTTTCCCGGATTCAGGAAGGCTGCATCCATTTTAGTGATTTCATAATCTTTAATGCGGATCGTATTCGCCAGCTTTATTCCTTTTTCTTTGATCGCCAGGGTATCTTTCGGGTAATACACGAGCCATACTTTTTTTCCGGCTTTCCCTTCCCGGCCCAGATAGCCTTTGCGTAATGTTTTTGTATAAAAATCAAACGAAGCGCTGTTGCTTCCTTCCCAGAAATAAATATCCCTTGGATCTGCTTTTCCTTTTATGGCTGCGGCCAGCTTGTTTCCTCCCTGGTAATTCAGCACCTGCGGGTAAAAATTAGTATTCAGTAAAAAGAAAGACAATACCAAGGCTGTTACAGAAAGGCTGATGGATTTCGCCAGGGTATGCATCAGGCTGCTGCGGATAAAATGGAAATACACACTTAACAACAGAATGACTCCTGTAAGAATGAAATAACTATTGACCTGGAAGGACCAGAAATTCAGGATGGCTACGGCCAGTAATATTAATAAAGTCAGGATCAGTTGTAACTGGTAGATTCTTTTTACCAGTAAAAGATTATTTGCAGATCGCAGCAGGAAACCCGCTGTAAACACTGCAGCAAAAGGAAAACCACTGTTCAGGTAATGGGGCAGTTTAAAACCGGAGAAACTGACCAGCCCTATAAAGAAAATGAATACCAGGGCACTGGCGATTTCTGTTTTTTGTTCTTTTATTCCTCTTACTATTTTGTAAAAAACATAAAAAGAAAGGAAGGACCAGGGAGCAAAGGCCCATAGGAATGTATGTATAAAAAAGAAATAGTCCTGTTTCAGGGTATCACCCATCACACCGGTATACCGTTCCGTACTCTGGTTGAATAAAATAAAACGAACCCCGTCAATATGATCTTTTCCGCGGACTAATTTTTCCGGGTGCAGGTTAAACTGCAGGTAATAACAATAAAGTACCGGGCTGATACCGGCAACAAACAATAATATAAGCGCCAACCATTTCAGGGAGAAAAGTGATCGCAGCTGCCGGCGGCTAATAGCCAGCAACAGCACAAATAATCCCGGCATCAGCACCCCGATAGCCCCCTTGGTGGAAAATGCCAGGGCCAGTCCCGCTGCGGCACCCAGCACATGGATCCACCGGTTGTGCAGGAGCAGATCCGTTAATTGCCAGGCGGCAAAAGCAATCATAGCGGTGAGGATGGCATCCATCCGCACATCATTATTGGCCAGAATAAAGGAAACAGCCGAAGCCATAATCAGGGCAGCCAGGCGACCTGTTTCTGTATTGTACAGCGATTTGCCCAACCGGTATACAGAATACACACCCAGGATAGTCAGGAGAAAAGAAGGAAGTTTATAAGCAAAGCCGGTTACGCCAAAAATTTTAAAACTCCAGGCGGCCAGCCAGAAATGCAGATGCGGTTTATCCAGGTAGTCGCTGCCCTTGTCCACCAGGTTTACATAATCCCCGGTCAGGTACATATGCAGGGCGATATTGGCATGATGGGCAGAGTCGTTATCCATCAGCGGGACAAACAAACCCGCAACATAGACCCCTCCCAGCAGTAGAAAAAGAAACGTATAGAGCTTCCCGGATAAAACCGGTTTATCAGTTAGTGGCATTTCTCCGGCAAAGTAAATAAAGAAGTCCGGCATTTGATGAACGGACCTGAATTCAGCCATTAAGGCTGTAAATTGTCATAAAAATCAGCTGATGCGCCCCATTATTAGCCTTTTACTCCTATTCCTGTTTATACAAACACCCGCCAACACTCGTGTAATTACTGACAGCATTCCGGCCGAAACGAAAGATGTGGAAAGCCAGGAGGCTATTATTGCAGCCCTATATTCGGTGATCTCCGGTCCGGCGGGACAAACCCGTAACTGGGACCGGATGCGGACCCTGTTTTTGCCTGAAGCCAAACTGGTGGCCACCGGCAAGAAGCCCGATGGAATGATGGGTAAGCGGGTAATGACGCTGGAGGACTATATAAAAACAGCCGGACCCTCGCTGGAGAAAGATGGTTTTTTTGAAAAGGAAATCAGCCGGAAAACGGATCAATACGGCAGCGTGGTCCAAATTTTCAGCACGTATGAATCAAGGAGAACACTAAATGATGAAAAACCGTTTATGCGGGGCATCAATAGCATACAATTATGGTTTGATGGGAAGCGCTGGTGGATTCTCACTGTATTCTGGCAGGGAGAATCAACCGATAACCCGATTCCCAGGCAATATTTAAATTAATCCGCCAGCTCAATCAACAGACTGGCAATTTTATCCCGGATAAAATCACGCACCTGATTGAATTCGGCCGGTTCCATATGTTTGGGATCAGGGATCTGCCAGTCCACAAAGCGTTTCGCCGGCATCCAGGGACACGCATCCCCACAACCCATCGTCACCACCACATCAAAGGGCGCAAAGGCTTTTACTTCGTCGAGGCTCTTGCTGTCATGTGTGCTGAGATCATAACCCAGTTCTTTCATCGCCGCAATCGCTTTGGGGTTTACGATACCGGATGGTTTGGATCCCGCACTATAAGCTTCCACCTGATCACCACCGAGGATCTTTGCAAAAGCCTGACTCATCTGGCTGCGGTTACTGTTTTCGATACAAACAAAGAGAAGTTTCTTCTTCATGCTTTCGTTGATTTAAATTTATGTTGTTGAGCGAGAGCAAAGCGTACGAGTAAGATCAGTACGGGTACTTCGATCAGCGGACCGATCACCGCGGCAAAAGCAGCCGGTGAGGCAATACCGAAAACCGAAATAGCGACGGCGATTCCCAGTTCAAAATTATTACCCGCGGCGGTAAATGCCAGGGAAACGGATTTCGGATAATCGGTTCCTGCTTTTTTCGACAGAAAGAAGGCCGAGAAAAACATGATGGCAAAATAGATGCTGAGCGGGATGGCAATCAGTAATACATCTCCGGGAATCTGAACGATCAGTTTTCCCTTCAGGCTGAACATTACCAGGATGGTGAATAATAAAGCAATCAGTGTGATCGGGCTGATGGCCGGGAGGTAGCGGTTATTGAACCAGTCTTCGCCTTTCCATTTGATTAATACATAACGGGAAACCAATCCGGCCAGGAAGGGAATACCGAGATAGATAAATACACTTTGCGCCACATCACCGATGGTAATATTGACTTCATATCCTTTCAGTCCGAGTAAGGGAGGGAGTTTGGTGATAAAGATCCAGGCATACAGACTATAAAAGAGTACCTGGAAAATACTGTTGAAAGCTACCAGTCCGGCGGCATATAGCCGGTCGCCTCCGGCGAGATCGTTCCATACAATCACCATCGCGATACAGCGGGCGATCCCGATCAGGATCAGTCCGGTCATATAGCCAGGATGATCCCGGAGAAAAACAACCGCCAATAAAAACATCAGGATGGGTCCCACGATCCAGTTCTGGATCAGGGAGAGACCCAGAATTTTTTTATTGGCAAAGACTTTTGGTAATTCCTCATACTTCACTTTTGCCAGGGGTGGATACATCATTAGTACAAGGCCAATGGCAATCGGAATATTGGTGCTGCCGGATTGGAAGGAGTTGATAAAGCCCTCGGCGGAGGGAAAAAAATACCCAATGGCCACTCCCGCTCCCATAGCCAGGAAGATCCAGAGGGTGAGGTAACGATCGAGGAAGGAGAGTTTCTTCAAAGCAGAGAGGGTTTTTATTAGTAGAAAAAGGGGTAAAGACTATTATTGATTATTTGGGTCGTTTAAAGCAGGAAGAGCGTTAAAGTAGATTATTAATTATTGGGGTCGTTTAAAGCGGAAAAAGTCTTAAAGAAAATTATTGATTATTGGGGTCGTTTATGATAGCTGATTTTCTCTCATTAATTATTTAATAATCAAATTGCAGGCTCTTTCCGCTTTTAAACGACCTCAATAATCAATAATCTATAATTAGACACCCACAACTATGAGCGGCTCCAATAATTTTTCTTAACAACATCCACCTCCCGGAGTGCAACATTCCACTGGTTTTTCAGCGTAAACTGTTACGGAGTAGATCCCCGTCTTACCCGCTTTAAAATCTTCCAGTTCTTTCGTGCCGAGATAGTTGTTTAGGATATCGTCGGGGATCACGATCGGCTTTTCTTTCTGAACGGTGATATTTTTAAAACCATTCTTTTCAATCAGTCCGAGATAATCCTGTTTCTGAATAGCGCCGGCCACACAGCCTGCATACATTTCCGCGTCTTTCTGTAAAGCTTCGGGCAATTCGCCCATCAATACCACATCGGAGATGCTGAAGTGACCACCGGGTTTCAGTACGCGGTAGATTTCGCTGATCACACCGTCTTTGTTGGGGACGAGGTTCAACACGCAGTTACTCACGATCACATCGGCTACATTGGAGGTCACCGGCATTTTTTCAATATCGCCCTGGCGGAATTCCACATTATGAAATCCTCTTTTCTCAGCATTGACCCTGGCTTTGTCGATCATTGCCGGCG
>Ga0209717_1000729_pt1 | contig 38723 bp, 26 predicted proteins | sample AD_UKC048_MetaG_FD_184418 | JGI IMG/M metagenome (GOLD analysis project Ga0209717, IMG submission 184418) | Active sludge microbial communities of municipal wastewater-treating anaerobic digesters from USA - AD_UKC048_MetaG (SPAdes) (version 2) | ecosystem: Engineered > Bioreactor > Anaerobic >...
CCAGGTTCAATGTTACATCTAAAAAGAAAGAAGTATGGGTTAATTTTTGCTCTTCCAATTGTTGGAGGAGCGGCGAGAGATAATAAATCGAACTGTCATTTCGTGATAGATCAATGAGTTGCTTTGCCTTGCTTAGCGTTTGCTGCATTTGAGCGGGAATGACCAGTTCGGGTGATTGAGCCAATGAGGCCAACTTTATTCCCAAGAGTAAAACAATACTCGTGAAAGTAAAAGAAAGCAGCCTTCCCATGCATCCAATTAATTTTGATAAAGTTGCCCGAAAGGTATACAAATTCCTTTGTAGTTTTATGTCTTCAGGCCAGGTATAGCGGCCTGAACAATCTCAATTTTGCCACTATGAAATTGCCGAAAATCATTACAATACTCGTCCGTCTTGTCATTTTTACCGGGATCCTAGCCAGCAACCTCCTTCCAACAAGTTGTACAACGGACTCCCCGCAACAAGCTGGGAAAACATCCAAGGCAAAGGAATCACCAGATGGTCTTTGCACCGATAAGGCAGGAAACAGTTACAAAACCATCAAAATAGGCACCCAAACCTGGATGGCAGAGGACTTGCGGAACAGCAAAATCGAATGTGACCATGACCTAAAAGTTATCTTTTCAGACGGCCTGGAACGGGGACCAGGCGTTGCTTTTTATGATACGCTTCCGCATTATGCTTTTTACAACAATAAAGATTTGGGAAACAACGGGATCATTTACAATTATAGGGTTATTCAAAACTGCACCATTTGCCCGGATGGTTTCAGGATTCCTACTAAAGCGGATTGGGAAGTGTTGATCAAGCAACTCGGCGGATGGAGTGTGGCAGGCAAAAGACTACTCACCGGTGGGGGCAGCGGCTTTGACGCAACCTTGAATGGCCGCATTGACAGTTATGGCTCGGGTTTGCAAAATGCCATTGGATTTTGGTGGAGCACTGACCTGGCTACACACTCACCCAAGAAGGAGGCTTATACCTTCGAAGTAAATAACCTGGGTATTGTCAAAATCAAAGGGCAGGATACCCGGGTTGGGAACTATGTGCGCTGCATCAAGATGAAGTAAAAATTACCATTCAGAACATACGGGCTACCGTTTAGAACATCGCCCTACGTAAAGTAAATGCAGGTGGGGGAAGGGGCTATTTTTATGCTTACAAGAATGGTTTACAGGCAAAATCAAAACACCTGAAACCATGAAGTTACTTTGCCACGAAACCTGATTTCGCAAGGTATAAGTAACTATGTGCAACCTAAAACTCTAATTAAAATGAGGTCAATCATGAGAAATTTTCTTTTGTTTATTTTGGTCTTTTTTATCTCTGCGCATTCCTCCATTGCTCAATCAAAGCCTGGTATAATTACAGCTGGGGTTAAGCTTACAGAAGGGCAACGCATTTATTCCGCAAATGAAAGCCACTACCTGATCGTACAACCCGATGGCAACCTATGTATCTACACCAGTGCAGATGCCTTTGTGTGGTGTAGTATGGCAAACAAAGGCAGCGGAAGTTATTTGATTTTGCAAAACGACGGAAATTTGGTGGTTTATGATCGCAACAATCAAGCCTCGTGGTCAAGCCAGACACAAGCGTTTTATGACGCCAAATACGGGACGAGCGAATGGAAACCCGTTCGTGCTGTTCTGGAGAATGATGGAACCCTTTGCTTGTATACGGTTGCCAACAGGAAAGTATGGAACAGTACCGCAGGTAAAATTAATACTGGAGGTGCTGCCACAGAGACCAAGCCTATACCAACAGAAGGATTCACCGGCCCAACTACAAAAAGAGAGTTAAACATCGTGCTACCCGGGGCCAGAAGTGCACAGAATGTTCAAGTGGAAGTTACTGAAGACGGAAGGGTGTTTTATCAAAGCGATATGTTCTTGGGAAAAGTCGAAGATTTTAACACCCCCCCGAAAGAAGATAACTCTCCACTCTGGCCAAATTCTACCATCCCTTATGTCATTGCCGCAGGACACCCTGAAAAAGACCTTATCCTGGCAGGGATCAATGAAATAAACTCTAAAACAAATCTTTGTCTAACCCCTCGGACGAACCAACCAGATTACGTTGAATTTGTCGCAGAACAGGGAAATTGGTCTGCGGTGGGTAGAATAAAAGGCCCTCAGAAAATCTCAATTCAAGTTGGTGGAGCCGTAATGGCCACTGTGGCTCATGAAATATTGCACGCAGCAGGTTTCGACCATATGCAAAGTCGCGAAGACCGTGACAATTATGTTAGGATCAACTTCGGCAACATTACAGCTGGCAAAGAACATAATTTCGAAAGACTGAAGGACAAAGCAAGCAATATGGGTGCTTACGATTTCTCCTCTGTCATGCATTATCACGCTAAGGCTTTTACCAAAAATGGCCAAAATACCATTGATGTCAAAAATGGTCAGACTCCTGCCAGTATGGGACAACGCGATGGTTTGAGTGCCGGAGATATTGCAGCCGTGGCATCAATCTATACCCCAAGTCCTTGCAAACCCGCTACAACTGGAGCAGTGACTTCTACTAAACCTGCCCCAACTTCTTCCACCTGTGAAGCCAAAGATGCTGTAAAAAAATACCAAACAACCATGAAACCCGGCGACCGTATAGTAGAAAAAGAAAAATTGGTGTCGGCTAACGGCCGTTTCCAACTGCGCGGAACGCCCAATGGTGATTTTGTGATCGAAGAGATTATGAACAGCAACAACTGTCAATTCAAGGAAGTGTTCCGTTTTCCCTTGACAGGACCAATTGGCAACCCACCTGCTGTGAGTTTTTTAAGCTTCAATCCTGATGGAAACATTTGTATAGATAGCAAGCAACGCAAAAATTATTGTGCAACCAACGGTCAGGATAACCTTGCAACGACAATACTTGGCAAAGTTAAGAACGCCGAATTGACCGACGATGGACGCTTGAGGCTGATTAACAACAATGGACAAGAAATATGGGCTACCTCACCTCCTACCAATACGAATCCCATAAGTGTAGCCAATCTTGCCCCCTTTAACAAAACCAAATCTTTTGTATTGGTAAACGAGACTTTCAATAAAAATGAAACCCTCACCTCAGACAACAACCAATACCAATGCCGGATAACGCCACAAAATCGCTTCGTCATTGAGAAAATCACAATAGGGGTCGAGAATGGTCAGCAGGTCATTACTGAACGAGTGGAAATTTGGAATAAACCATATGGCGCGGATTACATAACAATAAAAGACGGGTATATGATTCTGGATTGCTTCTATAATAAACCACCAGCTGCGAATCTTTCTCGAGCGAGGTTTCGTCTAATAGAGAAGTGGAAACTTGAAGATGACGGCAAGATACAACTTTATAGTGGTGGCACAAGCTTTGTAATGTGTCCTGTAGATGGTAATTGATAATTAGAACAACATGAGTTGTACCTTGACCAAAAGCGACCAAGGTACAACTCATGTTAATGCGTTATATGCAGCCTCATTTTGTCAAACAAGTCAACTCATTGGATTAAAATGCGCTTAAAATATGTTAAAATACTGCGCTGAGTTTTTATTTTCGCCCATGCTTTATTACTTTTGCCCCAATGCAATAAGCATTCCTATCTACATACAGCTTCATTTATTGACAGACGGACATTCGTCTGCACGGTACTCTCACACATTTTTACTTTAATACACTTTTTTTTACTCTAACTCTAAAATGTTAATCCTATGTCCAAGTACTTACTCGGCCTGTTGTGCCTTTTGCCATTTTTGGTCGAAGGCCAAATGGTAAAAGGCCGTATTGCCGACGCCCAAAATCAGCCAATCAAAGGTGTTGCCATTCAATGGAAAGAAAGCGCTTCTGGTGTAGAAAGCAATGCTGAAGGGCGTTTTGAAATCGCTATCCAACCAAACTTAAAAGAAAAAGTATTGGTGTTTTCCCTGTTGGGTTACGCACCACACGAGATAGAGGTCAAAGAAGACCTATATCTTGAGGTTGAACTGCTTGCTACCAGCATTGACCTCAGTACCTTCACCATCCGTGAATTGAGCCAACAGCGCACCGTGATCGAACGTTTGCCCGAAGTAGTAGGCACTTACATTGCCTCGGGTAAAAAGAACGAGGTGATCCAGATTGCCGAAATGGATGTCAACCTGGCCGACAAAACCGGACGTCAACTCTTTGCCAAAGTGCCCGGCGTGTTCGTTTACGACATGGATGGTTCTGGCAATCAACTCAACATCGCCACCCGCGGTCTCGACCCGCACCGCTCTTGGGAATACAATGTACGCCTCAATGGTGTGATGACCAACAGCGATCTGTACGGTTATCCCGCCAGCCATTTCAGTGCACCCATGGAGAGTATCGAACGTGTGGAACTCATTCGCGGCACAGCCTCTTTGCAATATGGAGCTACTTACGGCGGGATGGTCAATTATGTGACCAAAACAGCAGACACTACCCGCAAAATCTCCTACGAAGGCAATTTCAACTACGGCTCCTTCAATACCCGCAGCATGTATCACGCTATTGGGGGTAAAATCGGGAAATTGACCTACTACGCCTATGCGCACAACCGCGCCTCCGACGCTTACCGCGATAACGGCGACAGCAAATCCAATGGGCAGTTTCTTTCCCTGGGCTACGCCTTTTCTCCAACCCTAACCTTAAAAGCAGAAATTGCGCATTCTTACTACAACTACCACATTCCCGGCCCGCTCTCGGATGCCATGTTTTACGCTAACCCCCGGCAATCTACCCGTGAGCGCAATTATTATGCACCGGACATTTGGGTGCCTTCACTCAATCTGGACTGGCAAATCAGTCCCAAAACCCAGCTCAGCATCATCGCCAATGGCTTATACGGCACCCGCAACAGTGTGATGTTTATTGGTTTCGCGGACAGACAAGACTTGCCCAATGCCCAAGGCGTGTATTCCAACCGACAAGTAGACATCGATTATTTCAACAGCTTTACCACCGAAGCCCGGTTTAAACACCAGTTTTCTACGGGGGGCATCAAACACACCACCGTAGCGGGCATTCGGTACATCAACAATGACCTCAACCGCAAACAGATTGGCACGGGTACAGCAGGCTTTGATTATGACCTCAGCCTCACTAAACCAGGTTATGGTCGTGATTTATGGTTCAGCACAGGCAACGTAGCGGTGTTTGCCGAACACCTCTTGCAGCTGACGCCACGTTTTTCTTTTTCTGGAGGTACTCGCATCGAATATGGACAAACGGATATGACGGGCACCATCTCTTATTTGGCGCCAGCCAAAGTGCCCAATCAAATCTTACACCGTTTCCCTTTGTTTGGTGCAAGTGCACAGTACAAATTGAACGGATTTACCAGTTTATACGCGGGTATTTCGGAAGCATACCGCCCCATTATTTTTGCAGATGTAATACCGGCCAATGCCCTGGAAAAAATTGACTCCAATTTGCTGGATTCCAGGGGCTTCAATGCCGAATTTGGGATTCGTGGAAACTGGCGCAATCGCGTGCATTTCGACGTGTCGGTGTTTGCCCTGCACTACAACAACCGCGTGGGCAGTACGATCATCCAGGAAAACGGGCAGTCATTAGTGTTTAAAACCAACCTCGGCAACAGCATCACGCGGGGAATCGAATTTTACACCGAGATCAATGTATTGGAAACCAAAAATGCCAAAATCAGTCTCTTTACCTCTACGTCTTATTTTGATGCCAGATATGTGCAGGGCACGCTGGTGGCAGGGGGCAAAATCACCGAAATTGCTGGCAACCGCATCGAGGCCACTCCCAGATGGATGACCCGCAACGGCCTGCAGGGACGTTATCGCGGATTGAGTGCGGCCTTACAATACAGCTGGGTCGATATGAGCTATTCTGACCCAGAAAATACGGTTAACCCTACAGCGAATGGTTCCAAAGGGACCGTACCGGCTTATGGATTGTTGGACTTTAATGCCACTTATCGCGTCAACAAACATTGGTCAGTGCGGGCAAGTGTCAGCAATATTTCGGATACGCAATATTTCACCAAACGGCCTACGATTTATCCAGGACCCGGGGTTTGGCCTTCGGATGGCCGTTCGTTTACGATGACTTTGATGGTGAAACTGTAAATAGTTGAGGAGTTGAGAAGTTGAGAAGTTGAGGCTACCGCAGCGACTTGGACGGAATCTTTGTCTAAACCGCTGCGGTAGCCTCAACTCCTCAACCGCTCAACTTACTCATGCCCCAACTGAAACGGCGTAAACGGCACCGCACCCATCTGCTTGTCCATCAATCCTGCCTGCAAAAATTGACCTCCGCTGCGCTCAAAATATTCGATGCGGATTTTATGTTTTCCCGCAGCAAGGATGGTCTGGCCCGTCTTTTTGATGGCGCTATGATCTCCATCATGGTCGATGATCAGTTCATCGTTGATGTAGAGTTTTGAGCCATCGTCAGAATTCAGAAAAAAAGTATGGATACCCGTTTCGCTGATGTCGATGTAACCTTCCATCACTACGGCAAACTGGTTATCGCGGTGGCCAATTTCGGCCAGATTGATTTGGCCGCTCACCCCTGTTTTATTGGCCTGCAAGGTGTTGAAATCAGGCAGACTGCTCCAATCTCCTTCGTAATAGGAAAAGCGCAATCCTTTTTCCACCTGCTTCACTTTTTGTGGAGCTTGGGGAGCCTTTTTGCGCAAATTCAAAGTCACCAACCTACTGGCGCGACCGTCCACAGTATAGGCCCTGGCTTTGAGGGTAGTACTTTGTTTGATGCTCAAAGGTTGACTGTACAAGGCGCTTTTTCTGGTAGGTTCAGAACTATCCAAGGTATATCGAATCTGTAGCCCTTCAAAAGCAGCCCCCAGCTTAACCGTGGTTTGGTCTTGAAAAAGAGCAGCAGTCGTGCTGAACTGCGGCGCGGGTGGCTGGATTACATTGGCTATTTTTCCTTTGGTTGCGTCTTTTTGCATTTGAAAAGTATCAAACAAACGCCCTTCGTGGTCGACGGCCTTGAAAACCAGGTTGTTTTCAAAAATAGCGAAGGTGCAGTAATGGTGTACGATTTGCAAATCCATCGTAAACCAGCTCCGCGTAGGGGCAAATTCTTCCAGGCCGCCGCCAGCGCCACCGGAGTTGATGTAGACCACGCCGTTTTTCATGTTGATTTTATTGTCTTTGAGCGGCCAACTGCGCTCGTACAAGTGGGTGTGGCCAAAAAGGCAAAAATCGAGTCCATAACGCTCGTACAGCGGCACCAGGTTGCGGGCGGCAGTACCCAGTGTCGACAATTCGCGGGAAGTATTGCCGTGGTCGTCTGAGTCGGAGGAATAGGGTGGGTGGTGGTGTACGGCAATTTTCCAGGTGGCGGTCGATTTGGCCAATTCCCATTCCAACCAGTTGTATTGTTCCGAGCCTTCTTTGAGGTCGCGGTTGGAATCAATCATAAAAAACTGCGCGTTGCCATACTTGAAGGTGTAGTAGTACTCTGGAGCGGGAGCCACCATGTATTGGTAATAATAAGGAGCGTCTTGCTCATGGTTGCCGAGTACTGTGTATACTGGCACCCGACTCATCAGGATTTGGCCATTGGGAAAAAAATTGTCAATCCAGTCGTTTTTGTCTATGCCCTGATCGACCACATCTCCAGCGTGAACGACGAAGTCGGGCCGGTCTTGCCATAATTTTTCGGCAATTTTGCCCCAGGCCCAGGGTGTGCGGTTGTTGCGTTGGGTGTCGCCCACCAGGCCAAATAGGTAGGCACTGCTGTCTTTTACCGCCGTTTTGAAGGTGTAAATTGGAGTTTGGATCCGTTCGCCAGACTGGGTGATGGTGGTGACTTGCCAGAAATAGTTGGTTTCGGTTTTCAGGTTGTCCAGCAGCACTTCGTGCATGAGGCGTTGGCCTTCCAGGCGTACTTCGCGGTCGAGTACGGCTTGGGGCACGTTGGAACGGGCTTCGCCAAATTGCACCAGGGTAGTGGCGGGTTCTTTGGTTTCCCACAGCACGTACATGCCATTTTGGGTGGAAAATTGCAGATAGGGTTGCACCAGGAATTTGCTCTCCGCAGGGTTGGTTTGGGCGAAAACAATTCCAGTACAAAAGAGAAAAAACAAAAAGGCGTACATTCTCATGTGTGGATCATTTGAATGCGTAAAGGTATTTTACAATTGTTAAATTCGGGTTTCGTGGGGATTAAATGTGTATGATGTTATCTCTAAAACCCAATCACCGTCACCCCGGTCCCTTTAAACGAATTCAAATCCATCAATTCCTGAATGCCGTCCTCCAGCGACACCACCTTGCCCAACATGCGCTGTGGCTGAATTTTTCCTGCCACAATCAGGTCCAACATACCCGGAAACTGGTGGGCTTGCATGCCGTGGCTGCCAATGATTTCCAACTCATTCGAAATGACCGCACCCATGGGTAGGGGAGGGTTGGCCTCGCTGCCGGAGAGTAAACCCAGTTGTACGTGCCGCCCCTGCTTGCGCAGGCTGAGGATGGAATTGCGACAGGTCTCGTGGCTACCCAGCGCATCGATGGAAAGTTGAACCCCGCCTTTGCTGATCTCGCGCACGGCGGCCACGACGTCGGACTGTCGGGCATTGACAGCGGCTACTGCGCCCAGGGCTTTCGCCAGCGCCAGTTTTTCTTCTTCAATATCGATTGCGATGGGGTTGGCGCCAAAGGCTGCGGCAATCATGATGGCCGAAAGCCCTACGCCTCCACAACCGTGTACGGCTACCCATTCACCACCACGTACACGCCCTTGTGCGGTTACCCCCCGCCAGGCTGTGATGAACCGGCAACCAAGTACAGCAGCGGTGTTGAAATCCATCTCATCAGGCAAACGCACCAAATTGTGGTCGGCATGATCGATGGCTACGTATTCAGCAAAGGAACCCCAGGCTGTAAAACCGGGTTGGAAATAGTGATCACAAATTTGCTGCTGCCCCTGATGGCACTGCGGGCAATCGCCACAACCGACACAGAAAGGGACGGTCACGCGGTCTCCGCGTTTCCATTTGCGCACCCCCGCACCAACGGCTTCGATGGTGCCCGCCAATTCATGCCCCGGCACATGGGGCAAATGCACATCGGAATCGTGCCCCTGCCAGCCGTGCCAGTCGCTGCGGCAAATACCCGTGGCGTGCACCCGGATGACGACTGCATTGGGGCCAGGAGTAGGATCGGGGAGGGTAGCCACCTGGATGGGGCCACGGAATTGTTCGAAGTAAGCAGCAAGCATTGATAATGAATTGTTAAGGAAATCTAAAAGTATGGCTTTTATCAAAATATCACCCAAACAGGTGAGGCAGACCGATTCAAATTTAGGAAACATTTGGGTATTGCTTAACTAAAACTCAAAAGCGATGTACACCTATCGATTGGCCCAAATGGGCACCCTATTCCTAACCTTACTCTTCTTGAACCCGATGGCCAAGGCGGCTGAACAATGGACAGTTACTGGAAAAATTAAAGTAGCGCACCTGATGCCCGAACTGCAAGCAGCCTTTGGCAGCAGCAATGGCCTGGCGGGCGTTCAAGTTCGTTTGCATGCGCGATCCAATGTACTGGGTGCCTGGGGCACCTGGAATTCCTGGGGCGTGGTGAGAACGGGAGCAGATGGCGGTTTCCGTTTTTCCGAAGAACACGGTTCTGACCGCAGGCAGTTCAAAATCGAAATTTTGTTCGACTCCGATGCCCTGCGCATCAAGGAAGGACAAGAAACCTCCATTGGTTTGAACAACCAGGGCTTTCCCATCGACATTGATTTCGACCTGACCGACAAAGACTGGCACCTGATCCACAACGACGAAGACAAAGGTGTACAAGATGGCCGCAAAGCCGGATTGATCAACCTGGGTGACGTGATGATTAACCGAACCGTGGTGAAAAAACACGCTGACATCTGGTTCTTGTACAACAAGATTTTTAGCAAAATGAACAGCTTCGGCAACGACTTTTCTTTTGGTAAAAAAATCACCCTGAAGTACCCGATGGGCGTGGGAAACAATGCGAGCAGTTCGGCCTCCTATTGCAACCCCCTGAACAATAACATCTACCTCAAAGAGGACCACTTTAACGCCAGTACCGCGACCCACGAACTGTTTCACGCCTGGGCGTATTTTCACTCTACGGGAGAAGATGGTATGGTTTGGCAACTCGCCAAACACCAAACTACCCATCAAGCCAGAGAAAATACCACTTTTGTAGCTTTTCATGAGAGTTTTGCCGAGTGGGCCAGTTACAAGGTCTTGGAAGAAATTACGGATGGGAGGTTGAGGAACTTCATACAGTCTTCTGGTTTTGATAAACCCCATTTCCCACTCAACCGGAATTTCATTGGTGCTGCTTTGAGTTCCAGCGAAAGGTTTTTGGCGAATGTCGATTACACCGAACGCGGCTGGCACAGTTTGTTTAATATCCTCACGTATGATGCTTTGGGGAGTTGTAATTTCAACGAGTCATCGTCGACAATTTTCGCACTTCGCGTTGAAAACGTAAGCTGTCCCAACGCTGCGCTGCGCTATAGTCTCAAACAAGTGTTGAGTGTGTTTATGAAAAACACCAACCAGGGTTTCAACAGTGAATTAAAAAAAGAGGAGATGAATTTTGGCAGCTTCCTCAATCGGGCGAAGGCCATTCTGCCTGGATTTACGGAGGAAAAAATGAAGCAGGTGAAGGTTTATCTGGATCCAAATGCAAAAGAAAACCCTCGGGATTTTTATTGTCCGACGATAATCAATAGAGTGAACGTGGGGGAGATTCCTCCAGGAGCACTTAAGCCTAAAGTGAATTAATAAAAATTTTTTGCCCGCAGATCGAGCAGATCTGCGGGCAAAAAAAATAAAGTCGCCGTAGGCGGCACAGCAACTTACTTATGTGAAACGTAATTCGTCTGCTCAATCTTTGACAACAACACTGCCTTGCCTTCCATAAACACCCGATCGTAGTCTTGGGTAGACAGGGTGGTGTCCTTGATCTCATAGTTGTCGTAATCCTGGAAAACGATCCCTCCCACCTTAGTTCGTTTGGTCGCTTTGCGGAAACGCGGGCCTCCAGTGGCGTACGACAAATAATCCATGGTGTGGGTCTGCTGGTTGATCCAGTAGCAATACACGTCCTTATAATCTTTTCCCCCTCCTTCAGCATCAAAAGAGACCTCAATCTTGTCGTATTGTTGATTGTCGATGCTGGTTTCACCCAGGTATTTCAGGTTCACCGCAGGCTCGGTAAGTTTGAAAGGCAGGAGGGCAAAATAAGCCAGGGCATTGACACTTTCGCGGTATTTGTCTTCCGGAGTTTGGGCTTTGCCATTGATGCTGCGGGTCAGACCTTCGTTCGTCAGAATGTCGACGATGGTATTGCCCAGGGTGTCTTTGGTACTACGTTCGTAACGAAATTTTCCCCCTTTGTGTTGGAGTTTTACCTTGAACGCGCGAAAATCAAAGGATACATCGAAGTTACGGTAATTGCGTCCGCCGTGTACTTCCACACATTGGCGCACAATTTCGGCAGCTTTGGGATCAGCGTCCTTTTGACCGCTGCAAGACTGGGCGATGAACAACAAACACAAAAAAGGAAATAATCTGATGAGCATAACTTTGTTTTTGGCAAAAATACAGAAGAACCACTGAAATAGTTGCCCTGCTTAGGATTGATCTGATACAATCGTCGCTCAGGAGACCGCCAGGATCACCGCTGCAAAATGGCAGATGCTCGCCGCCAATACAAAAAGATGCCAAACCAGGTGGTGGTACATGAATTTTTCCCAGAGGTAAAAAATGACGCCGAATGAATACAAAACGCCGCCGATAACGATGAGGCTGAGCACATCAGAGGGAAGACTGACGAAAAAAGTTTTGCCCGCTGCCAGCAAAAGCCAGCCCATCAACAAATAAATGATGGTGGACAAAAAATTGAACTTGTTGATGAAAAAGATTTTAAAAACCGTACCCACCAGGGTCAATCCCCACAACACACAGAGCAGGGTAATGCCCACACTGTTAAAAACGTAGATCAAAATGAAAGGCGTATAGCTGCCCGCAATCAGGAAATATATGCTGATGTGGTCCAGAATTTGCAGGACGTTTTTGACCAGTGGCTGTTGAAAACCATGGTACAGCGTGGAACTTGTGTACACCATCAAAAAACTAAAGGCGTAAATGCTAACGCCCAAGGTGGTGGTGATATTCCCGGTTTTGCTGGCCAGTACCAGCAGCAAAGGAATACAAACGATGCCAAAAAGGATGCCAAATCCATGCGAAACACTATTGGCGATTTCCTGTTTCAGTAGGGTAGGATGGTATGTGTTGACAGACATGCCGGCTTATTTTTATTTGGATGAGCGTAATCAAAGAGAATGAAACGGTTATGCTGTAAAGATTGTTGCTGCACGAAAAAAATAGTATGGACGTTTGTAAATTCCAAAAATATCCATATTTTTGTTTTGCCTTTCTGCTTTACACTACATTTTGCATTTGCCTTTCGTTTTGTGTCCAAATCACAATTATGGTTTGAATGCTTTTCATTATTTTACCTTTACGAATGCAAAACGGAATACGATGAATCCACAGTCCAACCCGCAGTTGGAGTTAGCTCATGAATATGTGCGCAATACCCGCAAGAACATCTTTTTGACGGGTAAGGCAGGTACGGGGAAAACCACTTTTTTGCGCAATCTCCAAAACGATTTGATCAAACGGATGGTGATTGTGGCTTCCACCGGGGTGGCTGCCATCAATGCGGGGGGTATGACCATTCATTCGTTTTTCCAATTGCCGTTTGGCCCTTATTTACCAGGCAAAATGGAAGACGCCAGCCGGATGCGGCGTTTCACCGGACAAAAAATCAGCCTGATCAAAAGCCTGGATTTATTGGTCATTGACGAAATCAGTATGGTGCGGGCGGATGTACTGGATGGCATTGATGAGGTGCTGCGGCGTTACCGCGATCGCTCGTTGCCCTTCGGGGGCGTACAATTGCTGATGATTGGCGACTTGCACCAATTGCCTCCCGTAGTCAAGGACGAAGAATGGAATCTGCTGCGCGAACATTACCGCACTGCTTATTTCTTTGGCAGCCACGCCTTGCAACAAACCGATACGGTACGCATCGAACTCAAACACATTTACCGCCAATCGGACGAGCATTTTATTGCCTTGCTCAACAAGGTGCGCGACAATAGGATCGATGACGAAGTGTTGTCGATGCTCAATAGCCGCTACATCCCCAATTTTCAGCCCAAAGAAGAGGATGCTTACATTACCCTCACCGCCCACAACGCTTCGGCCCGGGAAATCAATAGCCACAAATTAGCCGAATTGCCGGGTAAAGTGCAACAGTTCAGCGCCAGCATGACTGGCGATTTTCCCAGTTTTTCTTATCCCACGGACGAAGTGCTGGAGTTCAAAAAAGAGGCGCAGGTCATGTTTGTCAAAAACGACATTTCTCATGACAAGCGCTATTACAATGGCAAAATTGGCAAAATCACCAAAATTGATGACGGTATCATTTACGTCAAATGCCCCGGCGATTACCTGGAAATTGAGGTTAAACCCGATGAGTGGAAAAATGTAAAATACTCCCTGGACGAAGAAACTAAAGAAGTTAAAGAAGACACCGTTGGCACCTTTACCCAATATCCCCTCAAATTAGCCTGGGCCATTACCATTCACAAAAGCCAGGGCCTGACCTTTGAACGCGCCGTTATTGATGCCCAGGCTGCCTTTGCGCATGGGCAGGTATACGTGGCACTTAGCCGTTGCAAAAGTTTTGAGGGCATTGTGCTGCATTCGAAGATTGGCCAATCGAGTGTACGCACTGATACCGTGGTTAAAAACTACACCGAAGAGGCCGATAAAAATGCCCCGGATGAAGCGCATTTGACCCTATCAAAGGTCGAGTTCCAACAAACCTTGATCAGAGAATTGTTTGATTTTTCGGCGTTCAAGCGCCATTTGGAACACGCCAGACGTACTTTTTTAGGGCACAGCAACACCCTGTCTTCCGATACGGTGGCCCAATTTCAGGCCGCAGAAGAACAGGCTCAGACTGAAATCATCAGCGTTGCCCAGAAGTTTAGACCCCAAATGGACATGTATTTCCTGCAAGGAGGCTTGCCCGAGGAAAACACCGAGTTGCAACAGCGCATCCAAAAAGCCAGTGTATATTTTGAAGACAAAGCGGGCGCAGTGATTTTGCCCCTTTTGAAAAATATTCCCCTCATCACTGATAACAAAGCGGTCGAAAAACTGGCGGTAGAAGCACTGGGCGACCTGTTCAAAGACCTCTTCATCAAAACGGCTTGTTTTACCAAAAGTAAAACCTCCTTTGTGGCCCAGCAATATTTACAGACCAAAGCCAACGCCGAAATTGACTTCCTGCGTACCCCCACCAAACCGGCGGTGAACAAGCGGAGTGCAGCCATCAATACCCCCCACCCAGTGTTGTACCATACCTTGAGCAAATGGCGCGAAGACATGGCGGCGGCTTATGAAATAGAACCCTACGACGTACTGCCCAGCAAATCCCTGCAACTCATGGTACAATTGCTGCCCACCAGCACTGCGGCTTTAAAGAAGGTCAAAGGTTTTGGTCAGGCTAGAATCAAGCAGTTTGGTACGGAGTTGTTGTCCATCATCAAGCAATATGTGGAAGTAAACGAGTTACAGGAAATGCAATTGTTTTTGCCAGACATAGAGGTGCCCATTAAACCCCCTAAGCCAGACACGAAGTTGTTGAGTTTTGAATTGTACAAGGCGGGCAAAACGGTAGCAGAGATTGCCCTCGAACGGAGTTTAGCCCCCACAACCATCGAAGGCCACCTGGCGCATTACGTGGGAACGGGCGAACTTGATGTGCTGGATTTTGTGGAACAAACTAAAATTCAGCCAATTATTGAATGTTTTCAAGCAAGTGAAACCGGATTTTTGAACGAGGTAAAAGCGACCTTGGGCGATGATTTTTCGTATACGGAAATTCGAATGGTGCAGAAGTTTTTTGAACGCTTGGTGGAACAGGGAGAAATTGAAAAATAAAATAAAAAAAAGTGGCTTTCCAATTACCTTTTGCCAATCGGCTGCAATACACCTCTGAAAATCAAATAAAATAAAAATAAGCGCTTCATTGTTTACTTTTGAGTCAAGTAGTGCCTTATACTGCTATCGTACAATGAGTTTAACCTGGAGCGATTGGTTTTCACGTGATACTGCGAGCACTCGTTTTGCTACGCACGAAGCCCTGTTTGAAGGACTAAAAAAAGAAGACAATGCGGCCATTTTATACGCCCAAATCAAGGTACTGCCGAGTGTCAAGAAATTGACGAAAGATTACGGTTTGCCTTTAGAGCAAGTTGATGATATTTTAAACCAAAGTACCCTCATTTTGCTGCGTAAAATTGGCGATGGCTCCTATCAGTTTCAAAACTACGCCCCAACAACTTATTTGATTGAAATAGTCCGCCGAGTAGCCTTGATGGCAACCCGGGCTTTGAAAAAAACAACCAAACCCCTCGACAACATCCCGGAAACGAGTGACCCTGATTTTGAGGCTTTGCTGCGCCACAGTGAAGCCGCAGAAACGGTCAATTTGTTGCTGGGTAAAATGGGCGACCCCTGTGAACAGGTGATTCGTTTGCACCACATCGACGGGCTCAGCGATGAAGAAGTGGTGCAACAACAGCTGACCAAATACTTAAGCCCGGATAGTTTAAAAAACAAACGCAGTGATTGCATGAAAAAACTGGTACTAATTGCGCAACAATGGAAGACCTCGACAAATATCTGAGCGGTGAAATGAATGATGCAGAACGCCAGCGCTTTGAGGCCAAACTGGCAACAGATGAGGACTTGAACACTTTGCAAGACCTGCGCCTGGGTTTGAAACATTTACATTTGAAGAAAAAAACCGGCGAGGTGGCGATTTTGCGCCAACAATGGAGAAAAAAACAAATTCAAAAGAACTGGTTGCGTTGGGGTTTTCTGATTGGGATCAGCTTGCTGGGTGTTTTTATTGGCTATAAAAAGTATTTTTCAAGCACTGCACCAGCAGAAAAAACAGTACCCGAACGTCAAGGTGAAGAAGTTGTGCCTGGCCTTAAAGAATCAGGGACCACCAAAAAAGAACCGGAATCAAAAACAAAACGCAAATACACTGGACCGATTGCGGATGGTGGGGTAGTGGATCACTTTGATGTGGAGACCGGCTCAACCATGCGCGGCGTATACGAGGATTTAGATTCACTCAGTTTGCAAGTACTTGATACCTTGATCATCTATACGACGCAGTTACCTCCACCTTCAAAGCGCGAAAATTGGAACAAGGCATTGGAACAACTCATTGGAGGCAAGCCCCAATTGGCCAAGTCTTATATTTTTGAGTTGGAAAAAACGGATGCACAGGAGGCCAGATGGTTGTTGGCGGTGGCTTTACTGGCAGAAGGAAGAAATGATGAATCCTTAGAAATTTTGCAAACCATTGCCCAGAAACCTGAGCACCCCAGATCAAGTGTAGCTGCCCGTGCACTTGATCTGTTGGAAAATTGATTCCCAGCATTTGATGGGCATTTAAACCCAATACAGATGAAACGAACTTCCATTTATTGGTCCTTTTTAATTCAAATTCTATTCTTTATTGGCAATGGCCCCATTGCCGCTCAATCGGTGCAGGACTTGCAAACTTCTTTCGACGCGTCCAGATCTAAAGGCGACATCAAGGCTGCAGTCCCCTTTGCAGAAAAAATAATTCTTGTTTTGGAACAGCAGCGAATAACGGATACCACCATATATATCAAAAAATTGCTGCAATTGAGTCGGACATACCTCAATGCATCGCGTTCGGAAGAAGCAGAAAAATGCAGTTTGAAAGCCCTTGCTGTAGCTCGTCCAAATGATCCCCAATACGCAGATGCACTCATTGAATGGTCTGCATCCATTGGCTCACAAGGGGAGTATGAACGCGCAGATTCTATTGCACAACTAGCCATCGACCTACGGAAAATATTATTGGGGAAAGACAACATCCACTATTGTGGCGCACTGCTTGCCGCAGGTGCCTGGCAATTTCAAGGGGGATATACCACTAAAGCGATCAATACTTTGGAGGAATGCCGTTCTTTGTGGAAAAAAAATAATTTTGATAAACCCAATCTGTTAGTCGAAACATTAAACTATTTAGGATCATGTTATTATACGGTAGGGAAATCTACGGAAGCTGAAATGTGTTTTAAGGAGGCACTTGCGGTAAGAGCTTCATTTTCAGGAACGAATGATAATTATTTTGAAGATAAAATTGCCTTTGTTGAAAAATCAAACCTGGCATTGATTTTAATTGATAACGGGCGATACACTGAAGCGGATGAAATATTGTCCACAATTGAATCGAATCTATTTGAAGAAGGGCTATGGGAGGATGTAGCCTATTCGGATATTTACGCCTTAAAAGCCAAGTTGTTGAGTGCGGTCAATAAAAATGAAGAAGCGATAGCAGCAGCAAAAAAAGGCAAGGCTATGGTAATAAAGGCTTTTGGCCCGAATAACCCCTATGTATTTCAATATGACAACTTGATGGGTATGGACCTCATCCAATTGGGGAAACCAGCGGAAGCAATAGCCCTATATCGTGCATCTTTAGATTCAATGAAGGTTTTGGGTGGTGAAAATTGGGTGGAGTACGCTGGAATGACAGCTGTGTTACCCGTTTGTTATATCAATCAGCACGATTACAATAAGGCTATTGAGCTGTATTTGGAATCCGTTGCCTACTATGAAAGTTTAGGAGAAGGATATGAACTGGACCTGAAACAAATGTATTTTGGTTTAGTAGAAGCTTACATGTACACCAAGAATTATGCTGAAAGCGCTAAGTATTTAGAAAAATTCAAAAGCATTTTAGTCCCAGACAACCTCATGGATAGGGGAGCTAGAATTTTACAAGCTAAATTGGCTTATTTTGGGAAAAACTATGCAAGCGTTACCCCCGATGTTAACAATTACGTCCAGACATTGACGAAGCAAATCAGCGCTGAAATATTCTTGTTTGATGACCAGAAACGGCAAAGCCAGGCGAAGGATTTGCAATCTGTCACCAACGATTTGTGTGCGTTTATTCAGGCCGATGCCCTCCAAAAAAAAATGCCCAAATTAATCGAAATAGTAATTGATTTTCAGTTGTTTACAAAGTCGATATTGCTTACAGCTACACAAAAAATCCGTGCGGATATCCTCAACGGAAATGACCAAACCCAAAAACAAAGTTACGCCAAGTGGATCAACCAAAAGGAAGAATTGGCTTACTATTATACTTTCCCCAAAGCCGAACTTGTGGATCAAAACATTGATCTTGCTCAACTTGAAGCGCGTGCCGATTCGTTGGAAAAGGTTCTTGCCCGAAACAATGCAGCGTACAACAATACTACAAAAAACCTGGCCACCAATTGGCAAACCATCCGGCTTGCCCTTCGCCCAGGAGAGGCTGCGTTGGAAATTGTACGTTATCAAGGGCAACTTCAGCAGTTATCTGATGAGGTACACTATGCTATATTTATTCTCAGCCCTGAACTTACTGAACCGGTAGTCTTGTTCATTCAAAATGGTGAAGAGCTTGAACAGGTGTTACTCGAAAAACACCTCTCGGCCTGCACCAGTGCTCAATCAACGGCTCCAGGTATTGACTTGTACAACGCGGTATGGAAAAACATCGAGCCGTATGTAAAAAATGCCAAGACCATTTTTGTGGCTGCGGATGGCTGCTTTCACAAGATCAACTTTGCCTCTTTGCGCCAGCCCGACAATACCTACCTTGCTGATCGGTACAGCTTTCAGCCCGTATTTTCACTGAAGGACATTTTGAAAGAACCGGGCACTGTTGTAGCATCGCGCAGTGCTTTTTTATTGGGCAACCCTACTTTTTCGTCAGAAAAAAATACGGATGCAAATACGGCAAGTCGTAGTCGCGCGATTGAAGACACAGCTGTAGATACAATGGATTATGCAGTATACAATCCCTTGGGCATACTCCGTGATCTCAACGCTACCCGTGGCATCGAATTGAAGTCACTCCCCGGTAGCCAAAAAGAAGTAGACGATCTCTCGGCTTTGTTGCAGCGCAACGGCTGGCAAACTACCCTTTACACCGGCACTAAGGCCAGAGAGGAAGAGGTGAAATCTTTGCGCAGTCCTAGGATAATGCACCTGGCAACCCATGGCTATTTTTTAGCCAATGAACGAGCGGGCACCGCTGGATTGAGTCGGGAAACAGTCGTGCGCAATCCCTTGCTGCGCTCCATGTTGTTTTTTGCCGGAGCACAAAATACCCTGGATAAAAAAAACCTGGATCAAAAAGATGATGGCATCCTCACGGCATATGAGGTGCAAAACATGAATCTGGACGGCACCGAATTGGTGGTGCTGTCGGCCTGCAAAACCGGACAAGGCAAGGTGCAAAACGGTGAAGGTGTGTATGGCCTGCAACGCGCCCTCCGCATTGCGGGTGCCCAAAACCTTCTGCTTTCCCTTTGGGACGTTGACGACGAAGTAGGCCGTACGTTTATGCAAACATTTTATGAACAATGGCTAGGTGGAAAATCCAAACCCGAAGCTTTCCGTTATACTCAACTGGCGATAAAAGCAAAATATCCACATCCTTTTTATTGGGCAGGATTTATTTTAATTGGAAATTAAATAACTGACAATCAGTTGTATAAGAGCCTGTTTGGAGTAATGCCCAAACAGGCTCTTATTTTTTTTGAAAAAAACTTCATTTTCCGGTTACCTCCGCTTAGCTCCCTGCAATACACTCCCAAACGCCCACTAAAACGGCGCTGCAAATTTTCAAACCCAATAATTCAACAACCATGAAAAAAGCATCTTTCATCCCTGTGTTTTGCCTGATCATTGTTCTTTTTGGAGCATCGACTGCTCAAGCGCAAAATCCCTTGATTTTCCCTAATACGATAGGCAGGAAAATCAGCTTTTGGAACAGTGGACCCAACAATGAATATGGAATTGGCCTCAATTATGGGATCATGCAGTTGTATACAGCAGGACAAGATAAAATTGCCATGGGCTACGGCAATTCGGCTAATTTTAAAGAGACCATTCGTTTTATGACCGGTCCTGGTCAGATCGGATTTCAGAATACTTTGGGGGGCAAGATCAGTTTTTGGAACAGTGGCCCGGACAATGATTTTGGCATCGGGATCAGCACGGGTGTAATGCAATTGTACACTGCTGGAAAAGACAAAATTGCTTTTGGTTACGGAAACTCTACCAATTTTGTAGAAACCATGTCTTTCCTGACAGGAACCGGGCAACTTGGGCTTGGTACAAAAACACCTACCGCAAAACTTACACTCGTTTCAACTCAAACTGGTGCTGCCGACAACACCATGACGATAGCTAACTTTTCGATTGGCCCAAATACGAGCCACGTGCATTGGGGACTTTCAGGTGATTGGTACATCCGTAGCGCAGCTGCGAATGGCAAGGTCATTTTGCAAGACAAAGGAGGTGAGGTCGGCATTGGCACAACCAATACTGCCGGATACAAACTTGCTGTAAATGGAAAGGTTCGCGCTACCGAAATCCGCGTAGAAACAGGCTGGGCCGATTACGTTTTTGCCCCTGAGTACAAACTGCGCCCACTCGAAGAAGTAGAAAGTTTCATCAAAGCCAACCAGCACTTGCCAGAAATTCAACCCGCTTCCGAGATTCAAGCCAATGGATTGGATGTAGCCGCTACAACCACCAAGATGATGGCCAAAATTGAAGAACTGACTTTGTACCTCATCGAAATGAAGAAAGAAAACGACGCGCTGAAACAACGGGTTAACACTTTAGAAAACAAACAATAATCAGCACTACAGTAGGTAACGCTCCAAACCACTCCACCTCTTAAAGCTTACAACCATGAAAAAGCAATTGTTTGTGCTCAGCATCAGTATCCTTTTGTGCGCCCTTCATTTGGGCGCACAAGCGGTAGCCCCTGAAACCGCCAAAACCGTAGCACTGCACTTCTTTAATGCCCGCAGTGTGCAAGCTACTGCTGATATGAAACTGCTTGATCAAAACAGCACTGAAGCATCTTACTTTATCTTCGAACCTACCGATGGGCAAGGGTTTGTACTCGTGTCTTCCCAACGCAGTTTGGCTCCAGTTTTGGCTTATTCCATGACGCAAAAGTTTGACCTCCAGGGTGCTCCCGACAACCTCAAATCCTGGTTGGGCAATTACGATCAACAAATCAAAATAGCTGCTAGTAGTCGCAATCGGGTTGACCGCAAAATTGAAGAGCAGTGGAGCCGCCTGGCAACTGGCGTACAAATGGAACTAAGAGGAGCAAGAATGGCAGGTCCGCTCCTCACCACCAGTTGGGGACAGTCTCCTTTGTACAACCAGCTTTGCCCTAAAAACGGCATGGGTCAGCAAGCCGTAACCGGCTGCGTGGCTACCGCAATGGCACAAATTATGAAGTACTGGAGCTACCCCACAGTTGGACAAGGTGGAACCGCAGTTGACGATGATACCGATGGAACTGATGGCATTTCAGGCGTATTTTCTGCAAACATCAGTGGAACTGTGTACAATTGGAACAACATGCCCGATGTGATTGATGCCAATAATTGGGCCTCGATTGCCCAACTGATGCGTGATGCTGGAATCAGTGTAGGCATGGATTACGGAATAAAAGAAAGTGGAGCACCCAGTGAAGAAGTACCCGGAGCCATGCAGCGGTTTTTTGGCTACCAAAAAAGCCAACTGCTGAGCCGAGACGATTTTGACGATGATCAGTGGGAAGATCTGTTGCGCAATTCTCTCAACAACGGTGTCCCTATCTATTATGCTGGTTCCAGAAAAGATGAAAATGGCAAAACCCGTTCGCACGCCTGGGTATGTGATGGCTACAATGAGCGTTTTTTTCACATGAATTGGGGCTGGGATGGCTCCCGGCAAGATATTTGGTTTCTCCTGGACTTTTTGAATGGCAAAGAAACTTCTCCTTACCACTACAATCAAAGAGCCATTCTGGGGATTGTTCCTCCAGGTTGCAAGCCCAACCATTTTTCCAGCGGTGTAGCCATTGCCAATGTTCAGGTGGCTCACTGGATCCATGCCAACTCAACTGTTGCCCCACTGCCGGGCGTAAAAGTAGTATTTGATGCCCATGATGAAATTACATTGTTACCCGGTTTTACGGCAGTAGAAGGTAGCAATTTCACGGCACTGATCGAAGGTTGCGGCGGCAACAATGCCCAAAGCAACGAAGCAGAAGAACTGTCAATTACTGCCCCCTCCGAGGAATTGCCCAGCGCCGATGCCGCAGAAACCAGCGCTAAGGAAAAGGCATTTAGTGTAGCCCCCAATCCTTTCTCAGGGAGCACGACTGTTACTTATATCCTTGAAAACGAACAACTCGTATCGGTGCAATTGCTGGATGTAAGCGGAAGACTGCTGGCCAGCCCCATCTTTCGCCAAACCCAGGTTGCTGGAGAACACCAATTTACGATGAACGCAAATGAGCTTCCCAATGGTCTATACTTTTTAGTGTTGCAGACTGGCGCAAAAAGACAAATCCAACGGGTCGTGCTCGCCAAATGATCGATTATTTAAAACGATGTTAAACCCCATTTGTTATAAAAAAGCCGAAGGCGGATAATGCTGCCTTCGGCTTTTTTATTTAAAACTTCAAGGTCGCTGGCAAATACTTCGCGATCAAATCCTCGTAATAAGGCTTCAATTCCTTTACATTGGGTGGAACGGGCGCCTTCGAGTACAAGTCGTAAGGATTGAACAGCTTGACGTATTCGAACATTTCGCGATCGTAATCATCCATCAGGTGCTCATACGCATGCTCGCGGTGCTGGGCGTAGAAGGAGTGGTAACGGATCATGTACAGTGCAGAATCAGGCAAGTGATCTTTCACCATGTGGTACAAGTATTCGTCGTGTCCCCAGGACATGTGTACGTTACGTAGGCCACAATTGGGGGTGTAGACACCGTAAGTGGTGTTGTATCGCTCGTCCTGACTATCCGGGTTGAGTTCAAAAAACTCAGGATAAACAATCTTGTCCGAATGTTTGCAGCCTACCGGGAAGGTATCACCAACCACTGCCCATTGGGGCTCGCCAAACAAACACAACACCTTGCCCATATCGTGCAACAAGCCCGTGAGCACAAACCAGTCCGGATGGCCATCGGCGCGGATCGCTTCGGAGGTTTGTAACAAGTGTTGAAGCTGATCCAGATCGGTATCTGGGTCAGAGTCGTCAACGAGGGTATTTAAAAAATTGAAGGCATCCCAAACCGGCATTTCTTTTTTGTCAAGCTTGAGGAATTCGGCCTCTTTTTGTAGGACAAAATCGTAGGTCTGGTACGTATGGTTCAAGCGGTAGAATTCCTTCACTGTATCCCGCTTTGGATCGTCGTAATTCCGAAATTCCTCCTTGGCCTTAGCCGGAGTATTGGGCTCCGGGTAACGGAGTAGAACGTCGTCTTCCCACTCGTCGAGGCTGCCCAGTGGCGCGTTGTTATCGAAATCTTGGTTCATTTTTTCAATTTTTTTGCGAAAAAATAAAGGTTTATTGCCCACCTACGGCGGATTTTCAATAGATAAAAGTAAAAGTAAGCACAATTACCAAAAGACCGTATAAAGTGCAGCTAAAATCCCGCAGATCAGGATTGAAAGTACCGCAAAAGTGCCCGTGACCTTGAACATTTTGGTATCCAGGTCCAATCCTTTGGGGTTGTGGACACTTTTTTTATCCAAGAGGGAAACCACCACCATAACGGCGACCAGAATCAAAAAAGCCCAACCCGTGCGGTGCAAAAACGGCATGGGGGTACTGGGGATCAATTTAAACGCAACCGCCACGGGAATCGATATGGCCGCAGCAATGATTGCTGCAGTCGACGTCGTACGTTTCCAAAACATACCCAGAAAAAACAGCGCAAACGCCCCCGGGGTCAAGTAATTGGAATACTCCTGAATGAATTGATAGGCCTGCTCCAATTGCCGCAATTGGGGCGTGATGCACAAAGCAATCGCAAATGCCCCCCATACGGCCAATCGGCCAATCCACACGGTTTGTTTTTCGCTGGCTTCTGGGCGCAGGAATTTTTTGTAAATATCCAAACTAAAAATGGTCGCGATACTGTTGCATTTCCCGGCCAGGGAAGCGACGATGGCCGCGGTAAGCGCGGCAAAAGCCAGTCCTTTCAAACCCATGGGCAACAAGTTCATCAGGGTAGGGTAGGCTCGATCGGGCTTAATTTCACCGGCGGGGCCCAGCAATTCTTGTTGGAAATAGCCATTTTGATGCAGCACATACACCGCGATGCCTGGAATGACACAGATGAGGGGAATCAGCAATTTTAAAAAGGCCGCAAACAAAATCCCCGAGCGTGCGGTAGCCAAATCTGCCCCCAAGGCCCGTTGAACAATGTATTGGTTACAACCCCAATAGTTGAGGTTGTTGATCCACATGCCGCCAAATAAAACCGCCATGCCCGGAAGTTCGTAATAGTATTTGTGGCCTTCGGCAAAAATCATATGAAAGTGGTCGTCGGCATTGCTGCGCAAAAAGCCAAGGCCATCGATTACCCCGGAACCACCAAAATGATCAGAAACCATGTTCAAGGCCAAATAAGTGACCACTAAGCCGCCCATCACCAGGACGACTACCTGGACGATATCGGTGTAGCCAATCACTTTCATGCCCCCCAGTGTGATGAAGATGGCAAAAATAGCTAGCCCGAGCATGCAGTATAAAAACGGTACCCCCGAAATACTTTCTACCGCCAGGGCACCTAGATAAAGGATGGAGGTGAGGTTGACAAATACGTACAACAGCAGCCAAAATACCGCCATAATCGTGGCCACGGTGTCGTTGTAGCGCTGGGATAAAAACTGCGGCATGGTGTAAATTTTATTCTTCAAATAAATCGGAATAAAAAATACGGCCACAATGATCAGGGTCGCTGCCGACATCCATTCGTAGGAGGAAATGGCCAGGCCCATGGCAAAACCAGAGCCCGACATGCCGATGAAGTGCTCTGCCGAGATGTTCGATGCAATCAAAGAGGCCCCAATGGCCCACCAGGTGAGGGAACCTTCGGCCAGAAAAAAATCTTTGGTGTCGGTTTCATTGGCTTTTTTGCGGTGATAAATCCAGTACCCGTACAGGGATACCGAGACCAGATACACCAGGAAAACCAAGTAATCCAGGTAATGTAGTTGGTTCGTCATTTTGCTTGCGATTGATCTTTAGGTGTAAAAAATAGTGGGTGTTTAATGTTTTTAAACCGAAATTGGGTTGCAGTAAATGTCGTTTTTTTCCTCCAGAACAAAAATTTTGCACAAGCTTTTAATTTAACTACCTTTACTAGGTTAATACACTGCGTTAAGAGCCTGCACACAAGTCATAATTGGAGACCTTCGAAAATCAGCAATATTTAAACCAGGGTTTACTTTAATTTTATCGCTATGCAAGGCAAGGTTTTGGCAGTATGGTTCAGCGCGTTGGCTTTGATGCTGACGACCGCACTCACCGCTCAAGAGCGGTTGAACAATGCCACTGTGTCCACACGTTGGGCAACAATAACTTCGGAAAAACTACCACGTTTCTCTCTCAAAAGAACTTTACAGGAGGATCGGCTGAAACCCGGCAACCGTTTTGCGGCACCTTTGTCGGTTGACTTGGGGCTGGATAATGCTGGTACTTGGGAAAGCACCAGTGAAGGCAACAAAGTCTGGAGAATGAAAGTACAGTCAAAAGACGCTTTGGGATTGATGTTGCTGTTTGATGCCTTTTTTATCCCGCCTGGAGCTGTGCTCAATGTGTATCATGCCGATGGTCAATTGATGGATACGTACAATGGTTTGGACAACCAAAGCCATGGGAAATTCCTGGTGGGCCTGGTCCGTGGAGAAACGGCACAATTGGAATATATCGAACCAAGGGAAAGCATTGGACAAGGGCGTTTACATTTGTTCAGAGTGGACCACGCTTACCACCGCGAAAATTTGCGCGCAGCTAATTTTGCAGTTTCTGGAAAATTGAGCGACGAGATTGAGCTTGGTTTTGGTGCTTCAGACCCCTGCAATGTCAATATAGCCTGTGCGGATAGCGCTGAATTTGCAAAAGAAAAACGGGCAGTTTGCCGGATCGTGGTGGTGGTTAAGGAGGGAACCGGGGTTTGTACCGGCAACCTCATCAACAATACCAAACAGGATGGACGACCCTTGCTGCTCACCGCTTTCCATTGCCAGGATGGCTTCAATCCGCTGTACGACCTGTGGCGGTTTGACTTCAATTATGAAAGCAAAACTTGCGACAATCCCGCTAAGGAACCGCAGTGGCAAACCATACTGGGTGCCAAACTACTCGCTGGTCGCCAAATGAGCGATTTTTTGCTGTTGGAACTTTCGAATAGTATTCCTCAATCTTTCAAGGCTTATTTTTTGGGCTGGGATCGTCAAACTACCGCTCCTACCCAGGCTGCCTTCATCCACCACCCCCAAGGAGACATCAAAAAAATATCGCTGGATACCGACCCGCTAATCGTGAACCCCAATGCCATTACCTGGAACAATAAGGTCATTACGCCAGCCAATTTCCACCTGCGCATGGGGATCGATAAGGGTAGTTTTAAGGTAGGTTCTTCGGGCAGCGCACTGCTCAATGAAAAGAAAAGAGTAGTGGGGCAGCTGCACGGTGGCTTGGATACCTGTGTCAATCCCATTGGTTACTTTGGTCGCCTGAATGTATCCTGGGACGGGGCTGAATCGGCTGAAGGCCGCTTAAAAGATTGGTTGGATTCGGCTGATACCCAGGCTGACACCCTTGATGGGATCGAAAACCCGGTAAAAGGTGGAGGTACCATCAGTGGCAGCATCAAAACCGAAAAAGGGACTGGAATTGCCAATGTGCGGGTTCAGTTGTTGGGTACGAATGGGGCTACCATCACTACGCTGACCGATGAGCTGGGTAACTTTTCCATTGACAATGTACCTTTGTCAGAAACTTACGAAATTGGTGCAGGCAAAGCCGATCTTTATGAGAATGGACTTTCTACGCTGGACATGATTCGGGTGCAAAAACACATCTTGAATCTGGAAGCATTAGCTACCCCTTTCCAAATGATTGCGGCAGATGTCAATAATTCGGGCACAATCAGTACCCTGGATTTGATTCAAATGCGCAAGGTGATCCTCAACCTGGAAACCAAGTTCAGTTCGCCCGTGTGGATGTTTGTTCCCGCTGAAAAGAATTTTCAAGATCCCAAGGACCCCTTTAAAGGACTGACTTCGGGGATATACACGATACCTGGCCTGACCAATAAGGTGATGAACTTTAACTTCACCGGAATTAAGTTTGGCGACATCAATGGCAGTGTGGATAATACGTATTGATTGTGGAAACAAACCGGTTGCCGAGCCTCACTTCGACTTCGCTCAGTGCCCGGCCCGGCGACCGGTTTGTTTCCACAATCAATGCTGTTTCACAATACTCAGTGCTTTGCTGTTACCTTGAGCGGAGACAACCTGTACCCAATATTGCCCGCTTGGCAGTTCAAGACCCAACTGGATATTGCCATTCCCTGCTGGTAAGGCATGACGCTCCATCAGGCGTCCCAGAAGATCATATACCCGGAGTTCTCCCGCCTGAGCAGGTTCTTGCCAACTGTATTCCAAACGCAGGGTTTGTATAAAAGGGTTCGGACTAGCCTTGAGGGTAAGTGGAAGCACGACCATATCCTTTAAACCCGTGGTAAAGCCATCTGGACGCAATTTGACATTTAAAACGGTGACTTTTCCATTTTCCAGGGTCGCGGACAAGGTGTCTGACTGGTAGCCTTCCTTGTAAAATACGACGCGGTAAACACCGCTTTGAGCCAGCCCCGTGGCATAATTACCTGAAGTTTTGGAGAATTCCTGGTTGATTTGTGGAGCTAAAATCTGGATTTCCACATCGCCAACGGGGTTATTGTTGCTGGCGTCGGTGATCAGCCCTTCTAAAAAACAGGCTTTTTGATAAGTGGGCCGAAAAACCCAAAGCCCCGACTGGATATCAGATGCGATGAGTAAACCACTGGGAAAATAAGGGTATATCCCCCAAACCCCGCTGAAACCTCCATCTGGACCAAGGTAGGTATCGTAACTCCCTACTTCAACCAGGTTCGAAGGGCGACTGGCATCGATAATTTTCACTCCATCGGTGTAATAAGCCGTAGGTAGAAAACCCTTGAGGTAGTGGGTATTGTGTGGAACGACACCACGACCACGGGTAGCCGCAGCGGTGAATACATCCAACAATTCAACGTTGTTCAGGTCGCTGACATCATAGGCATCAATACTGGCATTCAGGCGTTCATCGGTGGTAAACAGGTATTTTCCATCATCTGAAGGCCAGCTATTGTGGGTAAAGCGTGAGGTAGTGGTGATTGAATTGAGGATGACTGGCTTTTTTTTATCGGCCACATTGACTATGGTTACATTACCCTCATAGATGTTAGAACTCCATACGGTATCTCCCCGGGCGTAGTTGTCGTGAGAATAACCCGTTTTTATTGCGCCAAGATAACGTGGGGATTCCGGGTTGGGCTTGAGGTCGTACATCACCACCGCACCTCGATTGACATTACAGCCCGAAAGGTACATGATTCCATTTTCGTCGATCCAAATGGTGTGGCAGCGTTCAATCAAACCGGGATTGAGCGGATCGATTGGCGCCTGTGGTTTGAGGTAGTTCCAGGTTATTTTTTCTGGTGCCTCTTTCATGTTGATGATCAACAGGCCGTCGGGGGCACTGTCGATGGTGACGTAGACGTAGTCTTTCCAGGATTTCATTTCCCGCCAGATGCTTGGAGTACCGCCAATAAAGGCTACTTTTTTGGGCTTCGTTGGGTCAACCAATGAGTAGATGGCCGTGCCAATTCTGGTACCCAAAATGGCGTATTCACGGCCCTGGCCATCCACATGTCCCCAGATGGCGCTGTATAAATTTTGGGAATACTCATCTACGTTGGCCAACAACTCCATATTGAAGTTGGGCTGTTGGGACTGGGCGAATCCACATGGTTTCAACCCAAAGATAAAACCAATTAAAAGGAAATACTGGATGGTAAATGTATTAAGCGGGTGCTTCATGATGGTCATTTTTCAAAAACTTGTTCGATGTTCAGTCCTTCAACTGCTTCCAAATTGAGGGCTTCCTCCAGTCGTAAACCAGCCACCCAGGCTTTTAGTTTGAACAAGGCATCGGCGGATTCACTTTTGGGAATGGCAACACGTACTTTCCCCAAATCGCCAAAATCTTGTTCCAACATGGGAAGCCCCAGCTTTTTGATGGCATTCATCACATTGCTCATGATGGCGTAGTCGAAGGTGATGGTGTAAAAATCCTCGACGGTTTTTTCAACTACCTCCGCTTTTTCCAAAGCAGCAGCAGCGCAGAGCCGGTAGGCATTGATGAGGCCTGAAGTACCCAATAAAGTACCACCAAAATAACGTACCACGACAATGAATACATTGGTCAGGCCAAAACTGTCGATTTGACCAAGAATTGGGCGTCCCGCGGTGCCACTGGGCTCTCCATCGTCGTTGGCGCGGAAATTGTTTTTATCCATGCCCATCCTGAAGGCAAAACAATGGTGGGTAGCCTTGGGATGTTCCTTGCGCACGGCTTCCAGGTGTTGTTGCCACTCTTGCTCTGCATATACTGGAAAGGCATAACCAATGAATTTGCTGCCTCGATCCCTAAATTCGCCGGTGCTTGCTGCTTTGATGGTCAAATATTGATCACTCATTTTATAAAATTCACAAGCCATTAACAGGCATTGTCGCACAAGGTAATGATCTTTGTAACGCTCAAAAGGGGCGTCTGGATTAACTTTTGTGGGAATAAATGTGTAAGCTTCACGGCTATTCCAATTTCCAGTTTCCCGATTGATGGTTTGTTTAGCTGTATTTGTTTACTTTAGCGGCGGATTTTTATACCAATTGCAATGAGCACCCTAGCACAATTTGATGCCGTAATGGCGAAATGTAAGGAGATTTTTTTGAAAAAAACGCGTGATTATGGAACCGCCTGGCGGATCTTGCGCGCAGCTTCCCTTACGGATCAATTGTACATCAAAGCCAAGCGGATTCGTAATTTGGAAGAAACCCAAACCCAAAAAATTGCCGATTCCATTGATTCTGAATACCAAGGGATTGTCAACTACGCCATCATGGCCCTCATTCAATTGGAAGTGCCAGAGGAATTGGGGGTAGATTTGGAAATTGGAAAAGTAGAAACGCTCTACGATGAACAACTCCAAATCATTCGCGATTTATTGGAACGCAAAAATCACGATTATGGTGAAGCCTGGCGCGATATGCGCATGAGTTCTTTCACCGATATGATTTTGATGAAATTGCTGCGCATCAAACAGATTGAAGAAAACCAGGGCAAAACCCTGATTTCGGAGGGCTTGGATGCCAATTATCAGGATATTGTCAATTATGCGGTATTTGCTTTGATTAAAATGGTTGAGGAGTTGAGAAGTTGAGGAAGTTTAGCGGGTGTCAAAATCGCTCGCGGTAGCCTCAACTCCTCAACTCCTCAACCTTCTCAACTGAAAGTTCAATGACCATCTTTACACTTGTATTGTACGTAGCCATTGTTGCTGCGCTGTTCACTTTGGTCACCAAGTTTGTGCTCAAAAAAGTGAACAATCTTTTGGTGAGTTTCCTGCAACATTTTTGTGGGGTATTGTTCGTCTTTTCGGGGTTTGTCAAGGCCATCGATCCCTTGGGGACAGCCTACAAAATGGAGCAATATTTTGCCAAATTTGAAAGCACTTTTGAAGAAACCTGGGTTTCATTTATTGCGCCTTTGTTTCCCATGTTGACCAAGTACGTCAATGGTTTTTCGGTATTTATGATCGTGTTTGAAATCTTGCTGGGGCTGATGTTGATCATTGGTTCCAGTCGGCGTTTCACGGCCTGGGCTTTCTTTTTGTTGGTGTTGTTTTTTACCTTCCTTACCGGCTTCACTTACCTTACAGGGTTTGTTCCGCCCGAAGCCAACTTTTTTGCCTTCGGCAAATGGGGCCCTTTTGTGGAAACCAACATGCAGGTGACCGATTGTGGTTGTTTTGGGGATTTCCTCAAACTAAAGCCCAAGGTTTCCTTCCTGAAAGACCTATTCCTCTTGGTACCCGCCTTGATTTTTACGGTTGGATTCCGCAACATGCACCAGTTGTTTACCGTCCCTGTGCGCAGCCTTATGAATGTAGCCACTGTTGTGGGCATCACCTTATATTGTTTCAACAACTACATTTGGGACATTCCCGCCATCAATTTCCGTCCGTTCAAACCGGGGGTTGACGTCGTGAAACAAAAAGAAGCAGAAGAAAAAGCCCTGCAAGATGTGAAGATCCTGGCTTACCGCCTGACTGAGAAAAAAACGGGCAAGGTAATCGAGGTGCCCTACGACCAGTTTTTGAAAGAGTTGGACAAATATCCTGGGGAAAAATACGAGTTCGATCAAGTGAAATCAGAACCCGCTATCCCGATCACCAAAATCAACGATTTTGACCTGACTGGCCCGGATGGCAGCAGCGTAACCGAAGATTGGAAAAGTATCAAAGGCTACCACTTCATGATCGTGGCGTATAAACTCTATGGCCAAGAATCGGGCACCAGAACCGAGACTGTGCAGGATACCGTATTCAAAACCGGCCCTGATTCTACCCGCGTGGTGGATTCCATCGCTACTCGCGAGATTACGCACAAGTCCTACACCTGGGATGAGCACTACCTGGATAAGTGGAAAAAAGTAGTAGCGGAGATGACCAAAGCCAAAAAAGCAGATGTCATGGTTTATGCCATTACCAGCCCTTACGATCCGGCGATGATCGATGCATTTAAAGAAAAAACGGGCTTTGATTTCTTGACGCTGCGCGCCGATGACATTCTGTTGAAGACCATCATCCGCTCCAACCCCGGGGTGCTGTTGTTCAAAGATGGTACGATTGTGGAGGATTGGCACATTCGGAAATTGCCGAGCTTTGAAGAGATCAAAGCAAAATATATGAAGTAGGGGCAACCCTGCATGGCAGGGGCGATCAGTTCTTGCTGGTACAAGTCTCTGACATGTACCCATTATTTTCGCGTCTCCGACGCACGAGTAACGCGAAAATTTGGCACGAACACACGTCAGAGACGTGTTGATGATGGGATCAAGTCTGGAGACTTGACCCAGCGCCAGCGCCGAACATCAGAACTGATTGGCCCTATCCTAAGTGGTTGCCCAAGCCCTTGGGCAACCACTTAGGGTACCCCTACGGGCGTCCCGACCGATCGATCAAGGTCGCACTCGCTTGCTGCGTCCCATAAATCACCACATCCTGGATGTTGACGTGGGAAGGCTGTGTAGCCATATAAAAAATGGTATTGGCTACATCCGTGGACGTCAGGGGTTGAAAGTCGTTGTAAATTTTTGCCCGTTCCGCATCGCCATCAAAGCGCACCAGCGCAAACTCGGTTTCTTCTACGTGCCCGGGCGCAATTTGGCTGACCCGGATGTTGTATTTGTACAAATCCATCCGCATGGCACGGGTCAGCATATCTACTGCGGCTTTGCTGGCACAATACACATTCCCCATCGGGTAGGGTTCTTTCCCGGCAATCGAGCCCACGTTGATGATTTGACCACGGTGTTGAGCCACCATGATTGGGCTGACGCAGCGGGTCAGGTAAAGCAAACCTTTAAGGTTGGTGTCGATCATCTCTTCCCAATGCTCCAGGGATCCTTCCTGAATTTCGGTTAGTCCTTTGGCTTTGCCTGCGTTGTTGAGCAATAAATCGATGCTCCGCCATTCTTCTGGCAACCCATTGATGGCAGCGGATACACTGGCGTAATCGCGTACATCGAATACCAAACCGAGTACATCCGTTCCCGCTTCAACCAATTCCTGCCTTACTGCTTCCAGCCTATCTTCACGGCGGCCAGTCAGGATCAATCGCCAGCCAGCTTGGGCGAATACTCTCGCGGTAGCCAATCCAATTCCCGAGGTAGCCCCGGTGATCAAAGCCGTTTTAGGTGGCGCTTTTTCCACCGGCTCTGCTACCTCTGGGGCTATTGCCACTGCCGCGGCTTCGGCTTCAAGCTGCGCTGCTTTGGCACGGAGTAACTCTTCTAAGCGCATGATGTTTTGCTTCAGCGCTTCGATGGTATCGTGTTCGCTGGAGAGCAAAGGAGAGAGGGTCGGAATGACCAACTCTTCGGCAACGACGGCAGGGATATCTTCGACCGGAGCTTCTTCAATGGGGACTTCCTCAACTGGAGCTTCCTCAACGGGTACTTCCTCCACTGGAATGTCAATCACCGGCGTTTCTTCAACCGGAATCTCGACAATCGGAACTTCTTCCACCACGGGTTCCACTACCGGCTTTATGCTCAATCCCCGGAAAGCGATTTCATTTTCGGGAGTTTGCAACTCGGGGTTATTGGCAATGGCAGCCTCGTAATATTGCAGTGCTTTGGCTGCATCTCCGGCGGTATGATAAATCAAGGCCAGGTCGTAATTGGCGAAGGGGTGTTTGGACTGAATGGCCAAGGTTTGCAAAAAGTACTCCTCGGCTTTTTCGGTTTTGCCCATCACATCGGCCAAAATGGAGGCATATTGGTAATGTGCATCAGCGTTACCAGGATTGCGTTTGGCGGCTTTTTTGAAACAATTGGCAGCGTATTCCACTTCTTCCGGAAAGTTGGCTTGCAAGACAGTGCCCAGGCGATAAAAAACATCCGTGAAGTCGCCATTGATTTCCACCAATCGTTCATAGTACTTGCGTGCCGCATTAAAATCACCCTGGTGCTCGGCCAGTTCGCCCAAGAGGAAAAAGGCGGCTTCATGGTCGGGATCAATTTCTGTGGCCAGTGCCAACTGTTCGAGTGCACCGTTGAGGTCGCGGGTGTTTTGAGCCAAAATCAAGCCATAAAAATAGTGCAACTCTGCGCTACCCGGATAGGTTTTGATGGCTTGTTTCATAAAAGTGATGCCACTTTCCACCTGGCCAGAAGCGACCAATCCACGTGCCTGTCGGATTAGCTCGGTGACTTTGTCATCGGGTTCATCCTCCTCTTCATCGTCGTCGGCGAGCGGTGTAGCTGCCTCGTTGCTTGTGTCAGGAGCTTCTTGGGTCTCTTCCAGCGATTCCGCGATGTTGAGGGTATCGGTTGCGGTATCCTCCGCAAGGGTTGAGATTACATCTTCAGCAACTGCATCCAGAGCCGGAATTTCCAGGGGGACTTCTTCTTCCAATAAAGTTGCATGTTCAGCGATAACCACACCCAGGTCTTCCAGGTTTTCGGCCAATTCCTCACCACTCCATTCCTGTGATTCAGCGACAACTTCAAGTGGCACGTTTTCTTCAAGTGGTGCAATGGGTTCTTCAGGTGTCACAGTTTCTACGGGCGGTTGGAACATTTCTGCCGTTGTGATTTCTTCGACTCCAGGTTCAAGCGATTCAGTTGATTTAATCACCGCTGGAGCTTCACCAACGATGAATGACAACTGAGGGGCTTTTGCCTGTAAGGCGGTCCATTCCGATGAGTCCTCAACAAAATCAAAGAAGGCCTTGAGGTGATTTTCTATAAAATCGGTGTATTGATAGTACTTGATGTTGCGCAATACCCTTAAAAATTCACTGGCTTCGCTGGATACCTGACGGAGGATGCGCAGGCTTTCGTTGAGGTCTTCTCGCTTATCCGGCTCACTCTCGGCTTCAAATTTGCGTTTTTGGCTGCGCAAATCGAGGTATTTGTTCTGCCAATAGTTGATGTACGGAATGATGTCTCCGATTCTTTCAAATTTGGTGGGGGTGTTTACCCATTCACCTGTAGCATCGTCTTTGGAACGGCCATCGATGACCACGGGCAAAATGTTTCCACTTTTTTGCTGCACCAGTTGCAGTGCACGGTTCATACAATGCTCTGAGCGCAAAAAATTATCGCTGATGAGCAATAGAATGGTGCCATCAAAATCGCGCAGCTGTTCGGCTAGCGTCGCCTCATCTACATTTTTTCTGCAATAATAATGCGCAACACTGTAGCTGGTCTGACTCAAGGCGTTATACAGTACTTCTGCGACTGGTAAGTTGTCGATACAGTAGGCGAGGGCTATCTTTTTCGTTGCCATGATTTCGTTCGGTTTCAGGTTTGTTTGGTATTGAGATCCGTTTTCATGATTAGACTTGTTGTACAGAGAGACAGCTTGGCCCAAAAAAGGTCTTTTTTCCCTGATTTTCGTTTATTTTTTCGCCCGTAGCGCTGCTACGCGCTCAAAAATAAGCCTCAATCATGAAAAAAAATCCCTATTTTTTGATCTCAAGCGCTCTCGGCACAACAAGCCTATTGCTGTACGGATTTATTTGACAAAAGTTGCAACATGAAACGGTTAAATTCTGCTTTAAATTGCTTGTGTTCGCTGGTTGCTGGCCCGGAAAACCCGGTGTGGATGCGTTGAACCCGATCATTTTTGTCGATGATGATCATGGTAGGGAAGGCCAATACCGCATTGAGCATGGGCAATACTTGAGATGCCTCGGCTTTGTTGGAGTTACCCGCCAGCAGCAGCTCGTAGTCCATCTTGAAATTGTCGCGGTATCGGCGCAAAGCTTCCATAGCTTTGGCCTTTTCCTTGTGGCGCTCAAAACCCAGGGCGATCACTTCTATCTCTTGCTCCGGGTGCTGTTTGAGGTAATCTACCAAAAACTCGGTTTCATCCCGGCAATTGGGACACCAGGTGCCCATGATTTGGATGATCTTGACCTTGTTTTTATAACGGGCCTCATTCAGACTGACCATTTTTCCTTCGGTATTTTCAAAAGAAAAATCAATTTTGCTGTAACCCGGTTTGAGATAGGTTAACGCATGTGCATCGGCCAGTTTTGCATTGGGGTTGAACTTGGCCTCCCAGGAGGTTTGATAATGATTTCCAGAACGGAAAGAGCCAATCATGCTGCTGTCTTTGGGATCGATTTTTCCTTCAAACAAGTAAGCATGGCTACCATCGAAACAAGAGAGGTAGAGTTTATTGGCCTGCACGGTTCCTTCCAGATAACGATAATCACCGGTTTCAGTCAAAAATGTCCCGGTCAAATAGTTGCCCTCTTGTTTGAATTCACCAATGCCTTTGTATTCGTCTGGGGTTCCAATTTCAAAAGTGGCTTCCCAACGCCCGCTCACGTCCATCACGGGGTCTTTGCGCAAATTGGAAAAACGGTAATCGCGGCCGTGGCGGGCCAGGAAAGGGATGCGGTAGTTCTCCCTATTGCGTACCACCCATTCACCGTCGATGGCGTTTTCCAGAAAATAACCCTTGATGTAGGAGTCAAATACGGGGAAATCGATCATAATGGTATCCTTGGCCTGGCTTTTGTCACGCCCAATTTTAATGTCATCCACCACAATACGTTCATCCCCATTGATGATCTCGATGTAAAAACTGTCGGCGGTGACGTAGATGACCTCAAAAGTGAAAGGAAGTTCGCCTTGGCTCACCTCTTCAAACTTGAGGTTGACTTTATCGGGCAGCGGCTCTCCACGTGGGTTGGGGTTGATCGGGTTGTTGTCGAGTTTGAGGACCGCCCGCCATTTGCCAGGGGGCAAACCCGTGTAGGGGTTTTCTGCGGAAAAAAAACAAGAATTTAAACCCAAAATCAAGGCAATTGACCCAAAAATATAGTTGATTTTCATGCTTAACTTTTTTCACCAGTGAAATAATGCTCTTTATACTTAAAAAGCACGTTGAAAGTTGTCAAACTGCCGTAAATTTTGGTAATGTACTGCTGTAGGTTTATTTTTTCGGTATCGCTGAGTTGAGCATTGCTGTTGATGCGTTGTTCAAGCACCCGCAGACGGTCACGGGTCATGACAATTTTGTGAAAAAAATCTTCGATGGGCATTTCTTTGGCTTTGAGGCTTTTATCTGCGGGCTGGAGAATCAGGTTGCCACCTTCCCAACGGTCGCCTATCGCTACTTCCTCCATACCATCAAGGTGGGTGCGCAAGATTTTGATCAGCGATTTTTCAGCCGCACTAAAGGTAACCGGATCTTCGGCAGGAATGGCCTCCACTATGTCCATTTTCTCGTAATCTTTGCCAACAGTTTTGATGCCATAAATGGTAAAACAGATGTCGTAAGCAATGGCATGTAGGTGAATCACCACGCCATCGCCGAAAGCCGGGTGTTTTACACGGGAACCAATGCCCAGTAGCGTCTTTTCGTTCATTGTACTGCGTATTTGCGGCGGAAATTAAGGAAGAAATATGAAAAATTGTGAAGTGTAAACGGATTTATTGGGGTTTAGGTGAGAAATAAGCTACATCGCGAGGAGCTTTGTACGAGTAATTTGAATATTTTTTTACATAAATCACAGATTTTTTGTTAAAAAAGTCGGCATCCCTCAAAAAAAACAGCTTCCTGACATAAAGCCTCAAAAATTTGGCTATTATTGCACACTTAGAATTGCGGTAATGATGACGGATACAGCTGTAGCACTACAAAACGATCTTTTTTTGAGGGTAGCCAAAGGGGAAACCTCTGATCGCCCACCCATTTGGTTGATGCGCCAGGCGGGCCGGGTTTTACCCCAATACCGGGCATTGCGCTCCAAATTCCCAGGTTTTCGTGAGTTTTTGTTCGAACCTGCTGCTGCTGCCGAGGCTACCATTCAGCCCATCGACGAGCTGGGTGTAGATGCAGCCATTATTTTTTCGGATATATTGGTGGTGCCTGAAGCCATGGGACTACACTACGACATGGTGGAAAAGCGGGGTCCTTTGTTCCCCAAAACGATCCAAACTGCACAGGACATTGCCCAATTGCAGAGCGGTGAAGCCGCCGCTGACAACATGGAGTACGTGTACGAAGCCCTGCGCATCACCAAACGCGAGCTCAATGGCCGTGTACCGCTGATTGGCTTTGCGGGTGCTCCCTGGACCATTTTTGCCTACATGATCGAAGGACAAGGCAGCAAAACTTTTTCGAAAGCCAAGCAATTTTTGTACCGCGAGCCAGTACTTTCCCACTTATTATTGGAACGCATCACCGATACCACGATCGCCTACCTCAAACGCAAAATTGCCAATGGAGCCGATCTGATTCAATTGTTTGATTCCTGGGCGGGTATTCTAAGTCCAGAGCAGTACAAAACTTTCGCCACCCACTATATCGGTAAAATTTGCGCGGCCATTAGCGAAGTACCCATCACCGTTTTTTCCAAAGGTGCCTGGTTTGCACTGGAAGACATCGCTGCGTTGAATTGCCAGGTTATAGGCTTGGACTGGAACATTACGCCCGCTGAAGCACGGGTCAGGGTAGGGGAGACCCCGGTTTTGCAAGGCAATCTGGATCCTTGCTTTTTGTATGCTGACCACAAGACCATTCGTGCTGGTGCTGTTCAGATGATTGAGGATTTTGGCCAAAAGCACATTGTCAATCTCGGGCATGGATTGTATCCAGACATTGAACTGGATTCCGTTAGAGTATTTGTAGACACGGTTAAAGCCTATCGTTATTAAAATCCAACCAGGATTTTAGATCAACTGTTTGTTGTCCAAGCACGTTAATATGCTGTTTTATTTAAAAGTGTATTAAAATAATTCAACAATGAAACAAACACCTTTTCTCTTGGTGGGGATTGGCTTGGTTGTTTGGTCTTGCCAATTCAAAACAGCCTCGGCACAAATCGATGAAGTACCCCCT
>Ga0209717_1000730_pt1 | contig 38703 bp, 37 predicted proteins | sample AD_UKC048_MetaG_FD_184418 | JGI IMG/M metagenome (GOLD analysis project Ga0209717, IMG submission 184418) | Active sludge microbial communities of municipal wastewater-treating anaerobic digesters from USA - AD_UKC048_MetaG (SPAdes) (version 2) | ecosystem: Engineered > Bioreactor > Anaerobic >...
GTCATCCTCGCCCTCGACGAGATGACGGAACAGGCTCTTGTGCGCATCCAGATGGCGCTCGGGGTTCATCGACACGAACGCCGCCAGCTGCATGAAGCCCGGATAGACCCGCCGGCCCCACGCGGGCAGGGGGAAGGGCACGGTCGAAATCAGGTTGCTCTTGAACCACTCGATCGGGTGATCCGTCGCCAGCTTGTTCACCGCCGTCGGATTGATCCGGCAATCGATCGGCCCGGCCATCAGCGTCAGCGATCGCGGCTCGCACGGATGCTTCTGCGCCGCCATCACGGCCGTCGCCACCATCGCCTGCACGCAGGGCTGGCAAACCGCCACCACGTGCGCGCCCGGCCCAAGGTGCTCCAGCATCTTGATCAGGTAGTCGACATATTCCTCAAACCCGAACCGGCCCTGTACCAGCGGCACTTCGCGGGCGTTCTTCCAGTCGGTGATGTAAACGTCGTGGTCCTGCAGCAGCGTCTTGACCGTGTTGCGCAGAAGCGTGGCAAAGTGTCCCGACAGCGGCGCGACAAGCAGCACGCGCGGCTGGGGTGAATCGACGTCCTTCCGGAAATGCAGCAGCCGTCCGAACGGCAGGTCCAGCGCCGTCTCCTCGACGACCAGCGCCTCGCGGTTCTCGACCTGAACCGATTTGATGCCGAAGGGCTGGGAAACATGCGTCAGCTTGGCGCGACTCGCCATCTCCAGCGCGGCCATCATCTGGCGCGCCGCGGGCGAATCCGCCGCTCCGTTCATGGCCGACCGCATCTGCAGCGCGGCTAGCGCGGCAGCGCGAAACGGCGCCGAAGCCTGCATCTGGGCCTCGTAAATGTGGTACCACATATCCCGTTACGCTCTATTCTTAGGCAGATGCGTGACCCATCCAGCTTCCTTAACGAAGCCTAGTTCCCGACACACTGCACTGCGACATACGATTGCATAATTGAATTAAGGGCAAGGAAAGTGCCGTGATGGCAGGCGCTAAGCTGACAATTTCGAGCAGGAATTACTCCTCCTGGTCCCTCCGGGCCTGGCTTTTCTGCCAATTGGCGGAATTGGACGTGGAGGTTGAGAGCGTTTCGATCGATGATCCGAACGCCCGGGCGGAGCTTCTTTTGCTCAGCCCGACGGTCCTGACCCCCCGCCTCGACCACAAGGGGGCGAGCATCTGGGACACGATAGCGATCGCCGAGTACCTGGAGGAGGAGTTCCCCAACAAGGGCCTCCTCCCGCTCGACAAGAAGCCCCGCTCCCACGCCCGTTCGATCATCGGCGAAATGCACGGCGGCTTCTACAATCTCCGCTCGGCCCTGCCGATGAACCTGCGCGCCCGTTATCCGGGCTTCCGCGTCTTCACCGGCGCGAAGGGCGACATCCGCCGTGTGCTGACGATCTGGAACGAGTGCTTTGAACAGTATGACGGCCCCTTCCTGTTCGGCAAAACGCCAACCCTTGCCGACGCCATGTACGCGCCCGTCTGCACCCGCTTCCTCACCTATGACGTCGCCCTCGAAGGCAAGGCCGCCCAATACCGCGACCGCATCCTCGACTGGGCGCCGATGAAGGAATGGTTCGAGGAATCGAAAGCCGAGCCCATCGAGATCGAAGAACTCGACATCGAGTTCTAGGCTCCGGCCAACCCAGCCCACCCATCGCTCTCTTTCCTCCTCCGCGCAAAGCGCGGGGGAGGTGGATCGCGTGCGAAGCCGCGAGACGGAGGGAGCGAGTCACAAGCGTGATGTCGAGAATGGGGGACGGAGCGCTAGCCGCGCTAAAATCAAAACCCACCCCAACTCGCCGCCAGCGAGGCTGCGCCCGCGCGCCTAGCGCCCCAGCTCGCGCGTGGCTTCCTCGACGCCCTTCACGGTCATCGGGAACATGCGGTTCGCGCCGATCAGCTGGCGGATCATCTCCGTAGATCCCGAATAGTCCCAGCCCGAAGGATGCGTCGGGTTGATCCACACCAGATGCGGATAGATCTCGGCAATCCGCTGCAGCCAGATCGCACCCGGTTCTTCGTTCCAGTGTTCAACCGAACCGCCCGGATAGGTGATCTCGTAAGGGCTCATCGCGGCGTCCCCGACGATGATGACTTTATAGTCGGCCGGAAAACGATGCAGCACATCCCATGTCGGAATCTTGCTCACGCCGCGCCGGCGATTGTCCTTCCACACGCCTTCGTAGATGCAGTTGTGGAAATAGAAGAATTCGAGATTCTTGAACTCCGTCCGCGCCGCGGAGAACAGCTCCTCGCAGGCCTTCACGTGTGGGTCCATCGACCCCCCGATGTCCAGGAACATCAGGATCTTCACCGCATTGCGCCGTTCTGGCCGCATGACGATGTCGATATAGCCTTGCTTCGCCGTCTTGCTAATCGTGCCGTCGAGATCGAGTTCTTCCTGCGCGCCATCACGCGCCCATTTGCGCAAGCGGCGCAGCGCCACTTTCAGGTTGCGCGTTCCGATCTCTACCTGGTCATCCAGGTTCTTGAACTCGCGCTTGTCCCACACCTTCACCGCGCGCTGGTGCCGCGATTTGTCCTGCCCGATCCGCACGCCTTCCGGATTGTAACCGTGCGCGCCATAGGGCGACGTGCCGGCCGTGCCGATCATCTTGTTGCCGCCCTGGTGGCGCTTCTTCTGTTCTTCCATCCGCTGCTTCAGCGTCTCCATGAGCTTGTCCCAGCCGCCCATGGCTTCAATCTGTTTCTTCTCTTCTTCCGACAGGAATTTCTCGGAGAGCTTCTTCAGCCACTCCTCCGGAAACTGGTGCACGTCGATCCCGTCGGAGAACGACTCAAGCCCCTTGAAGACATGCCCGAACACCTTGTCGAAGCGATCAAGATGCTTCTCGTCCTTCACCAGCGCCGCGCGCGAGAGGAAATAGAAATCCTGCACTTCATTGCCGCCATCGCCGCCGACAACGCCTTTGTCCATCGCCTCCAGCAGCGTCAGGTATTCCTTCAGCGTCACCGGCACCTTGGCCGCACGCAGTTCATGGAAAAAGTGCTGGAACATCGGGCAACTCCGGCAAGCCGGCGCAGGTTAGCGCGGCTTGCCCGGAAGCGCAAAACGGCAGTTTTTGAGGCTCAACCCGCGTCCGCAGGCCGGTCCTGAGGAGGCGTCTGGCCATCGTCCAGCGTATGCTGCAGCGGCCGCGGCTTGATCGTGGTATTTGCCTCGAAAGTAGCGATCTCCAGGTCGAAATACGGCGCACCATTCTGTTCGATCGTGATCCGCTTCGGCCATTTGACGCCGTTGCTGACGATCTCGCCGGAGAATTTCACCGTCTCGACGATGTCCGGCCCGCCCGCCGGATTGCGGACAACCATCCCGGCGCGCACGAGCTTCGCCGCAGCGTCGAATTCCAGCTCCCCCGCCGGGCCGCCCGGCAGCGCCGTCTTGATGGCGCGTGTGCCATCGGCGCCCACGGGATCTTCCGTCACCGTCGCGCCTGCCTCTTTCAGCGGCGCCAGCAGCATCAGCTTGTACAGGCCGAACTGTTGGTTCTCATGAACCGCCTGCGCCTCGGGCAGGGGAGTCCACGTCACCACATCGACCCGCCAGGCCTTGCCCTGTTCGGCCTGCAGCGTCTTGGCCTTCTTCGGCCCATCAGCCTTCGCCCAGCTGGTCGAGCGCGCCCAGTTTGCGTGCGGGCGCACCACGGTCATCACCTCCAGCACGCTCGTCTTGCCGCCGGCATTCACCGTGGCTGTCCCGGTCCACTCGATTTCCTTCACCTGCGCCAGCGCGGCCAGTCCGCCCGCAGCCTCGATCGCGGCATCAAGCACGCTTTTGCCGGCATAAACGCCCGGCGCAGCCGTGCTCGCGGCCTCCTGCGGAGCCGTTGCGCAAGCGCCCAGCGCGGCAAGCGCTGCAGCAGCCATGAGTCCGCGATTGAAGAAGGTCATCGAATTTCCTCTCCCCGTTCTATCCGCCGGCTTGGGTGGCCGATCACTGGAAGCGTCTTAGCCTATCCCGACGCCGAATGCGAAGCCGCCGCATCGCCGCGCCCGCACAAAGCCGCGTGAACGGGGCAGGTGTGACAGCTTGCCCGCTTCAGACCACTTTCAGGTCGATCAGCGATCTGGCCGAAGCAATCAGCGCTTCTTCGGCGGTGCGGAATTTCACCCCCAGCACCCGGCTCGCCTTTGCATTGCTGGCTTTCCGCGTCCGGCCCAGCTCGGTGACGGTCTGCTGATAGACTGGCTGGAACTTCGCCATCATCTTCAGGACCCAGTCCGGCAAATTCCGCTTCGGAATCTTCTTGTCATAAGCGGGAAACGCCTTGCGCAGGATAGCCGCCGCTTCCGAGAACCACAGAAAGCCCTCGGTCGCCAGAAAGCGCTCGCCCGCAGCCTCGGGAATCTCCATCGCCTTCACATGGCACTCGGCCACATCGCGCACATCCACGAACGAAAAGCCCAGCCGCGGCAGGCCCGGCGTCTTCCCGTTCAGCAACCGGATCGGAATTTCCAGCGACGTCGAAACATCCGCAGACAAAGCCGGCCCCATGATCCCCGTCGGATTGATCGTGACGAGTTCAAGTCCTTGGCCCTCACCATTCACATAGTCCCACGCCGCACGCTCCGCGACCGTCTTGGATTTTGTGTAGGGCGTGTTGTCCGGCCCATCCGGGTTCGACCACATCGTCTCGTCGGAAACTTCCGCGCGATCATCGCCATGGCCATACGCGATCGCCGCCATGGAAGACGTCATCACCACGCGCTTCACGCCCGCCGCCTTCGCGGCCTTCAACACGCGCAGCGCGCCATCACGCGCGGGCCGGATCAGCTCCATCTCGTCCTTGGGATGCGTGGCGGGGAAGGGGGACGCGACATGCTGCACGAAATCACAGTTCAGCACCGCGTCATCCCATCCGGCATCGGATGAAAGGTCGGCCTCCACGAACGCGATATCCTTCGCGCGCGGATCGAACTTCGCCAGAACCGAGCGCACTTCATCCGCCCGCTTCATCGACCGCAACGTGCCACGCACGCTGTGCCCGCTCGCCAGCAATTGCAGGATCAGGTGCTGCGCAAGGAATCCGGACGCGCCTGTGACAAGGACATGAGCCATGTTCGATTCCCCTCGAGCCTGCGAAGGATAATCGCCTGCCTCCAGACAGCGTCAACCCATCTAGCCAATCTTGCCCTTGAGTGACGCCAGCGTCTGCTTGGCGTCATATTGCTTCGGTCCGCCAGCCAGCGTCTCGCCCTTGCCCATCACGATCACCAGCGTCTGCATGTTCTTGCCGTCGATCTTGCTGGCGATCTCGAACCACTCATTGCCCTTGTCGAGCGTGGCCTGCGCCGCGCGTGCGAGCGTGCGTTCGCCGACCACCTTCGCGCTCGCATCCGTGGGCGAGGTATAGACGATCCGGTACTTGCCGCCCGACATCGCCTCTTCGGTGAAGCCGGAAGGCGGTCCCGACGGAATGCTCGGTCCACCCGTGGAAGAACATGCGGCGGCAGCCAGCATCGCCAAGGCGAGGAAAATCCGCTTCATCCCATGTCTCCTGAAATCGGGTCCGTCCGAAGAGATTGATCGACTCCGTCCGGTGGCAAGTTTGTGATGCTATCCGCGCTGAAGCATTCGCGATACCGTTGCTTCGCGCCTCAGGGTGCGGGGGGATCTCGCTCCGTCTCATCGGCCAGTAATGCAATGGGCGCCGGAGCAAGGCCCCGGCGCCCAAATAACTGAGAGTTTGCGTTGGATCGTACGGGGCGGCGGCGATTCAAGCAGCGCGTCGGATGAGCGACAGGATCACCAGAACGATCACTGCGCCGATGGTTGCGTAAAGAATGCTGGTCAGCAAAGGCTCGCCGGTCGAAAATCCGAGCCCGGCCTGCGGCAGAAGCCAGGACGCGACCAGCGCGCCCAGAATGCCGACCACGATATTGCCGATGAGTCCGAAGCCTGCGCCCTTGACGATAACGCCAGCAAGCCAGCCTGCGATTGCGCCGATAAGCAGCGCGATAAGAATGCCTTCGATTGTCATGGAGGTTTTCCCAGGACTGAATATCCCGCCCATGAACGCGGGCTTTGGCCGCGTGTTCCCAGAATGCAGCAACTATTCGCTGCTCTCGCACGAACGGAAGTGCGAATGGCGGGAATACACGGGAATACGAAAGCGCCGGAGCATCGCCCCGGCGCTTTCGTATTCAGGCTATTTCAGACGCACCCCTCTGGGCACGTTCGTCTGGATCAGACCGTTTCAGAAGCCTGGCGGGCATAGGCGCGATAGCCTGCATCCATCTGCTGTTTGATGGCGGCGCTCAACTCGCTGTCGTCGATGCTGCCGTCGCCATCGCCGTCGAGCGAGGCAAAGATGGTGGAGAGCCCGCCATCATCGTTCTCTTCCTGTCCAAGTGCAGACAGGATCTCGTCCATGCGCAGTCTATCGTCATCGTCGGTGTCGAACGCGTCGAGAATGCTCGAAGACGTCTCATCCGCACTCATGCCGCCGCCACCGCCCGGAGGAGAGCCGCCAGGCGGCGGTCCTTTCGGGCTGCGCGCTTCCATGTCGGAAGAGATCGCCGTCGTCAGCTCATCGGCGCTCAGCGCACCGTTGGCGTCCGTGTCGATCTCGCTGAGCGCACTGGCGACATTGCTGTCGTCCAGTCCGGCGGAGGAGAAGGCCGCAGAGATTTCCTCAGCGCTCACCTCTCCGTCGCCATCCGTATCGAGCGCATCGATCAGGTCCGATGCAACGTCGGATGCGCTGGGCGCCTCCGTCTGCATAGAGACCATGGCCGACATGGTTCCGTTCGACATCATCGGCGCCGACGCGCCGCCGCTGTTACTTTTATGGCCTTCGGCGCCGGGCATCTTCTGCCGCCCGGCGCTTTCTGCCGTGGTCGTGGTCGAAGTTGCTTCAGAGCTCTGGAAAAGCCTCTGAAGCATCCAGGCGGCTGATGCGCCTGAGGTCTGTGACACGTTCATGCACGTCACTCCGGAAGTGACAGCGTTCATGTGAACGCCGTTTCACGTCCCCCTTCCGGGAGTGCTGCAAAACCAACGGCCTTCTTTGTCTCAGCCCTGTATCAAAGTGTATCCGCGCGAGGGCCTCCAAATCACGGCGAATGCGGCAGGAATTTCGGCGTCGTCCGCGCCTTCGTCCGCTGCTCATACGCATACGCCAGTCCGATCAGTGACGCCTCCGACCATTTCGGCCCGAAGAAGCACAGCCCCAGCGGAAGATCGCGTACATTGCCCATCGGCACGGTGATGCTCGGATAGCCCGCCACCGCCGCCATCGAGTAAGACGCTCCAAGGAAATGATCGCCCGTCACAAGATCGGTCGTCCATGCCGGCCCGCCGCTTGGCGCGACGATCGCGACGACATTGTTCTCGGCGACCAGCTTGTCGATGCCGTCCTTGCCCGCCAGCCGCGCCGCCGTAGCCTTCGCATCCAGATAGGCCTTGTCAGTCAGGGCAGGGGCCTTGGCCGCTAGTTCAAAAATGCTCTGGTCGAAATACTCTAGCTCGGCTGGCGACTCCGCGTTGAACTTCATCAGGTCGTCCAGCGTGCGCGCCTTCACCGCTGCCGGCGTCGTCGCGAGATAGCCATTCAGCCCCGCCTTGAACTCCGCGAGCAGGATGGTGAACTCCGCCGCGCCCATCTCGTCCTTGCCCGCCGGCTCCTTCAGCTCGACCAGCTCCGCGCCCGCAGCTTTCAGCTCCGCCAGCGCCTTCTCGAACGCAGCATCGGTGCCCTTGTGATAGCCGGCCAGATAGCGCGCCACGCCGATGCGCTTGCCCTGCAACGCGTTGGCGTCCAGCGCTTTCGAATAGTCGCTCTTCTTCGCATCCGCCTCGGCGCTCGCCGGATCGCTCGGGTCCGATCCCGCCATCACCGTCAGCAGCAGGGCCGCGTCCGCCACGGTCAGCGCCATCGGCCCCGCCGTATCCTGCGTCGACGAGATCGGCACGATATGGGTGCGCGGCACCAGTCCAACCGTCGGCTTGATGCCCACAATCCCACTGACCGACGAGGGGCAGATCACCGACCCATCCGTCTCCGTCCCGATCGCTCCCGCCGCCAGCCCTGCCGCCACGGCCGACCCCGATCCAGACGAAGACCCGCACGGATTACGGTCCAGCACGTGCGGATTGCGCGTCTGCCCGCCCACACCGCTCCACCCCGAGGTGGACGAAGTCGACCGGAAATTGGCCCATTCGCTCAGATTGGTCTTGCCCAGGATCACGGCCCCCGCCGCCCTCAGGCGCGCAACCAGCGGCGAATCACGCCCCGTCATGTTGTCCGCCAGCGCCAGCGACCCCGCTGTGGTCGGCATATCCAGCGTGTCGATATTGTCCTTCAGCAGGATCGGCACGCCATGCAGCGGCCCCTTGCTCGCGCCCATCGCATCCAGCGCCCTGGCATCCTCCAGCGCCTTCGGATTGATCGCCAGCACCGCATTCAGCATCGGCCCGGCATCGTCCACCGCCGCGATGCGGTCGAGATAGGCCTGCGTCACCGCTTCGGCGCTCGCCGTCTTGCCCGCTATATCCGCCGCAACCTGCACGGCTGTTTTCGGCTCAACCACCAGCCCCGCGAACCCTTCGGTCGCGACAGTTTCCTTCGGCGCTTCCGCCGGCTGGCACGCCGCGCAAATCGCCGCCACGCTCACAAAAAGTTTTCTCATCGACCCCTCCGCCATCGTCTTCCGGACATCATCACCGGGGCTTGCCTGAGTCGAGCCGTGAGTCGCGAACATCGGCCCGCCGCCGCGCGGGTAACGAATGTTGCCGAATTCCTAATCGCCCTGCCTGCTGCTGCGCACGCTGCTCCGACACATCGAAAACCATTGTGGCGCGAGGGATATGCGCGCGCAGGCGCTGGAGATTTCGTCCGCGCGCCTGTTCGAAATCCGCCTCGGAATCGCTTTGCCGTTAACGCGTGGAACCCTTTGTGACTCCTCATGAATCGGCAAAATTTGCCGGAAACCGGATGGAAAGGATTCAATGAGAAAAGTGCCAGCGTGGAAATCGGCAATCCGTTTTCCGCAGCTGCGCGTCGACCGAACGTCGATTTGTACTACACGACCAGGATGGTCCGGACATGTCTATCTCAGCCCTTTCAGTCGCACAGATTCGCTCTCTGTCGACCACGGCCATCCAGAGCCTGTCGACCACGTCGATCCAGTCGCTGACGACCACGCAGGTCGCGGCTTTCACGACAACGGGGATCGGGGCGCTCAGCTCCACCCAGTTCGGCGATTTCTCCACCACGCAGGTGAGGGCGCTCGCAACCACCCAGATCCCCTCGATCAATTCGAGCGTTTCCTTCACATCCGGCCAGCTCCTGGTGCTCAGCGCCCAGCAGCTCAGTGTTCTCGGCACCGCGCAGGTCGCCACGATGGACACAACGGCTATCCGCGGCTTCACCATCACGCAGATCGGCGGTTTCTCGTCGACCAACCTGTCCAGCCTCGACCAGACGCAGGCCGGCGCGCTCACCACCACACAGGTCGGCGCATTCTCGACAACACAGGTCGGCGGCCTGAGCGCCACCGACATCGGCGAACTCACATCCACGCAGGTCAGCGCCTTCACGCGCACGCAGATCGTGCGCCTCGGCACGGAATCCGTCGCCGCGCTCGACACCACGCAGATGGGCGCGATCTCAACCACCGTCCTGCAGGCGCTGAACGCCACGCAACTCGGCGCGCTCGAAGCCGCAGACGTCGCTGAATTCTCCACCACCCAGATCGCCAACCTGTCGACCACGCAGATCCGCGGCCTCGGCACGACATTCCTTTCGGGCCTGAGCGACACGCAGGTCGCCGCGCTCACCACCACGCAGCTCGGCTCGCTCACCACCACCAACCTCTCGGCGCTCGACGGCACGCAAGCCGCCGCCCTGACCACGACCCAGCTCCGCAGCCTGACAACAACACAGCTCGGCTCGCTCAACGCCACCGACGTCGGCGAATTCACCACGACCCAGATCGGCGCCCTCACGAACACGCAGGCCCAGTCGCTGACCTCGACGCAGCTCGCAGGTCTCGCCGACACGCAGATCCAGGCCTTCACGACCACGCAGATCGCCAACCTGTCGACCACCCAGGTCCGCAACCTGACCACCGACATTCTCGCCGCTCTCGACACCACGCAGGTCGCGGCCCTCACGGCCACGCAGATCTCGAGCCTGTCGACCACGAACCTCAACTCGATCGAAGCGACCAAGCTGAACTCGCTGAACGCCACGCAGGTCCGCGGCCTCACCAGCACGCAGCTCACCGCCTTCGACGCCACCACCCTGTCGGCGCTTGATTCGACGCGCTACGGCGCCCTGACAGCCACGCAGGTCAAGGCCTTCACCACCACCCAGATCGGCGGCCTCGACAGCGCCGACGTCGCGAAATTCGGCACGACCCAGATCGCCGCCATGAGCCTCGCCCAGGTCGGCGCGCTCACCTCGACCGGCATCGGTGATCTCGCCGCCACCCAGATGCAGGCGTTCGCGACGACCCAGCTGAATGCGCTGTCCTCGACCAACCTCAACGCGCTGACCAACACGCAGATGGCCGCGCTCACCACGACGCAGGTCTCGGGCCTTTCGACCACGCAGGCCGCCGCGCTGTCCGCCACCAACGTCGCCTCGCTCACCACCACGCAGGCCGGTGCTCTCACGGCGGCCCAGCTCGGCCGTCTCAGCAGCGAAGCGCTGATCGCCTTCGACGCGACGCAGTTCGGCGCTCTCAGCGCCACGCAGGTTCGCGCTCTGACCACCACGCAGCTCGGCAACCTTGAAGCCGCCGACATCGCCGAATTCACCACGACGCAGATCGCCGGCCTCGCGACGACGCAGGTTCGCGGCCTCACCGATACGGCCGTGACCGCGCTTGCCGCCACCCAGATCGCCGCGATGACCACGGCGCAGGTCCAGTCGCTCACCACGACGGCGCTGGTCGCCTTCGTCGATACGCAGATCGCCGCGCTCACCACCGCGCAGGTCGCCAACCTCCTGACGACACAGGTCGCCGCCTTCGACACGACCAATGTCGCCTCGCTCGCCGCCACCCAGGTCGCGGCGCTCACGGGCGCGCAGGTCGCGGCCCTCGGCTCCACCAACTTCGCCCAGCTCGATTCCACGCAGGTCGGCGCCCTGACGACCACGCAGATGCGCTCGCTGTCGACCACGCAGATCGCCAACGTCGACGCCGGCCAGGTCGCCTCGTTCACGACGACGCAGCTCACCCAGCTCAACGGCACGCAGCTGAAGTCGCTCTCGACCAGCAACCTCTCGGCGCTCGACACCACGCAGATGGCCGCCCTCACGGCCACGCAGATCGCGTCCCTGTCGACGACGCAGATCGCGGGCCTCGTCGCCGGCGATATCGGCGAGATGACCACCACGCAGATCCAGTCGCTGGTCACCAGCCAGATCGCGAACCTGGCGACGGACGCCGTCTCGGCGCTGACGACCACGCAGGTCGCCGCCATGCGCACCACGCAGATCCAGGGCCTGACCACGACCCAGCTTGGCGCGCTCGACTCCAGCGATATCGGCGAGTTCACCACGACGCAGCTCCAGTCGCTGACGACGGCGCAGGTCGCTGGCCTGACGTCCACCAACGCCCAGTCGCTCTCCGCCACGCAGGTTGCGGCCCTCACGACCGCTCAGGTCGCGGCTCTGACCGTGACCAACCTCTCGGCGCTTGACGGCACGCAGGTCGCCGCCCTGACGACCACGCAGGTCAAGGCGCTCACCGCCACGCAGATGACCGGTCTCGATGCCGCCGACGTCGCCGAATTCACGACGACGCAGATCGGCGCTCTGGCCAACACGCAGCTCCTCGCGCTGACCTCGACCAACATGGCCAGCCTGTCGGAAACGCAGATGGCTGCGATCGCCACGATCGGCGTCAAGGTCTTCACGACCACCACCTTCGCGGCCTTCGCTGAAACGCAGCTTGCGGCCCTGTCGACCACCCAGGTCGCCTCGCTGACGACCTCGCAGCTCCAGGCGCTGAACTCGACCAAGTTCGCATCCTTCACGGAAACGCAGATCGGCGCGCTCACCACCAGCCAGGTCGCCGCGATCTCCACGACGAACCTCTCGGCGCTGGACGCAACCCAGATCAACGCCTTCCGCACCACCCAGCTGCAGACGCTCTCGACCACGCAGCTCAACGGCCTGACCACCACCGACATCGGCGAACTGACCACCACACAGATTGGTCAGCTCACCACGGCGCAGGTCCGCGGCATCTCCACGACGAACATCGGCGCGCTGTCCGACACGCAGGTTCTTGCGCTCTCGACCACGCAGCTGGCTTCGTTCTCGACCACGAACCTCTCGGCGCTGGATGCGACGCAGGTCGGCCAGCTCACCACGACGCAGGTCCGCTCGCTCACCGCGACGCACATCACCGGCCTCACGGCGACCGACGTCGCAGAGTTCACGACCGACCAGCTCGGCGCTCTGACGACCACGCAAGCCGCAGCGCTCACGTCCACCAACATGGCTGACTTGGTCGAAACCCAGATCCAGGCCCTGACGACAACCTCGCTGCGCGCCATGTCCTCGACCAACATCGCGTCGATGACCACGACCCAGCTCGCCTCGCTCACCACGCAGCAGGCCGCCTCGCTCTCCAACACGCAGCTGAATGCGCTCAACTCCACAAAGTTCGGCGCCTTCACGGAAACGCAGATCGAAGCGCTCACCACCGCGCAGGTCGCCTCGATCTCGGCGACCAACCTCAACTCGCTCGGCGCCACGCAGATCGCCGCGCTCGCCGCCACGCAGGTCGCCAACCTCAGCGCCACCCAGATCGGCGCGCTGACGGCCACCAGCGTGACCGCGCTGACCGAAACCCAGATCGGCGCCATCACGGCGACGCAGATCAAGTCGCTGTCCACGACGAACCTGTCGGCCCTCGACGGCACGCAGGCCGCGGCGCTCACGACCACGCAGATCGCTGGCCTCACCACGACCCAGGCCGGCGCGCTCAACGCCACCGATATCGGCGAGCTTGACGCGACGCAGATCGGCGCGATGACCGGCACGCTGCTGTCCCGCCTGACCACGCAGGCTGTCGTCGCCCTCGACGCGACGCAGATCGGCGGCCTCAACTCGACGCAGCTCCAGTCGTTCACGACCACGCAGATCGCGGCTCTCGGCGCCGGCGACGTCGCCGAGTTCACCGAAACGCAGGTCGCCAACCTGACGGCCACGCAGGTCCGCGCCCTCACAGCCACGGCTGTCGGCGCGCTTGCCGAAACGCAGGTCGCCGCGCTGACGACCGCCCAGGTCCAGGCTCTCTCGACGACCTCGATCTCGGATCTCGACGCGACCCAGGTTGCGGCCCTCACGACCACGCAGGTCCGCTCGATCACCACCGCGCAGATCACCGCGATGTCGACCGGCGACGTGCAGGAGTTCACCACCGACCAGATCGCGGCCCTGACCGTGACCCAGCTCGGCGCGTTCAGCTCCACCAAATACGCCGCGCTCTCCGACGCGCAGATCGCCGCGATGACGCTCACGCAGGTCCAGTCGATCTCCGCGAGCAACCTCTCGGCCTTCGACCAGACGCAGATGGCGGCGCTCAATGCGACGCACATGGGCGGCCTGTCGACGACCCAGCTCGCCGGCCTGTCGACGACCAACCTCCGCGCGCTCGACCAGACGCAGTTCGGCCAGCTCTCGACCACGCAGGTCAAGGCGCTGACCGCCACGCAGATCGGCGCGCTCGAAGCCACCGATATCGCGGAGATGGCCAACACCCAGCTCGAAGCCATGACGACCGCCCAGGTTTCGGCGCTGACAGCCACCAACGTCGCCACGCTGGCCGATACGCAGGTCGCCGCCCTGACGACGACGCAGATCGGCCGCCTGACCAACGCCGTGGTTCACGCCCTCGACGCCACCCAGCTCGGCTCGCTCTCGGCCACGCAGGTCCAGTCGTTCACGACCAGCCAGATCGCCGCGCTCGACGCGACCGACCTCGACGAGTTCACGACCACGCAAGTGGCAGCGCTCTCGACCGCCCAGGTCAAGGCGATCACCACCACCGTGATCGGCGCCATCTCGTCGAACGCAATCGCCGCCTTCGACACGACGCAGCTCGCGCAACTCGGCACGACGCAGATCGACCATCTGTCGACCACGAACCTCTCGGCTCTGTCCTCGACCCAGCTGATGGCCTTCACATCGACCCAGGTCGCCAGCTTCGACGACCCGCAGCTGGAAGCTTACCTCCTCGGCATCGCGTAAGCGGGCAGGGCAGGAAAGCAGTAAAATCAAGGTCCGCGGGGGCGGCGTAAACACGCCGCCCCCGCAGATTTACCATTTGTTGAGCAACGAACTTCAATCCTGACCGGCACTGGCGCGTGTTGCGCCTTCCGGGCAGCGATCGATGTCGAACACCTCATTCCTTGCGGCCATCCAGAAGATCACCGCCGGCGGCCTGCCGCTCGACGAGCTGCTCATCGCCAGCCAGGGCCTCGAACCCGACCACGCGCGCCAGCTCTATCAGGTCTGGATCTCGTTCAACAAAACCCACCCGCTGCTCTTCATCGCCCATTTCAACTGCTCGACCCTGCTCCAGCAGATGGGAGACGAGCAGGGCGGAGAGGCCGAACTCAAGGCCGCCCTCGCGCTCAAGCCCGATTTCGCTCCCGCCTGCATCAATCTCGGCTCGGCCTACGAGCGCCGCGGCATGGCCAAGGAAGCCGTGGACGAATGGCGCAATGGCGTCGAACAGATGGCCGCCGTCTCGGGCGACGCCATCAGCTACAAGACCACGCTGCTCAAGCAGATCAGCCGCGTCCTTTCAGATAACCAGGCGCTCTCCACCGCCGAGATCGCACTCACGCAATGCCTTGAACTCGCGCCAGAAGCCCGCGATGTGGCCGAACAATACGTCGCCGCCCGCCTGTCGCAGTGCAAATGGCCGATGACGCCGGAAGGCTCGAAAGTCTCGCGCCGCACGCTGGTCTCGCGCCTCCATCCGCTCTCCGTCTGCGCCTACACCGACGATCCGCTGTTCCAGCTCGCCGCCTCCGACAAATACGTGCGCACCATGGCCCCGATCGAAGATCGCACCACGCGCTTCGACCGCCGCTCCGCGCCGATCGAGATGAACCGCAAGCTGCGCATCGGCTATGTCAGCTCGGATCTGCGCCACCACGCGGTCGGCTACCTGATGGTCAACTTCTTCGAAGAGCACGACCACGCCGATTTCGAGGTTTTCGCCTATTACACCGGCATCAAGGCCGAAGATCCGATCCAGGCCCGCATCAAGGCGTCATGCGATCACTGGCGCGATATCCGCAACATCACGGACGATGAAGCCGCCGCTCTGATCGCGGAAGACGGCATCGATATCCTGGTCGACGTCAACGGCCACACGCGGGATGCACGCCTCGGCGTCTTCGCGCGCCGGCCAGCGCCCATCCAGGTCAACTGGCTCGGCTATCCCGGCACGATGGGCTCGTCCTTCCACCACTACATCGTCGCCGACGACTGGACGATCCCGGCCTACGCCGAAGACTGGTACTCCGAAAAAGTCCTCCGCGTGCCGTGCTACCAGCCCAACGACCGCAAGCGCATTGTCGACGAAAACATCCCCACGCGCGCCGATTTCGGCCTGCCGGAAGACGCCTTCCTGTTCTGCTGCTTCAACGCCAGCCACAAATTCACGCGCTTCGCCTTCGACCGCTGGATGGAAATCCTGCGCACCACCGAGAACAGCGCCCTCTGGCTGCTCGACTACGCGCCCGAAACCAACCAGCGCCTGCGCGAACAGGCCGAGGCGCGCGGCGTCTCCGGCGATCGTCTCTTCTTCGCGCCCAAGCTGCCGAACCCGCGCCACCTTGCGCGCTATCCGCTGGCTGACCTCTTCCTCGACTGCACGCCCTACGGCGCCCACACCACCGCGTCAGACGCGCTCTGGATGGGCGTGCCCGTGCTGACATGGTCGGGCCGCTCCTTCTCCAGCCGCGTCTGCGGCAGCCTCCTTCGCTCCGCCGGCCTGGCCGATCTCGTCACCGAAACGCCGGAAGAATTCACCGCCCGCGCCATCCATCTGGCGGGTCAGGGCAGGGGCGAACTCGAAGTCATCCGCGCCCGCCTGCTGGCCAACCGCGACACCTGCACGCTGTTCGATGTGGCCAAGCTCTCGCGCTCGCTCGAAGCTCTCTACCGCCAGATGCGCGACGACTACCGCTCCGGCAATCTCCCGCAGCCCAACCTCACCAATCTCGACAACTATTTCGAGATCGGCGTCACGCAGGATCACGAGCTGCGTGAAATGGGCGCGCTCACCGACTATGACGGCTTCTACAAGGCCCAACTTGCCCGCCGCCACTACCATCACCCGATGGAAGCCGACGGCCGCCTGTGGACCGGCGCAGAAGAAGCGGAAGCAAAGCCCGCAGCTCTCGCGAAGCCTAAAGCCGCCTAGACCGGGTCAGGTCTCACCATCTTCGGCGCAGGCGAACCGTTCAGGCGGTCTGCCTGTCCGATGAGGGCAAGGCCCGCCGCCCCCTCGGCAATGCGCGCGTCGCCTTCAAGGCAGGTAAGCCGGATCTTCAACAGCCATTGGCCCGCTCGCGCCACGAGAACGCTCGTCCGCATCTTGCTTCCGTCTGCATTGTCGTAGGCCAGCGTCAGCGCCTCGTACTGGCCATTCCGGGAAGGGGCGAGATACGCCGTCTCCTTCGCCACGGGCTGCCGCGTCTTCATTGTCTCCAGCACTGCGCGCGCCTCATCCGCCGGGCTGATATCGTCTTCCGTCGCATAGACGTAGAACGTCATCACGGTCGCTGAATTGGGCGCGCCATAATTGCAGCCCACATCCGTTCCGTCATCGCGGAAAATCTGCGCTTGCGTGCGCTGCATGCCGGCCCATACGGCGGGGCAGGTGGCGCCCGACTGGATATGCGCAAGATTGCCGTCCGCATCCCGGTTCCAGATCTGCTCTTCAGTCAGTGGTTCCGCGTCGGCTTCGGCGAGCGCTTCATCGAGCTTGCCGTCCAGCGCCGCCTGCATGAGCGTCAGCATCGCCGCATCTTCGGCCGAGGCTCCTTCGGGCATGATGAGGGTCGCCTTGCCGTCCGGACCCATCACAATCTGGATTGCGTCGTCCGTCTTTTTGGCGCCTGCGGCGCACGCTCCCGCAGTTGCAGCAAGCAGCAGTCCTGCGGCCATGAAGAGTCTACGCACCATAGTGATCCCCCTCAGCAGTGCTTTCAAATTGTTAGACTGCTTCCGACGGGACACAAGGCTGATGCGAGAATGGGGGATGGAGCGGTATCCAGTTCGTAGGACGGCCGAAATTCTTCGCTCCTGATTTCACCGCTCTAGCCAACAAGGATGGGGGACAGCGCGAGCCAGATTCAACCGGGCCAGAAGCTGGGGTCATACTCCAACCCATGACCGAGCTGTTCCTCGTTCTCTTGCGCATCCTGTTCCCGCTCGACCCCGTCGCGCGGCTGCGCGAGATCACGCGCGAATATCTCAACTGGCTGGTCACCTGCCTCGAAGACCCGCAGAAGCTCAACGACTTCTTCACCAACCCGGAAACCTGCGCCGGCGTCGAAGCCCATGTCATCGTCATCGAACATGGCGTGCAGCTGCTCATCAACGAGCGAGCAAGACAGATCGCCGGTCTCCCCTTCATCTACACAGAGCGCCTGAAACTGGTCCTGCTCCACCGCGCCAAGCCGCCGCGGAAGATCCTCGCCCGCCTCAACCGCGCCGCGGCGCTGTTCGACAATCTCGAACGCCTGGCTCAACGCCGTGCGCAACGCATGCAGCGCGAGCTGGCCAACAACCCCCTCCGTCTTGCGCCTTCGGCGCAATCCACCTCTCCCATGCTCCGCATGGTGGAGGCAAACCACCGCACTCTTGCCTCCCTCAGTGCGCAGCACTGGGGGAGGTGGATCGGCGCGTCTTCGCGCCGAGACGGAGGGGGCCTCTTCGCGCAACCGCGCGGGCCTCCGCTCAACTCATGTCCGAAAACCGAAACACCCCACCCCGGAAGCCCAGCTTCCGGGTACGCCCCCGCGCGTCCTAAGCCGCTGGCGGCGTCCCTTCCGGCTTCGTCGCCGGCACGCCGCCCATCATCACCAGGCCAGCAGCCCCGGCGCCAACGCCCAGCGCGATCAGCGCCAGCCAGTAGCCAAACCGCTCCTGCAGCATGTTGCTCATCATCTGCGCGCCCATCGCATCCATGCCGCCGCCGCCAAACGGATTGCCCTCGGCGCCTCCGAACGGCGATGCTGCTTCAGCGCGTCCGCCCTGCTGCTCCTGCATGTCGCGCCCGGCGCTGTCCTTCCACCACCACACCGTGCCGAAAACCAGCGCCAGTCCCAGAAGGCTCGTCACCAGCGCATTGCGCCCCGCCGTCTTGCCCTTGCCGGCAAACGTCAGCCCAAGCCCTGCCAGGATCACGATCGCCGCGGCGATGGCGAAGTAGTTTACGCCCAGATCAGACGTCGATGCCGAAGCGTCGATCCCGCCGCTGCCGCCGGAGTTCTTCTCGAGCCCGCCGAGCCCGCCCATGCGCTGGCCCAGCTGCTTTTCGAAATCGGGGTTCGCCGTCATCTTGCCTTGCATCAGCTCGATGCCCGACGCCGTCGCGACGTCGACATTCTGGCACGACACCGCAACCCACGGCATCACGAAAGCCAGCAGCGCCACGATCTTGGCGATGCGGACGATGTTCATCAGGTTCATCTTCGCCCCCGTTATTTCCCGGGCCTTCCGGCCCGGGTCTCAATTCTGACCTCAGCCATTCTCCCGCCGCGCCAGGAAGGCGAGGCGTTCGAACAGCTGGATATCCTGCTCGTTCTTCAGCAGCGCGCCATGCAGCGGCGGCACCAGCTTGTTCGGATTTTTCTCGCGCAGCGTTTCAGGATCGACGTCTTCCGACATCAGGAGCTTCAGCCAGTCGAGCAGCTCGCTCGTCGACGGCTTCTTCTTCAGGCCCGGCACATCGCGCATCTTGTAGAACGTCGCGAGCGCTTCAGAGACGAGGCGTTTCTTGATGCCCGGGAAGTGGACGTCGATGATGGCGTTCATCGTCACGTCGTCCGGGAATTTGATATAGTGGAAGAAGCAGCGCCGCAGGAAAGCGTCCGGCAGTTCCTTCTCGTTGTTCGACGTGATGATGACGACGGGGCGAACCTTCGCCTTGATCGTCTCGTCGGTCTCGTAAACGTAGAACTCCATGCGATCGAGTTCCTGCAGAAGGTCGTTCGGGAATTCGATGTCGGCCTTGTCGATCTCGTCGATCAGAAGGACAGGGCGCTCCTTCGCGGTGAAGGCTTCCCAGAGTTTGCCCTTCTTGATGTAGTTGCGGATGTCCTTCGCGCGCTCCTCGCCGAGCTGGCCATCGCGCAGGCGGGCGACCGCGTCATACTCGTAGAGACCCTGGTGCGCCTTGGTGGTCGACTTGATGTGCCACTCGATGATCGGCATGCCCAGCGACCGGGCGATCTCGAGGGCCAGCATGGTCTTGCCCGTGCCCGGCTCGCCCTTGACCAGCAGCGGCCGCTCCAGCGCGATCGCGGCGTTCACCGCCACCCGGAGGTCATCGGTCGCCACATAGTGGTCAGACCCCTCGAAACGCTTCTTGTCGGCCATGTCGCAAACCTCGTTGGAACGAACGGTATGGTTAGAGCGGATTTGGGCGGGGTAGGGAAGCCGCCCTCCGGCCGGGTTACCGCCTCACAAGCAAAACTTAAGGAACGGCGGCTAGACCGGTCGTTCGGCCACGTCCAGACTTCCCCACGATTCCGGGGGAGATGTACCCGGCCGGGAGGAATGGATGCCGCTCAAACTCTCGCTCAAGCCGGGCGAACGCTTCGTGGTCAACGGGGCGGTCCTGCAGAACGGCGACCGCCGCGCGGTCCTGTTGCTGCAGAACAAGGCCTCCATCCTGCGCGAGAAGGACATTATCCAGCCGGAAGACGTGAACACCCCGGCCCGCAGGATCTATTTCCCGATCATGATGATGTACCTCGACCCTTCCGAGGCCAACAAATTCTACGACGAGTTCGTCTTGCGCCTGAACGAGTTCATGGGCGCGATAAGGTCCACCGACATCCTCAAGGACTGCGTGTCGCTGTCCCGCGAGGTCATGTCAGCCGATTACTACAAGGCGCTTACGCGGTGCCGGAAACTTCTAACTTACGAGCAGGGATTGCTGGGCAATGTCCATTCAGGCGTACCAGAACGCGGCGAAGAAGACTGAAGGCCCGCGTCAGACCGAGTACCGCGCTTTTGCGCAGGCGACTCGCGGTCTGATCGATGCGGCCAGTCTGCCATCGACCGAAGTCGGCCGCCGCGCCGAGGCGCTGGCCGCCAACCGGCGCCTGTGGTCGCTGCTCGCCGCGGATTGCGCCGCCGAGGGCAATCAGTTGTCGCCGCCCCTGCGCGCGCAGATCATTTCATTGTCCCTTTTCGTCGACCGGCACTCCAGCCAGGTCATGCGCGCCGGCGCGTCCTTTGATGTCCTTATCGAGATCAATCGCACGATCATGCAGGGCCTCTCGCCGACCCCGCCACTGGCCGTCGCAGCGCAGTCGTAACCACCTGCTAACCATCTGTTCTGGTTAGTCTTTCCGTAGTAATTTCCTTCACCGCGACACACCTCTAATTAAGACCTCTCCGGTTATGTGGACGAATGTTGGCGCAAAACGCGCTGACGGCTGATCAAAACGATCGGCCTCTGACCCAGAACGGAGACGTGTGTCATGCTTAGCGTGAACTCTAACTTTGGCGCGTCCGTCGCGCTGCAATCCCTCAACTCCACAAACAAAGAACTGAACGAAGTCCAGAACCGGATTTCGACCGGCCTCAAGGTCGCTTCGGCCCGTGACAACGGCGCTGTTTACGCGATCGCAGAAGGTCAGCGCGCCCGCGTGTCGTCCGTCGCCGCCGTCAAAGACGGTATCGATCGTGCGTCATCCGTGGTCGACGTTGCCCTCGCGGCCGGCAAGTCGGTTGGCGAGATCCTGCAGAAGTTGAAGGCGAAAGCCGTGGCCGCCCAGGCTGACGACCTCACCTCCGACCAGCGTGACGCTCTCCAGGCCGATTTCACCAGCCTTCGCGCCCAGATCGACACCATCGCCAACGCCGCGCAATTCAACGGCGCAAACCTGGCGGTTGGCAGCACGTCCCTGAACGTCCTCATTTCGGACCTCGGCGGATCGGTTGCCGCAACGACGGATGGCGTCCAGACGGCTGCTCTCACGACGCCGATCTCTGGCTCGGCGCTTGTCATCGACGCTGGCGACAACACCGGCGACCTCGCTGACGGCGACCTGATCACCTTCGCGCTGACCGATTCCACGAACAACGGCACCTTCACGATCGAGGTCGAACTGACCGCGGGCATGACGGTTGACCAGTTTGTTGAAGCCGTGAACTCCTCTTCGGGTGGCAAGATTTCGGCCTCCTACGACGACACCGCTGGTCAGTTCACTTACCTGATCAACGACACGAACTTCGACGATCTGGCGATCTCGTCGGACGGCACGGACGGCACCAACCTGGGTGACGGCGTGGCGACCGCGACGGTTTCGTCGGCTGGTTCGAACACCTTCCAGGTGTCTGGCTTCGACTTCTCGCTGACCGGCTCGATCCTGTCCCTGCTGGCCTCCACGGACATCTCGGTGTCCACGGCTGCCGCGACGACGGCTTCGAACGCCATCGACACGGCTATCACCAGCCTGAACCAGTCGCTCGCGACCATGGGTTCGCAAGCTGCCGCTCTCGACATCCAGAACGACTTCCTGTCGTCGCTCTCGGACGTCATCGAGCAAGGCATCGGCAACCTCGTCGACGCTGACCTGGCGAAGGAATCGGCCCGCCTCCAGTCGCTGCAGATCAAGCAGCAGCTCGGTGCGCAGGCTCTCTCGATCGCCAACCAGGCGCCGTCGCTGATCCTGTCGTTCTTCCGCTAACCGGCTTCCGACCCCCGGCGGTGAGGCCCGGGGTCCACGAGCTGTGACTGCAAATCGGGAGGGGCGGGGCCTGGTCAGGCCTCGCCCCTCTGCCGTTTTTGCCTAGCTGAAGCCGCGTTCGGACCCGGCAAATCGTGCCGGGAGGTAAATTCGATTCAGTCCGGCGTTAGCAATCTGCCCGGCCGTTAACTTCTGGACCCATTGAAACAAGGAGATTTTGCATCGGCTGTTAACCTTAACAGACTGGCACGGGACTTGAACTCCCATGGTCTGTCCAAGCCCGTATTGGGCATGAACAGATTGTCTGCGCAGGAGCATCAGCCATGCTGAGCGTCAATACGAACTACAGCGCCATGGTCGCGCTCCAGAACCTGAACTTCACGAACAACGAGCTCGAGGGCGTTCAGAACAAGATTTCAACGGGCCTCAAGATTTCGAGCGCCCGCGACAACGGCGCGATCTACGCGATCGCCGAAGGGCAGAGGAGCAGGGTCTCCTCGGTAGCCGCCGTCAAGGACGGGATCGACCGCGCCAACTCCACCATCGACGTCGCCCTCGCGGCCGGCAAGTCGATCGGCGAGATCCTTCAGAAGCTGAAGTCCAAGGCCGTCGCCGCCCAGGCTGACGACCTCACCGCCGACCAGCGCGACGCCCTGCAGGCTGACTTCGCCTCGATGCGCGCGCAGATCGACACCATCGCCAACTCGGCCCAGTTCAACGGCGCGAACCTCGCTTCGGGCAACTTCAACCTGAACGTCCTGATCTCCGACCTCGGCGGATCGGTTGCCGCGACGACGGACGGCGTCCAGTCGGTTGCGCTTGCCTCGCCGCTGTCGGGCTCCGCGCTCGTCATCGCCCCGGCCGCCGGCGACCTTGCTGATGGCGACCTGATCTCGTTCGACCTGACGGACTCGACCAACCTCAGCACCTTCTCGATCGAGGTCGAGCTGACGCCGAACATGACCATCGACCAGTATGTCGAGGCAGTGAACGCTTCTTCGGGCGGCAAGATCTCGGCTTCGTATGACGACGTGCTGGGCCAGTTCACCTACCTGATCAACGACACGAACTTCGATGACCTGGTTATCGGAACCTCGGGCGTTGACGCTTCGACCCTAGGTGCAGGCGTGGCGACCGCCGTGGTCTCCAGCGCCGGCACGAACACGATGGTTGTCAACGGCACTGACCTGACGCTTGGCAGCGCGATGTTCTCGACCTTCGCCACGCTCGACATCTCGACGTCGGCGGCGTCCGCCACCACGGCTTCTAACGCCCTTGAGCAGGCGATCACCGACCTCAACGTCACGCTGGCTTCGCTCGGCTCGCAGGCAACCGCCCTCGACGCCCAGCAGGACTTCCTGACCAAGCTGTCGGACGAGATCGAGAACGGCATCGGCAACCTGGTCGACGCCGACCTTGCGAAAGAATCCGCCAAGCTCCAGTCGCTGCAGATCAAGCAGCAGCTTGGCGCGCAGGCCCTGTCGATCGCCAACCAGGCGCCGCAGGTCATCCTGTCGCTGTTCCAGGGCTAAGGCCCCAAAACGGCCGACTGATCCAATGAAAAAGGCCGCCCCGCCGCTCAGGCGTGGGCGGCTTTTGCCCATAAGGCTGTGAGCCAGTCCGCCCCGGAAACCTGTCGTTAAGGATTACTAACGAACACTGACCGCTGATTGACGAATCGTTCACCACGTTTCGTCTGCGGAGGCCGGCCAAAATGGTCGAAAGACTGAATAACGCAACGGGCGTACTTGGAGCGCTGAAATACCTCCAGGCTTCGACCAAGGACCTGTCAGGCGCCGAAGGCCGCCTGTCGTCGGGTCTCAAGGTAGCGCGGGCGCGCGACGACGCGAACTCGTATCATTCCGCCGCGATCATGCGCGGACAGGGCGGTTCGCTGAACGCCGTGACGCTCAGCCTTGGACGCGCTGAATCCATTTCCGACACCGCGATCGCCGCCGCCGAGTCCGTCTCCAAGCTGCTGATCGAAATGAAGACCACGGCCGCGCAGGCCATGTCCGATGGCTTTACCGAGGAACAGCGCGCCGCTTTCTCGCAGCGCTATGCCAGCCAGATGGAAACGCTGCAGAGCTTTATCCGCAACGCCTCGTTCGACGATTCGAACATTCTCGACGGCTCCAAACCGAACGGCGTGTCGTTCATCGCTGACGCCGAAGCCAACCAGTCGCTGACCCTCGAAGGCCGCAACTTCATGCCGGGCGGGCAGGTGATTGTCGCCCCGCCGTCCACCACAGCGCTCAACAACACTCAGGCTGCCGCTGACACGCACGCCCTGCTGGAGCAGTCGATCGCCAATGTCGGCGATCAGCTGACCGAGATGGCGGGCGAGCGCAAACGGATTGAAGCGCAGAAGGGTTTCGTCTCGCGTCTGGCCGATGCGCTGGCCGCAGGGGTCGGCCGGATGGTGGATACCGATCTTGCCGCCGAAAGCGCGCTCATCCAGGCGTTGCAGGTCAAGCAGGAACTCAGCGCATCCGCTATCGGGATCGCGAACTCCGCTCCTCAGGCTTTGCTCTCCCTCTTCCGCGCCTGAGGCGGCGATGCTGACAGAGATCCAGTTCGAACAGGCCATCGCAGCCTTCGTCACATTTTTCGTGCTGATCGATGCGGTAGGCGTGGCGCCGATCTTCGCGTCGCTCACGGCGCCGGGCGGATCCGCCTATGCGCGCAAGATGGCGATCAAGGCGGTGTTCGTCGCCGGCCTGATCCTGTTCTTCTTCGCGTTCGCAGGCGCGCAGCTGCTGCACCACCTTGGCATTTCCCTGGACGCGTTCCGCGTCGCCGGGGGCGTGCTCCTGTTCCTGATCGCGCTGGAAATGGTGTTCGAGAAGCGTCAGCAGCGGCAGAAGACCCGCGCCGATCAGGTGCTGGCGGAAGAAGAGGCGACGGGCCGCCTCGACGACGTTTCTGTCTTCCCGCTGGCCATTCCGATGATCGCTGGTCCGGGCTCGATCGCCACAGCGATGCTCTACATGCAGAATGCCGGCGGCGATCCGGTCGGCATCGGCATTGTATCATTCGCGATGGTGGCGAACCTTGTCCTGGCGGGGCTGATCTTCCTGGCGGCCGGGCCCCTGATGAGGCTGATGGGCGACCAGATCGCGGGCGCAGTCACGCGCATCTTCGGCGTCATCCTGTCGGCTCTGGCCGTGCAGATGATAATCGTCGGGATTATCGGCGCGTTTGGACTGCAGATGCCGGCGGGCTGAACGATCAGCTCGCGGCCGAGTAATCGTCCATCAGGTAAACAGCGCTGACCTTGCGCGGCTTGTCGCGGCGGAACGATTTCCAGAACACCGTGACCGCCACGAAGCCGATGAGAGCCAGGCAGGCCAGCAGGCCGGCCACCTGCATCCGCAGCGGATTGGTCCACGTCACAGTTGTGCGTGCGGTCTCGAGCAGGTTCTCGCCGTCATAGTCGGCCAGCGGGACAACGCGGTCGCCGCCGGCGCGGGCGACGAGCTGGGCGCGGTTCACGTCGGCGCGGTCCTTGATGCGGCTGATGATGGCGACGGCCGATTCATTCGACGTATCCTGCGCGATCTCGCGAAGGATGCGGAACTCCGCCAGTAGCGGCTCCAGTTTTTCCTTGTCGATGGTCGTGCGGAAAACACGATCGACGACCTGCGCGTTGCGCGCGGTGTAACCAACCTCGTTCTGGAACTCGGCGGCCAGCAGTCGCTTCATCTCCGCGACCGGGACAACATCCTCGATGCGCTTCTGGAGATACAGCTTGAAGGGGACGGTTCCTTCCTTGCGGGTCAGGAAGGTCGAGATCGCAACCGATGCGCCCGCGCGGGCTTCCGGATCTGCGAGGATCAGGCCGATGCCCGACAGCAGGAAGGACGTGACGTCGGTATGATCGTCATTGGCCCAACCGACAGCCGTGCGCGTGTGCTGGGGCAGGTCGCCCAGACGGTTCAGTTCGACCGGAGCGTCGTTCTCGCGGCTGACCGCGAGGGAGGTTGCGCCAGCCGACGAGGTCGCCACGGCGGGCGTCGCGCCCGGAACGGCCGAGGCGGGGGCCGAAGCCGTGAAGATGGATTGCAGCGGCGTGGTGCGGCGTTCGTACTCGTCCTGCAGGTCTTCCGGCAGGTAAGCGAGGGCGGCGTCGATCAGGGCGTCTTCACCCGATCCGTCGGCCACCGCGATCCGCGCCCGAAGCGCGTCGCCATCCTTGCCGTCCAGCATAGCAGGGGCGCCAAGCATCAGGCCGCGAACCCGGCGCAGCTCTTTTTCCTCGAGCGAGGTGCGGACCATCTCGGCCCAGACTTCACGCGAAGCCTTGTCCGGACGGGTGGAGATCTGCTGGAAGCGCTCGTCCATCGCCATGCGGGTCGCCGTGATGGCTTCGGGGGTCGCCTGGAAGGCGGGGCGCTTGTCGCCATAGGCGGTCGACATGACGTGAGATGCCATGAAGGGCGCGACGCAAATAGCGGCGTTGAAGATCAGAGCGGCGTAAGCCGCGAACGGCAACCGGCGCTTGCGACGTCGATTCATCGAGCCCGCTTCCGTATCAATAACGTGGCCGCTTAGGGCATCACGCCCATTCGTCCACTTACGCGCCCCGGCCTAAGCCACCTTTGTTTGCCGGGAGGGCAAATAGATCAAGTGGGCAAGGCGCCTCAGACGTAAAAAAACTCATAACATGCATGTCACGCGGAGCTTTCGCTCCGCTTGCGCAACAAGGGCGATTTACGCCTTGGCGTCCACTGCAAGTCCTGAAGCTTCGCGTCTGGCGTTGGGGTTTACCGTTCCGCTGCGTCCGTAAGCGGCAGGGGCGCTGCGGGATGAGGCAATCTCGGCCGCGATCGACCGGACGAGGCCTTCCGTTACGGTCTTCGTCGCCATCAGCGCGTTGGCGTGGGCTTCAAGCCCGTCTTCCAGCGCCTTGGCGGCGTCGCGAAGGCTGAGCTTGAGGTCGTTCGGAATGCCGGCCAGCAGCCCCGGCTCGGCCTTAACCTTCGACACTTCGATCCGCCAGGCATGGACCAGGCGTTCCTTTTCGTCCCATTCGGCCGACGGGCCCTGCAGCTTGCGGGTCTTAACGGCCTCGACCTCCTCGCCCATCAGCGTAACGAGGCGCTGGGTCATGGCCAGCAACTGGGTCGCGCGATCAACGGAATCGGATGTCATTCCAGCCCCTGCATGCGAAGGATTTCCTTGAGGACGGAGTCGGAAATGCCGATGCCGCCGCCCCGGGCGATGGCGTCCGCATACTGATCCACCAGCATGGGGCGGAAGGTGGCCTCGGCATTGCCGCCGCCCATGGGTCCGTCGGTTTCCAGCCCCTGGAACATCGGGGCCAGCATTTCGGAAATGAACATGCGCTCGAACTGCCGTGCGACTTCCTCGGCCTGCGCCCGCGTCTTCACGGAAGCGACGTCGTTCGAAAGCGATGCTTTCTTCTGCGAGAGAACATCGACCGCGGGAGGGGTGAGGGCGATGTCAGCCATCACATGACCTCGATTTCGGCCTGCAGCGCGCCGGATGTTTTCAACGCCTGCAGGATGACGATCAGGTCGCGCGGGCTGACGCCCAGTGCATTGAGGCCGGTGACGAGCTCGCGCAAAGGCACGCCATTGCCGCCGACCAGCGCCAGCTTCGCGGTATCCTCGGCCACGGCGATATTGGATTGCGGCACAACGACCGGCGGCGCGTTGGTGAAGGAGTTCGGCATCGCAACGCCCGGCGTTTCCTGAACCTGTATGGTCAGATTGCCCTGCGCGATGGCGACGGTGGACACGCGCACATTCTCGCCCATCACGATGACGCCGGTGGTCTCGTTGATGACGACGCGCGCGCGCTGTTCGGGCTCGATCTCAAGCCCTTCGATCTGCGCGATGAGCGAAGACATATCGCCGAAGCTGCTCGGACGGCGCAGGCGCACGGTGGCGAGGTCTGATGCGATAGCGGCCTCGACGCCGAGGAAGGCATTGATCGCGCCCGCGATGCGGGCTGCGGTTGTGAAATCCGGATTGCGCAAGGCGAGGCGCAGTTCGCTCTGCGCCGAGATATCGAAGCGCAGTTCGCGTTCGATCGTTGCGCCGTTGGGCACGCGCCCATTGGTAGGGATGTTCCGCGTCAGCGAGCTTCCCGAATTGCCGCTGGCGGTGAATGCGCCGACCGCGACCGACCCTTGCGCCAGCGCATAAGCCTGGCTGTCGGCGCCGATCATCGGCGTCGCCAGCAGCGTGCCGCCCTCAAGACTTTTGGCGTCGCACATGGTCGAGACGGTCACGTCGATGCGCGAGCCGTTCGTGCCGAACGGCGGCAGGTTGGCCGTCACCATCACGGCGGCGACGTTCTTGGTGTTCACGGTGGAATCGCGCGTGTTGATGCCGAGGCGTTCCAGCATCGAGGCGAGGCCCTGCTGAAGCATCGGGCAGTTGCGGATGGAATCGCCGGTGCCATTGAGGCCGAACACGATGCCATAGCCGGTCAACTGGTTCTCGCGCACGCCTTCGATGTCGATGATGTCCTTCAGCCGCGTGCCTGCGCCAACCGGCGAGGCCAGCGCAATGGCGGCGAGAAAACAGGACAGGGTACGGGCGAGCGCGCGCATGGGCATCCAGTGTACGGGTGACGGAAATTTTCCGACCGTTCTGGCCGCAGCGTTCTTCACGCCAATGTCGCGCGCCAATCGGCAACAAAGCCTTAAGCCTGGTTTCCCGCGAAGAAACTTTCCTTAAGCCGCCATTAACCAACTAGGCCAAATCTGCCGGGCAGGAGACGTGTACCGATGAAGGTCAGTTCCACCTCGTCCACCTCTGCGTCCGCTGGCAGCAGCGGCGCCAAACCCGCAGCCGAAGGGTTCAGCCGCCTGCTGGCCGCAGATGGCGCAGCCCCGCGTGCGGCTGTTGCAACGGTTTCGGGCGCTGCCGGTGTTTCTGGAATCTCGGCGCTGATGGCGCTTCAGGGCGTCGGCGGGCCGGAGGCGCGCGCCCGTGCGCTGCGCAAAGGCCGCCGTCTGCTCGACGCGCTGGACCGGCTGCAACTGGCGATGCTGGGCGAGGGACCCTCGCAACGCCACCTTTCGCTTCTCAAGGGCGCGCTCGCGGAAGAGCGCGATGCGACCGGAGATATCGGTCTCGATGACACGCTGAACTGGGCAGAGGTCCGCGTGGCGGTCGAAGCGGCGAAGCTGGAACGGGAAGCCGAGGCCGCCTGATATCTGTGCAGGCGGCTATTGCTGCGGCGCGGCAATGATTTCTCTCGTGAGCGAATACTCACGCGTTAAGCTTGCTAAACGCCGTCCGTCAAAAAACTGCAACAAATACAACACGCCGGGCCGGTATATCGTGTGAGGCAGGGCGTTTACTGGATAGGCCGGCTCCTATATACAGCCGGCCCAGCTAAGGCGGCCCTGGGGATGGGTCGGCCTAGGGAGCATACAGCAATGAGTTCCAAGACGGCCACCTACAAGCCGACCGAGAACGAGCCGTATATGAGCAAGAAGCAGCTCAAATACTTCAAGGAAAAACTCATCGCCTGGAAGGAGGAGATCCTTCAGGGCAACCGCGAGACGATCACGGGCATGCAGGAAAACGTGGCGCCGATTCCGGACCTCGTGGACCGTGCGTCCTCGGAAGCGGATCGCGCGCTCGAACTTCGCACCCGCGATCGCGAACGCAAGCTGATCAACAAGATCGAAGCCGCGCTGCGCCGCATCGAACTCGGCGAGTATGGCTATTGCGAAGAGACCGGCGAGCCGATCGGCGTGAAGCGCCTTGACGCCCGCCCGATCGCCACCCTCTGCCTCGAGGCGCAGGAACGCCACGAGCGCAAGGAACGCACGATCCGCGACGACTGATCGGACGATTGATCCGCATCTGATCGCGGCCTAGGCTTTCCCGCGTCTTGGGGGAGAGCATGTCTATCTATAATCGTTGCGCAGCCGTCGCAGTATCGACAGCGCTTGCGATTGCCGCTGGTCAGTCGGTTGCTCAGCCGCCTCCGCCAACCGCCGCGGCGGGATCAGATCGAACCAGACCGCATCTCATCGGTGATCGGCTCGACTATTCCTTCTGCCAGTACCCTCCGGCCGCGCTGGATGCGCTTGTCGAAGGCTGTTGCCGCATGACTGTCGATATCACCGCCAAGGGCCGTGCAGGCAAAATGACCGGCGAATGCACGCACGACGTGTTCCTGACTCCCAGCCGCGCCTGCCTTGCGCCGCAAAAATTTCTGCCCGCTCTGAAAGGCAACAAGCCCATCAATGCATCGGGCGACATGGTGGTGTTTTTCAAACTCGACTCGCAGCCGACCCTGCTGGATCGGGTGTTCGACTTCTTCAAGCGCAGGTCTGCGGCCGAATCCCAAACCGAGCCTGAAATCTGCAGGAAGCGCCCGGATGATCTCATATCCGGTCTGCCAAGTTCAGCGGGCTAGTCCTTGCCCTTCGGCGGTTCGAATGCCGGCATGTGCCATTTCCACCTGATCGCGCCTGCGCGGACGACGAAGCCCAGCACGACGGCAGCGCTGCTCGCCCATGTCCAGTCGAGGCCCAACGTGCGCAGCACGATGAATACCGACGCGCTGACAATTGCAGGCGTGATGTAGAGCTCGCGCCGCAGCAGGATCGACGGTTCGCCAGCCAGCACGTCGCGGATGATGCCGCCGAACGTCGCCGTCAGCGCTCCCATCACCACGCAGATAACCGGATGCACGCCCAGCGACAGCGCCTTCGCGGCGCCGACCACGGCATAGACGCACAACCCCACCGCATCGAGCCACAGCAGCGTCTGTTCATGCACGCCGCGCCCGCGCGTCAGGAACACCAGCACCGCCACGACCGTGCAGACGATCACATAACCGGGATCGAGCACCCAGAAGACCGGCGCGTCGATCAAAAGATCGCGCAGCGTGCCCCCGCCCACACCCGTGATCGCGGCGAAAAAGATGAACGTCACCACGTCCTGCCGCTTCTGCGCGGCCATCAGCGCGCCCGACGCCGCGAACATCGCCACGCCTGCATAATCGAGGACGGAAAGAAGGGTGAACTGCATGAGCGACGTACAGCGCGAATTGCCAAGTCACGCAATGGCGGTTTAGCCTCTTGATGTCACGGGAGTGCTGGCCATCCGCTATCGCCTTGCCCTTGCGTCTGTTGCGATCCTGGCTGGCCTCGGCAGCGTGGGCCTGGCGCAGACCGCGTCGAGCCCGGGCAAGAAGACGGAGGCGCAGTTCGCGGGCGGCTATCGCCCCGATGCCTGCCGCTATCCAAAACCCGCCCGCGAAAAGCAGCTTTCCGGCTGCTGCCAGATGGATCTCGAGATCGGTCCCGACGGCGGGGTGCTGAGCGCCGATGGCGTCTGCAGCGACCCGGTCTTCCTTGAGCCCACGGTCCGTTGCCTGACGGCGCAGGAGTTCATCCCCGCCACCCGCAACGGCCAGCCCGTGCGCGACCTTCAGCACCTCGAATACGAGTGGCGCGCCACCACGCCGTCCAAGACCAACCTCTGCAACAAGCTGAAGACAAGCTGAGCGGTGGCCGGCCCTTGAACATCCAGCCAGAGTCATGATCCTGCGGCGTGGATAGCGTGGGAGTTGCCTATGGAAGTAATCGCGACGGGCGGCGACGCCGGCCTCTACTGGTCCGAGCTGGCGCGCAACTGGGCGTCCGCGTTCACCTTCGTCGCGGCGCTGCTGGCCGGCCTGTTCGGCCTGTTCCGCTATCTGCGTTCCGAACGCATGCGACAGACGGAACAGGTGCGCGAACTCTACCGCATGTTCTTTGAATCGGAGCGCTACCGCCGCATCCGCTTTGTGCTCGCAAATCCCGAGTCGCCCGAGTTCGCCGCGCTGAAGACCGAGCTCGCCACGCCCGGCATGCCCAAGGCGCTGGAAGGCGAGCTGATCGACCTGCTGAACTTCTTCGAATTCGTCTCCGGCCTCACGCGCCGCGGCCTCGTCGCCAGGCGCGACATTGACTGGATGTTCGCCAGCTTTATCGACCGGGTCGTGGGGGTCGATTTCGTGCGTGGCTACGTGATGCGCTCGGATTTCGAGGAATTGCAGGTCGCGGCCCGGCGGGCGGAAAAAGTCCGGAAGTAGAGGGCTCGGGCCCGGTTCCTGGGTGTATCCCGTATGGCGGCTGGCCTTTGGGTGTTCCTGTCTTCCCCGCGCGGGACTATGTGGGGTGAAAGACACCTTCAGGCGCATCCATGATCAACCGCTCCGCCGGTCCCGAAATCATCCGACTGATCGATCTCCTGTCGAAGCTGCCCGGGCTTGGGCCGCGTTCGGCCCGCCGCGCCGCGCTGCATCTGCTGAAGAGGCGCGACCAGCTGCTCAGCCCGCTGGCGGCGGCGCTGGCCGATGCGGCTGCCAAGGTCCAGATCTGCCAGGACTGCGGGAATTTCGACACCGTGAACCCGTGTTCCGTCTGTGCCGCTCCGGGACGGGACAACACGGTGATCTGCGCCGTGGAGGAGGTGGGGGATCTCTGGGCCATGGAACGGTCGGGCGTGTTCCGTGGTCGTTATCATGTGGTCGGCGGAACCCTGTCCGCGCTCGACGGCATCCGCCCGGAAGATCTCAACATTTCCCGACTGGTAGAGCGTGCAGGCGCGCCAGATGTGCGCGAAGTAATCCTGGCGCTGAACGCAACCGTGGACGGGCAGACCACCGCCCACTACATCACAGACAGGCTGGCGCACTTGCCCGTAAAGGTGACGCGCCTGGCTCACGGCGTGCCTGTGGGCGGGGAACTCGATCATCTTGACGATGGCACGATCGCAGCTGCGATGTCGTCGAGACGATAGAAAGACTGTTGGGAACGTCCCATGGTGAAACGTAAACACGTACCGGTTGTACTGACGGTTGCCGCTGTCGGCGTAGGTGTGGGCATCGGCATGTGGCTGATGCGCGACCGGATAAAGCGCGTCGCCAACGACGTGCGCGCCAATGCGCGCCGGGCCAACAATCCGCTCGACGTGTTCGGAACTGATGTTCCCGACAACGCCTTCGAAGGCGTGCCGAACTTCCCGCATATGCCGGAAGGCTGGCGCCCCAAGCGCGGCGCTCGGGACTAGTTTTCTCCTCAGAGCAGAATCACGCGACGTTCCAATCGCCCAACCGGGTTGATCGGAACAAATAAAGAACTTATAGTCGCGCATGACACTCGATACGCTGCACATCGTCCTTCTCATCATCGCGCTCGCAGCTGCCGCTGCTGCTTTCGTATTCTCGCAGCGCAAGCCGCCTGACACGGCGCATCTCTCTGCCGAGCTGGCGGAGCGGGGCAAGGAAGTGGCGTCGTTGAAGTCTGAGGTGTCGGCGCTTCGCCAGCGCGCGGAAGCCGCCGAAAAACTCCACGCCGCAGACGCCGCCAAGATGACGGAGCGGGACGCCGGCATGGTCCGCGAGCGCGAACAGCTTGCCAAGATGCAGGCCGACAGCGAGGCCCGCTTCAAGTCGCTGGCGGATGCCGCGCTCCTGAAATCGCAGCAGCAATTTATCCAGATCGCCGACGAGACGCTGAAGAAGCACAAGGAAGGCGCCGAGGGCGAACTCGGCAAGATGCTGAAGCCGATCTCGGACACGTTCGGTCAGTTCCAGAAAAAGGTCGACGAGATCCAGAAGATGAGCGCCGAAGATCGCGCCAAGCTGGAAGAGCAGATCCGTGGCGTCAGCGAGAGCGTGCGCAAGACAGAGAGTGCGGCCGGCAAGCTGGCCAGCGCGCTCTCCACCACCCGCCATGGCGGTCGCTGGGGCGAGGAAACCCTACGCAACGTGCTCGAAATGTCAGGCCTGTCGCCTTATGCCGACTTCACCGAGCAGAACTCGTCCGAAACCGAGAAGGGCCGCATACGCCCTGACGTGATCGTCCGCATGCCGGGCGGGCGCGAGCTGGTGATCGACTCGAAAGTCTCGCTCGACGATTACCTCGCCGCCTCGAACGAGAGCGATCCGGCCAAGCGCCAGGCGCACCTCGCCGCGCACGCAGCGAAGGTTCGCGCCCACGTCACGGGTCTGGCCCGCAAGGACTACTGGAAAGGCTTCTCGGACCGCGTCGATTTCGTCGCCATGTTCATGCCGGGCGAGAATTTCTACGCCGCCGTGCTGGAGTATGATCGCGAGATATTTGATTTCGCCTCCAAGAACAGCGTCATCATCGTGACGCCATCCACCCTGATCGCGCTGGCCAAGGCCGTCGCCTATGGCTGGCGGCAGGAGCAGGCGGCGCGGAACGCGGAGCAGGCCGTCGAACTCGGCCGGGAACTCTACCAGCGCCTGTCGGTGATGACGGATCACATGTCCAAGGTCGGGACCAATCTCGACAAGGCGGTCGACAGTTACAACTCGCTGGTCGGCTCCTACGAGCGGAAGGTGATGCCGCAGGTCCGCCGGTTCGAGGAACTCCAGATCCCCACCGAAGACCGCGCCGTGGAAGCCCCGAGCGAACTCGGCGTCCGCGCCCGCACCCCGCAGGCCCAGATAGCCGAGGTGAAGTCCGACACCCCGCTGCTGGACGCCTTGCAGCCGCAGGCAGCCGGCGGAAAGCGCAAATAGTCTTTCCCGTCAGGGGCAATTCGGCGTGCTTAAGCACGCCTCACGGGCTCGTTCACTTGACGAAAACCGGCGTCGTCCATAGCTAGCGCCTATGGCTATCCGTCCCATCCTCACGGTTCCCGACCCTGTCCTGAAGCAGGTGTCCAAAAGCGTCGCCGCCGTCACCGACGAAACGCGCGCGCTGATGGATGACATGCTTGAGACGATGTACGCCGCCCCCGGCATCGGCCTCGCCGCCGTGCAGATCGGCGTGCCCCTCCGCGTCATCGTGATGGACCTCGCTGGCGAGGATCAGCCGAAGGCGCCGCGCTATTTCGTGAACCCCGAAATCCTCGAGTCGAACAACGAGAAACAGAGCTACGAAGAAGGCTGTCTCTCGGTCCCGGATTTCTATGACGAAGTCGAACGCCCCAATCGCGTGAAGCTCCGCTACCTGAACTACAAGGGCGAGCAGGTCGAGGAGTGGGCAGAGGGCATGTATGCCGTTTGCATCCAGCACGAAATGGATCACCTGCAGGGCACGCTCTTCATTGACCACCTGTCGCGCCTGAAGCGCGCCTACGCGATCAACAAGGTAAAGAAAGCCAAGAAGCGCGACGCGGCCTGATCCTGTCCCGCCTCCCACAATTCATTTCCGCTTGCGCGCCCGGTTTGTATAAGACCGGGCGTCGCTGCATTCGGGTAGCGAGCGTCAGGGGCGAGCTTTGATCAAGGCGAGGCTGATCCGCTACCTGTTCGCCATCCATCGCTGGACGGGCGTCACGCTCGGCCTGCTAATGCTGCTGTGGTGTCTCAGCGGCGTGGTGATGATCTGGAACCCCTATCCATCCATCACGCTGGGCGACCGGGATTATCGCACCGAAGGCCTCGCGCCCGTCGTCGCGCCGGATGCGATCGCGCTCCCGGCCATTCCCGACAGCGCGGAGGTGTCCACCGCCCGCATCGAAATGCTCTCCGGCCGCGCCGTGATGGCGCTGGCGTGGAGCGAAGGGGAAGAGAGCAAGCGCGGCCTCTATGATCTGACGACCGCGACGCCGATCGAAACCATCAGCGAGGCCGACGCTCTCGGCATCGCCCGCACATATATCGAACGTCACAAGCTCAAGAGTGAGCCCGCTTACATCCAGGCCATCGAGCGCGACGAGTTCATGGTGGCCGGATACTTCAACAGCCGCCGCCCCTTCCATCAGATCGCGCTGCACGATCCCGAAGACACCATCCTGTATATCTCCTCAAAAACCGGCGAAGTCAGCCAGCGCACCACAGGCTCGCAGCGTGTGTGGACATGGCTCGGCGCCATCCCGCACTGGCTGTTCTTCACCGAACTCCGCCGCAACACGCCGGTCTGGACGCAGGTTATCATCTGGACGTCGCTCGCCGGGTGCTTCCTCACCATCACCGGGCTCTTCGCAGGCATCCGCCAGCTCCGCCGCCGCAAGTCGACGGGTAAGCCGGCCTCGCCCTATCGCGGCGCGAAATTCTGGCACCACATGACCGGGCTCGTCTTCGGCATTCTGGTGCTGACCTTCTCGTTCTCCGGCTTCACCTCCATGCAGCCTTGGGGCTGGCTCGAGGGCGACAAGTCATCGGGCGAGGTCGCCGAGGCCTATTCCGGTCCGCCGCTAACCTGGGCCAACGTAAAGCCCGCCCTCGAAGCGCAGGCGACGGCGCTGCGCACAGTCTCGCGCGAGCGCAGCCTTGTCAGCCTGATCGGACTCGAAGGCCGCCCATGGTTCATCTGGCAATCGGCCGACGGCTCGCGCCGCCGTCTCGATGCGCTGGGTCAGCCCGCGCCGTTCGATGACGCTGCGCGCCAGCGCGCCACCAATGTGCTGGCCGGACCCGCCGCTCGCTTCGACACGATGACCGCGCCCGACGAATACTATTATCCCGGCGCGTCCTCATCAGACCTGCCGGCCGTGCGGATCATCGGGAACAAGGACACGCGCTTCTATCTCGACCCGGATACGGGCGCGATCCGGTTCATCGCCGATGACGGGGCCAAGGGCTTCCGTGTCTTGCACATGGCGCTTCACACGTTTGATTTCGTCGGCTCGCCGATCCGCGAAATTCTGCTGGTGCTGGCCATGCTCGGCGTTACTGCCGTCTGCGCCTTCGGCGTCTGGCTTGGCGCACGCAAGCTCGCCCGCGGCGGCAAGCTCGACAACATTCCGAACGACGAGCCGCCAGTCGCCTAGAACGGCGTGATCTGGTCGTAGATCAGCTTGCCATACTTGTCGCGCTGCACCTGGCTGATGTCGCCCCGGCCGCCGTAGGAAATGCGCGCCTCGGCGATCTTGGTGTGCGCGATCGTATTGTCCGCCGCCACGTCTTCCGGCCGGATCACGCCCGACACCAGAAGCTCGCGCAGCTCGTTGTTGATGCGAACTTCCTGGCTTCCGCCGATCACGAGGTTGCCGTTCGCCAGCCTGTCGGTGATGACAGCTGCAATCGTCAGCTTCACCTTCTCCTGCCGGTTCACCGAGCCCGCGCCGTTGGAAGCTGAAGTCGAGTCAAAGCCCACGGCAGGATCAAGCGAGGGCGTGCCCGGCAGGGCATTCTGGATCGTATCTTCAAGGCCCAGCAAAGCCTGCACGCCGGTTTCCGTCGTGCTGGTGCGGCTGCGCGCGGTCGTGTTGTTCAGCTGCGCCGAATCCGCGATCTCGATGTTGACCGTCAGGATGTCGCCGATCTTGTTCGCGCGCTGGTCGTTGAAGAACGACTTGGCGCCCGCCCGCCACAGCGAGTTCGGCGCCTGTACTTCCACCGACGGCGTCGGCAGCGGCATCGATACGCGCTGCGAGCCCGCAAGCGTCGCCGGGTTGGATATCGGGGTCAGCTGCGGCGGCGCGATAGCATCGTTCAGCCCGGCGCAACCGCCCAGCATGATGACGGCAAGGCCGGCTCCGGTCTTGAAGGCGTGTTTCATCTGTCTCACCTGACGTTGACGCGTGCCTGGCCGCTGGCTTCGGCTATGGCGTCGATGGTTCGCTTCGAATAGCTGTTGAGTACGCGCACGGCTTCGCCCTTCGCGGCTTCGTTCTGGGCGACGCCGTCGACGCTCAGCCGAACGCCTGCCGATATATAGACAAGCTTCACCGGCTCGCCCTTGCGGATCAGCGCGGGCTGTTTGAGGTCCGCCGACAACAGGGCCTGTCCCGCCTTCAGCGCGCGGCGCACTTCAAGGCCGACAGCCAGGTCCATGTCCGCGCCATTTCGGACCGGGCGAGACGCGTTGGCCTCCTGCCAGTTGAGATCTTCCGCCGAAAGCACATGCCCTCGCGGAATATCGCGCACCAGCACAACGACCTGACCGGCCGATTGCGTGCTCGCGATCTGCGCTGCAGGCGTTGCCGCGCGCGCTGTCATTGCGGGCGGCGCGGCCTTGGCGTTGCCGGTGGCGCGCGTCACCATGATCGGCTGGTCGAGCGGAATGGCGAGGATAACGCCCGCATTCTTCGCTGTGGCGATAAGGAAAGCCGGATCCAGCGCCAGAGTCTGCCCCGGCGGCGGCGCCGGTCCAAGCAGGATGCCGGCATGTTCGCCCGTCACCGGCGCAACGTCGCCCAGTGTGATCCAGTCGCCGCCGATCACTTTCACACCCGTGCGCTGCGCGACCGCGAGCGGCGCGAGCAACATGACGGACAGAAAGATTGCGGCGATGCGGGTCATGAATCTTACCGCAGGTTGCTTGTGGCGCGCAGCATCTCGTCGGTCGTGGTGATGACCTTCGAATTCATCTCATAGGCGCGCTGCGCCGTGATCAGCGACGAGATTTCCGTGACCGCGTTCACGTTCGAGGTTTCGAGAAAGCCCTGCTGCAGATAGCCAAAGCCGACCGAGGCCGGTTGTCCGCGGTTCGCCGTGCCTGAGGCTGGCGTTTCGAGGAACGAGTTGTCGCCGATCGCTTCAAGACCTGCCGGGTTCACGAAGCGCGCCAGTTCCAGTGCACCAACATCCTGTGGCGCGCTGCCATCGGCCATGATGGCCTGCACGACGCCCTGGCGGTTGATCGAAACGCCAACGGCGTCCTGCGGCACGGTGATGCCCGGCGCCACGACGAAGCCGTCTTCCGTCACCAACTGTCCATCCGGCGACAGCGCGAAATTGCCCGCGCGCGTATAGGTGTCGCGGCCGTCCGGCAGCTGGATGATGAAATAGCCTTCGCCCGAAATGCCGACGTCATAGGGGTTGGTCGTCTGCGTCATGCCGCCCTGTTCGGTCACGCGATAGACCGAAC
>Ga0209717_1000733_pt1 | contig 38585 bp, 18 predicted proteins | sample AD_UKC048_MetaG_FD_184418 | JGI IMG/M metagenome (GOLD analysis project Ga0209717, IMG submission 184418) | Active sludge microbial communities of municipal wastewater-treating anaerobic digesters from USA - AD_UKC048_MetaG (SPAdes) (version 2) | ecosystem: Engineered > Bioreactor > Anaerobic >...
CTTGTGCGCCCCAGCAACCTGCAGCGGAACGTGCTCTGAAATAGTATGTTCCGCTAACGGTTACGGATTGTGAAGTGCCTGGTGTGGCTGTAGATGTTCCGTTGCTATTGGTGCCCTGCCAGTATATGGTGCCATTGGTACCGCCTGTGGCGGTTAGTGTTTGGCTGTTGCAGTAGGTGCCGGCGCCATTCACTGTCACTGCGCCTGGACTTGGATTGATCGTCACTACGGCGCTTCCTTCGGTTCCCCATCCGCAGTTAGCGTTATAGGCCCTGAAATAATATGTCCCCGTGGCAGTTACCGACTGTGATGTGGTGGGAGTACCTGTAGATGTACCATTGCTCGTGGTACCCTGCCAGTAGATGGTGCCGCTGGCACCTCCCGTTGCAGTCAGAGTTTTGTTGTCACAAAAGGTGCCGGCTCCGTTCACCGTCACCGCGCCGGGTGTAGGATTGATCGTCACCGTGGCGCTGCCCTGGGCTCCCCAGGTACAGTTGGCGTTATACGACCTGAAATAATAGGTTCCTGAAGCAGTTACGGACTGAGTAGTGGATGGTGTAGCGGTGGAGGTTCCGCCTGATGTGGCGCCCTGCCAGTATATGGTGCCGTTGGTGCCTCCGGTGGCTGTCAGTGTTTTGCTGCCACAAGAAGTGCCGGCTCCATTCACCGTCACCGCTCCGGGTGTAATATTGATCGTCACCGTAGCGCTGCCTTGCGCTCCCCATCCGCAGTTAGCGTTATACGCCCTGAAATAATAGGTTCCTGACGAGATTACCGACTGGGAGGTGGTAGGCGTAGCTGTTGATGTTCCATTACTTGTAGTGCCCTGCCAGTATATGGTTCCATTGGTTCCACCTGTAGCGGTGATGGTGGTGCTGCCGCAATAAGTACCTCCGCCGTTGACCGTAACGGCATCGGGTGTGGGATATATGGTCACTGCAGCACTGCCTTGGGTTCCCCAGCCACAGTTAGCGTTATATGCTCTGAAATAATAGGTTCCTGAATTGGTCACTGTCTGAGAGGTGGAAGGTGTGCCTGTTGATGTTCCATTACTTGTAGTACCCTGCCAGTAAATCGTACCATTGGTGCCCCCTGTTGCGGTAAGTAACTTGCTGTCGCAGTATGTACCTGCGCCATTCACCGTCACTGCTCCCGCGTTGGGATTGATCATCACCGCTGCGCTGCCTTGTGCGCCCCAGCACCCTGCAGCGGAACGTGCTCTGAAATAGTATGTTCCGCTAACGGTTACGGATTGTGAAGTGCCTGGTGTGGCTGTAGATGTTCCGTTGCTGGTGGCGCCCTGCCAGTATATGGTGCCGCTGGTACCTCCCGTGGCGGTGAGTGTTTTGTAGTTGCAATAGGCTCCGGCTCCGTTCACCGTCACCGCTCCAGGTGTGGGATTGATCGTCACCGTAGCGCTGCCTTGCGCTCCCCATCCGCAGTTAGCGTTATATGCCCTGAAATAATATGTCCCTGTGGTGGTAACCGTCTGAGAGGTGCCGGGTGTAACTGTTGATGTTCCATTACTTGTAGTACCCTGCCAGTAAATCGTACCATTGGTGCCCCCTGTTGCGGTAAGTAACTTGCTGTCGCAGTATGTACCGGCTCCGTTAACCATCACGATGCCTGGTACAGGATTTATCGTCACCGATGCAAAGCCTTCGGTTCCCCATCCGCAAGAATTATATGCTCTAAAATAATATGTTCCGGACGAAGAAACAGATTGAGATGTAGACGGCATTGCCGTATAGGTTCCACCGCTGGTTGTATTCTGCCAGTATATGATGCCATTGGTACCACCTGTCGCCGTTAGGTTTGCGCTTCCACAGTGAGTCCCGGCGCCATTCACCGTCACGATGCCAGGAGATGGGTTTACGGTTACCATCATACTTGCACATGAGGTGGTATTACAAATACCTTCAGCACGGACATAGTAGGTGGTGGTGCTGACCGGAGACACCGTAACAGAGGCTGAGCCACTGCTTATTAAATTACCGCCACAGCTATCCGAATACCAGTACCATACGCCTCCGATGCCAAGTGTTCCTCCGCTCTGAGTCAGGACAGGAGAATTTCCGGTACAAATGGATGACATACCCGTGATACCTGTTGGCGCAGTAGAAGGGGTATGTATGGATACCAGTACGCTTCCCTGGGTTCCCCAGCCACAGTTGGCATTATATGCCCTGAAGTAGTATGTTCCCGAAGAAGTCACAGACTGCGAGGTTGATAGTGTCAGTGTTGATGTTCCTCCGCTGGTGGTACCCTGCCAGTATATAGTGCCATTAGTACCACCGGTGGCTGTGAGGGTTTGGCTGCCGCAGTATGTGCCTGCACCATTGACGGTGACCGAACCGGCGCCAGGATAAACAATCACCACTGCACTGTCCCCGGAACCCCATCCACAGCCATTCAATGCTCTGAAATAATAAGTGCCTGATGAAGTAACGGTTCTTACAGTTGAGGCACTGGCTGTAGAAGTGCCGCCGCTGGTGGTGCCCTGCCAGTAGATGATACCACCGGTACCACCGGAAGCAATTAGCGTACGTGAACTACAGGTGCTTCCACCTCCACTGACCGTCACTGCTGCAGGAAGACTGGTCAGTATACTGGCCGATCCCTGAGGTCCCCAGCAACCGCCTGCACTGAGCGCCCTGAAATAATAAGTTCCGTTAACACTCACAGTTTGTGACGTGGACGCAGTAGCGGTGGAAGTACCGTTGTTGGTCGTGCCCTGCCAGTAGATAGTTCCACCTGTACCGCCATCGGCAGTGAGCGTCGGGCTGCTTCCGCAGAATGTGCCGCCTCCATTGACCGTGACCGCATTGGGGACAGAATTCACAGTAAGTGTTTGTTGGGCAGATTTAGTTCCATTACATCCTCCGGTAATGGTATAAACGATATTGGCTGTTCCTGCAGCAACCGCAGTAACATTGCCATTAACAGCTACCGTTGCAACGGCAGTGTTACTGCTTGACCATGCGCCTGTTCCACTACCAAGTACAATGCCATTGGCTGTATAAGGTGCAGTACTTCCGGAACATAAGGGTGAATTACCACTAACCGAAGCGACAGCGGAATTGGGAAGAATTGTAATTGTTTTCAGGGCAGACTTTGTCCCTCCGCAACCTCCGGTGATGGTATAGATGATATTGGCAGTGCCTGCGCTAACTGCTGTAACAGTAGCGTTTGACGCCACCGTAGCCACGGATGTATTACTGCTTGACCATGCTCCCGCGCCCCCGCCAAGTACCACACCGTTAGCAGTATAGACAGCGCTGTCTCCGATACACATAGGTGATGTCCCTGTGACGGAGGTCACCGCTGCATTGGGAATAACAACCAGAGTGGCAGCGCCTTCAGCACCCCACCCGCAGACAACATTGTATGCACGAAAGTAATAGGTTCCTGATGAAGTAACAGATTGGGAGGTTCCCGGTGTTCCTGTAGAGTTACCCCCGCTAACTGTTCCCTGCCAGTATATGGTGCCTCCGGTACCTCCTGTAGCGGTAAGTAATGCATTAGCACAGTAAGTTCCGCCGCCGCTGACAGTTACAGGTTCCGGCATGGACGTGGTAACCGATATACTTCCCTGTGTTCCCCAGCAATGATTGTTACGTGCCCTAAAATAATAAGTATTTGAATTAGTTACCGTTTGCTGAATGGATGGCATAGATGTAGAAGTGCCGCCGCTGACTGTTCCCTGCCAGTATATAGTGCCTCCCGTACCACCTGAAGCGGTAAGGATATTACTACCGGTACATTCAGCAGAATCTCTACTGATGTATACCGGACCTGGAACAGGATTTACCCCGATCGTAATGCTGCTGCAGCCTGACGAGCCACAGCCGTTGACAGCTTTTGCATAATAGGTGGTCGCTGATAAAGGAGTAACGCTTATCGAATCTCCTGTACCCAACAGATTACCTCCACAGGAATCGGTATACCAATAAACCATACAGCCGGGTACTGAGGCATTTAACATCGTGGCGCTGCCATAACAGACAGTATCGCCTGATGCAGTAATAAATGGATTGGTGTCAGGCAGCGAATCACTTACTATAATCGTTGTACTGGCAACATCAGTGTATACGGTACCCGGAGTACCACAAGCTTTTACAGCGCCCCTCATGTAATATGTAGTGGTAGTTGTCGGATAAACCGTTACCGAACCTGCGTCGGGACTTACTTCTGTACCTCCTGATGATGTTCCCCACTGAATATCTAAATAATCATCATTATAGGTTGACATACTTGATGTAAGCGTAACACCGGTTCCAATGCAGATAGTAATACCTCCGCCGGAAATATATGGCGTTTCCTGAATATCTCTATAATAAACCGTAGTTGAATTTGCCAAATCTGAATTGCATGAATACTTATTTAACTGTAAATGTCCGGTTTGAGCAGAACCGTCATTTCTAAATGCAATAATAGAGTTATTAGTATGACTTGAACATGCACCGTAAGAACAATCATCACTATAGGCTATACTGCTACCGGCAGTATTTGAACCATATAAGGTTAATTGTGTATCCCAGGATGCATCACAGGTTCGTATCTGAACAATATATGAATCCCATACATAGAAAGGTTGCCAATGACCATTGGACCAGGTTACGGAACCCCAGGATCCTGTTGGTGTATAGATTGTAGATGTTGAATATCTATAAGCAGAATTATTGGCTGTACATTGGGAATATACATTTTGACCAAAGGTCAAAAAAACCATTAGTGCTAATAATGCTTTAGTTTTTGTTTGCATATATTTTTTCATATTGTCAATTATTAATTATTTATAGTTACTTCTTATGAAAAAAAGAATATAAAAATAAAGTGAATCAACCATTTAGAATAATATTCGAAAATAAAAAAATACCATTTTTGTTTTAGATTTTAAGAATTTAATAGTCATTTTTGTTTTTAATCCAGCTATCAGTGAATAATTACAAGTATTATAAAAACATTTCAAATATCATAATTGTTTTATGCATAGATTTACTTATTTTTTATTTAAAAATCTTTCAAATATAAAAAAATAAATACAATAAAAATTTTTTATTATTATTTTTAAATTATTACCCAATAGATATTAATTTATCCAATGAATATACAACAAATAGATTTAAATATTAATTTAATAAAATGATGACCATTTTGTCATGCGATTAATCGTACAATTATAAAACTTAACTTTCAATAGAATATCGCATTATACAGTGTTATTTTATATTTAATTCATAAATAACTGGTAAAATAATTCATATTAATTTTTAGCTCTAAAAGAATATAAAAACATAGGATCCCCGTACTTTTTTTAATATAACTTTGCAAAAAATTATTTTTGAAAAAAGCCATTGTATCGGTTATCAACGACCTTGTCACCGACCAGCGGGTAGACAGAACCTGCAATACGCTGGTATCACTTGGCTATGAGGTTTTTCTTGCCGGACGCCGTAAAAAAGACAGCCCTGCCCTGCCTGTAAGAAAATATAAAATGTTTCGCTTCAGCATGTTATTCGAAAAAGGCCCCTTCTTTTATGCTTTTTTCAATACCAGGTTGTTCTTTTTATTGCTCTTAAGAAAAGCGGATCTTCTTTTTGCCAATGACCTCGATACGCTGTTGCCCAATTATCTGATATCAAAAATTAAAAACATCCCTCTGGTATATGACAGCCATGAATATTTTACAGGAGTTCCCGAACTCACAGGACGGCCCGTGGTGCAAAAAGTATGGAAAAAAATTGAAAGCTTGATCATCCCCCGCTTAAACGAACTGATCACGGTGAACAAATCAATAGCCGGACTGTATAAAACCGAATACGGAAAGGAATTCACCGTCATCAGAAACATACCAGAAAACCGCTGCATATCACCCATAACATCGAAAACTGCTTTAGGTCTCCCTGAGCACAAAAAACTGGTCATCCTTCAGGGCTCGGGCATCAACATACAACGGGGCGCTGAAGAAGCCGTGGAAGCTATGATATATTTAGAAAACACCTGCTTGCTGATCGTTGGAAACGGTGATGTCATTCCGCTGCTGAAACAATATGTCGAAAAAAATAATTTAAACGAAAAAGTATTATTTATCCCAAGGCAATCGCCGGAACATCTCTATCAATACACAGCCAACGCCGACCTGGGACTTACCCTCGATAAAGACACCAATATCAATTACCGGTTCAGCCTGCCCAACAAACTTTTTGATTATATTCATGCACAGATTCCCATACTGGCCTCTCCGCTGGTCGAAGTGAAAAATATTATTGAAGACTACAGTATCGGATGCTGTATAGAAACCCACGACCCAAAACACATCGCTGAAAAGATCCGTTTCATGCTTGCAGATACAAAATCACGTGAAATTTGGAAAAAAAAACTTAAACTTGCATCCGAAAACCTGAATTGGGAAAAAGAACAAAAAAAACTTATTGCTGTTTTGCAGAAACATGCCTGAAAAACACGTTCATATCATTGCGTTCGACATACCTGTGCCAGTGAATTATGGAGGCGCTATCGATATCTTTTACAAACTGAAAAGTCTTAAAAAAGCAGGAATAAAAATCCATCTGCATTGCTTTGAATACGACCGCAAACCTTCACCCCTGCTTGATGAGTTATGTACCGAAGTTTTCTACTATAAACGCGACAATTCTAAAACCAAACTGTTCAGCAGCCTGCCATACATCGTTGCCACACGCTATTCGGAGGAACTGCTGAAAAACATCCTCAGAGATAATTACCCCATTCTTTTTGAAGGGCTTCATTCCTGTTACTTCCTGAACCATAAAAAAATCAGGAACCGCCGTAAAATTGTACGTACCCATAATATTGAACATGAGTATTATCAGAACCTAGGAAAAATCGAGAAAAACATGTTCAGGAGGTACTATTATCTCAATGAAGCCGGCAAACTGGAACGTTTTGAGAAAATACTGGAATACGCTGACGGGCTTGCAGTAATCTCAAATAATGATGCCCATTATTATTCCAGAAAATTTAAAAATGTAACGACCATTTCCGCTTTTCATCCCCATGAGAAAATTGTTTCCAGACCGGGCAAAGGTTCATTTGCGTTGTATCATGGCAGCTTAGACGTCGGTGAAAACAATGAAGCGGCATTATTCCTTATCAGACAGGTTTTCGACGACCTGAAATTTAAATTGTATATAGCAGGAAACAAACCTTCCAAAGAGTTAAAAAGCGCCGTAAACGGAAGAAACAACATCATACTGAAAACCGGACTGACCAGCGAAGATATTTATAAACTGGTTGCCGATGCACATGTAAACATACTGCCCACATTTCAGTCCACCGGCATAAAACTAAAACTTCTGGCTGCACTGTACAGGGGACGATTCTGCCTGGTCAACCCGCCAATGATCAGAAAAACAGGACTCGAAAGTTTGTGCATCTGCTGCGAAACTGCTGGGGAGTTCAAATCGGAGATCAAAAACCTCTTCTCCAGAGAATATAATGCCTCGGAAAATGCAAAACGGGAAGAAATTCTGTTGCACAAAGGCTTTTCAAACGACTATAATGCCGCAGCAATGGTAAATCTTCTTTTTCCGTAAAACTATTGATTCAATTCGGTATGCACCCGCTTTTCCAGCAAACGGCCTTCTTCAATACACAGTGTGCGTGCGGGAAACCTGCGGAACAGCAGGTGATCATGAGTGGCCATAAATACCGCTGTGCCGGTTTTACTGATGTTCATAAGTAATTCCAGGATGTCTTCTGAAGTAACAGGGTCAAGGTTACCTGTAGGCTCATCTGCAATAATAATTTCTGGTCGGTTGAGCAAAGCACGTGCTATACCCACACGCTGCTGCTCGCCACCCGAAAGCTGGTTGGGCATTTTAGGACCTTTGCCCGTAAGTCCTACTTTTTCCAAAACTTCTGTGATACGGCTCTGCATATCCTGTTTGCCATGCCAACCTGTTGCACGCAAAACAAACAAAAGGTTTTCATCTACCGTACGGTCGGTAAGTAACTGAAAATCCTGAAAAACGATACCCAGCTTCCTCCGCAAAAAAGGTATCTGTTTTGTTTTTATGGTGCGCAGATCAATGGAGGCGACTCTGGCGATGCCGTCTTTAGCCGGCAATTGTGCATAAATCAACTTCAGCAGGCTGCTTTTTCCACTTCCTGTCGGGCCGATAAGATACACAAACTCACCTCGCTCAATTGCCATAGAAACATTATCGAGGATAAGAACATTATCCTGAAAAACAGGCACTTTATCCAGTTGTATGATAGTGTTGCTGCTGACTTGGGTATGTGTTGCTGTCATATAAAATTTTGAAGTTTCAAAAATAAGTTATTTTTTTAATTTCACTAATAACCAAAACATATAATAACACAAAATTTTGTATTTTTGTATAAATACATTCATTTATGATCCGGATGTTGATATTATTAACCTTCTTAAGCACAATTACGATGGCCGAAAGTTGTAATTCACAGAATAAAGAACAGCCTCACAACGACCGCAAAGCTGCCGTTGCAGGACAGTTTTATGCCGGCGACCCCGCCACACTTAACAAGGACCTGAAAAAGCTGTTCGATCAGGCATTGTCCCGCGAGGTTTCGGATCTGCTCGCCCTTATTTCACCCCATGCAGGATACGTATTTTCCGGAGAAGTGGCTGCCACCGCATTCAATCAGGTGGATGAGAACAAAGAATATGAAGTCATTTTTGTGATTGGTTCAAGCCACAGCAGCTATTTCGATGCAGCTTCCGTTTATTGTGAAGGCAATTTCATAACGCCGTTGGGGACTGTGGAAGTAGATACCGCCCTGGCTAACAAACTGATAAAAGAGAATCCCGTTTTCAAAAATTATAAAGATGCCCACTGGTTTGAACACAGCCTCGAAGTTCAGCTCCCTTTTCTGCAATACAAAATGAAAAAACCTTTCCGTATCGTTCCTATCGTAATCGGGACAAATGATGCCGGCACATGTGAAAAGATAGCCAGAGTGCTGTCGCCCTACTTTAACAATAAAAACCTGTTCATTATAAGCACTGATTTTTCTCATTACCCAAGATATAAGGATGCTGTAATGGTTGATAAACTTACTACTGAAGCTATTGAAAGCAATTCGTCAAAAAAACTTCTGGAAGTTTTAAAATCAAATGAGAAATTAAACATCCCGAACCTGGCTACCAGCCTTTGCGGATGGTCATCTGTTCTTACCTTGCTCTACATTACTGAAAATATCAAGGGTGTCAGCATCAGCAAACTCCAGTATAAAAACTCAGGTGATATTCAACCTTATGGCGACAGTTCACGTGTTGTAGGTTATAACGCCATGACCATTGCAGGGAAAATAGAAAATAGAGGGGATTTTAGCTTAACTATAACAGACCAAAAATACCTGATTGATATAGCACGCAAAACTTTAAATGAATACATCCAAAACGGAAAAACTCCCGATATTGACGCATCGGGATTTTCCGCTACCATAAAACAAAATTGCGGTGCTTTTGTCACCTTGCACAAAAACGGAAAACTCAGGGGCTGTATAGGGCAATTTACAGCAAAGAAACCTTTGTACCTTATTGTACAGGACATGACTAAGGCAGCTTCAACAGAAGATTACCGTTTCAATAAAGTCACCGCAAACGAGCTAAAGTCTATTGACCTTGAAATCTCGGTCCTTTCACCCCTGAAACTCATCAAATCCATTGATGAGATCGAAATAGGTAGGCATGGAATATATATTATAAAAAACGGCAAAGCCGGCACATTCCTGCCGCAGGTAGCTACCGAAACCGGATGGACGAAAGAAGAATTTCTGGGACATTGTGCACAGGACAAGGCGGGGCTGGGCTGGGCCGGATGGAAAGATGCAGAAATCTACATTTATACGGCTATCGTTTTCGGGGAAAAAGACATAAAATAGCAAGGTATATATGATAGGTGCACGTAACATAGTAAATCGTATTTATGAACTATCCCGCGGAGAAGTTCAGCTTTTCTGAATTAAAAGAATTGCTTGACGAAAAATACGAAGAATATAATAATCAGACATTTATAGAGCATGATCCCGTTTCTGTTCCGCATCTTTTTACAAAAAAAGAAGATATAGAAATAGCCGGATTTATTTCTGCATCACTTGCCTGGGGACAACGATCACAGATCCTGCGGAGCGCCAAAAAACTGATGCAGATGATGGACTACGCCCCCTATGATTTTATTACTCATGCTACAAAAAAAGAACTCGATCCTTTCAGGAGTTTTATATACAGGACCTTTAACGGTGATGATTGCCGGTTCTTTGTTTTATCCCTCAGGAATATTTACCTTGAACATCAAGGATTGGAGAAGATTTTTACCTCAGCTTTCAAACAATACGGCGATCTTTCCCCGGCTATTGAATCATTCAGAAATGTTTTTTTAAAGACGCCACACCTTCACCGCTGTGAAAAACATATTGCGAGCCCTTTGAAAAACTCAGCCTGTAAACGGATCAACCTTTTTCTCAGGTGGATGATACGATCCGATGACAGTCATGTTGATTTCGGTATATGGAAAGAAATCCCACCTAATAAACTTTATTGCCCGCTGGATGTGCATACCGGGCATATAGCACGGGAGCTAGGTTTGTTAAAAATAAAAACAAATAACTGGCCTGCTGTTGAAATGCTTACGGACGCCCTGAAAAAATTCGATCCGCAAGACCCTGTGAAATATGATTTTGCACTGTTCGGTCTTGGAATTAATAAATTGATTTGCAGCAAGATACAATATAATAAATTGTAATTTATTATTATTTTCACTAATTTTTATATAAAAATTGTACAGTAATTTTTTTATTATAATTTTGTAAAAAATTTATAAATATGAAAAAATTCACACTCTTTCTCCTGGCACTCAGTATTGCCATGGTTGGTTTTAGCCAGAAACAAACTGGCAAAACAAGTCTGAATAAGGCATCAGTAGACAAAACCTTAATGGATTCACCGATCCAGAGAACCGGTCACAAAACGAACAAAGCAGATGGAATTAAGCCATCGGTGGCAAAAATTGTGACAGGTCCTGAGTTTCAGATTAACAGCCAGAAATCAGTCAATACTGCTACTACCGGCATCACGAAGGCCAAAATCAATTATTCAACACTAACGGCCAAAACAAGCCCTGGCACGGCATTTATCACCAAAGCCCCCAAGGCTTCTATGGTTGCCCAAGGCGCTCAGCCATTGGGCAAAGTGTTCTGGAAAAGTTCGGGCGCCAAAGTCAATTATTTGACACAGGGTTTCGAAGGCACCTGGCTGCCAAGCGGATGGGCACAAACCATTGTGATCACAACTAAAACCTGGGTCCAGGACAGTACTGACTTTTATACTATTGATCCTGCCAGTGTTCTCTCTGCTATCTGTCCATACTCCCTTCCAGGCGAAACCCAGAATGAATGGCTGAAAACACCTTCCATCACAGGTACATCAGGAGCCTCATCGCTGGTTCTTAAATTCTGGGCAGGTTACAGTTATACGTATCTTCCTGCCGGCGGTGGCGGCAATCCCGGTGCAACCCTGCAGTGCAAGATTTCCACCGATGGAGGCTCTACCTGGACTTTACTTTGGGATGCCAACAATACCCCCTCTTTTTCAGGTTGGGTATGGCGTGAAATCTCTCTTGACATAAGCGCTTACAAATCAACTCCTTTCATGCTGGCATGGCAGGTCAGCGGCGCTGATGGCGACCTGATGGCATTAGATAATATTTCTGTTGCTGAACCTCTTGCTGTAGATGCAGGAGTTGCAGAGATCACCAGCCCTGTTTCTTCATGCTCAGCATTATCATCCTCGGAAAATGTGGTGGTAAAAATCAAAAATTACGGCACTTCAGCAATATCCGGATTCCCTGTTTCATACAGGATCAACTACGGCACTCCGGTCACCGTTACCTATACATCTTCTATTGCCGGCGGCGATTCGGCAACCTATACCTTTACAGGTGCCAATGCTGCAAACCTTTCTGCGCCGGGTAATTACCTGATAGAAGCTTATACCGCCGTTTCCGGTGATGCCAACCTTGCCAACGATACTGCAGCTGCATACCTGTTTTCAGGTGCAGACAACGTACCCATGACCATGGGCTTTGAAAATACAGACAACTTATTGGGATGGACACTGCTGGACGCCAATTCGGATGGTTATTTCTGGCAGATTTTCTCTGGCGCCACCTATGCCCACACCGGAACTAATTTTGCAGGATATCACTGGAATTCTAGCAGCGCAGCCGACGATTGGTTGTTTTCAAAATGTTTAAATCTTAACGCAGGCCAAACATATAACCTTCAATTCTATTACAGAGCTATGGATGCAAGTTATCCGGAAGCCATGAATGTAAATATCGGAACAACAAATGATGCCGCAGGTATGACTACCCAGCTGGTAGACCTGCCATCCATCAGCAATGTTACGTATCAGGCATCCTTAACATCTTTTTCCGTTCCCGCCACAGGTACCTATTATTTAGGATTCCATTGTAAAAGCGCCGCTGACATGTATTACCTGCTTCTTGATGATATCTCTGTCACTTCAGGTCCCGTGCCCGATGGTGGTGTTGCACAGATCACTGCGCCGGCATCTTCATGCACCCCGTTGTCGGCAGCTGAAAACATTGTGGTTAAAATCAAAAATTATGGCACAACAGCACTGACAGGTTTTCCGGTTTCTTACCAGATAAACAATAACACTCCGGTTACCGCCACCTTTACTTCAACCATTGCTGTGGGAGACTCTGCCACCTTTACCTTCACCGGTGCCAATGCCGCTAACCTTTCTGCTCCCGGTGATTACATTATTTTCGCCTATACAGCTATAACCAATGACGTCGATCTTTCGAACGATACCGCGGCTATTGCTATACATTCAGGTGCAGCCACTCTACCCTACTCCATGGGTTTTGAAGATAATGAATTCTTAACAGGCTGGTCACTGGTCGATGCCAATGCTGATGGTTATCCATGGGGTATCTATACCGGCACAACCTATTCGCATACAGGCACTAATTTTGCTGCATACGTTTACAACCCTGATTCCGCAGCTAATGACTGGTTGTTCACCAAATGTATAAACATGATACCGGGAAATACTTATAAACTTGACTTTTATTATAGTGGTATGGGTGCTTTATATCCTGAATCAATGGATGTGTATATCGGAATGTCACCTGACATAACCAGTATGGCTACCACATTAGTAGATCTGCCCACCATATCTAACGATTATTACATGTTGTCATCCAACACCTTTACCGTTCCTTTTTCCGGAAATTATTATATAGGGTTCCATTGTAAAAGCGCGGCTGACATGTATTATCTGCTTCTGGATGATATTTCTGTGACCATCGTTCCTCCTTATGATGGCGAAGTATCTGAGATCATTGCACCTGTATCATCATGCAGCGCATTATCCTCTGCCGAAAATGTTACCATCAATATAATAAATAACGGCGCTAATGCACTTACCGGGTTCCCCGTTTCCTACCAGATCAATAATAATACGCCGGTCACGGCTACCTATACCTCCAGTATTGCACCCGGCGACACCGGAACCTATACTTTTACAGGCGCCAATGCTGCTAACCTTTCTGTCCCCGGCGATTATATTATAATGGCCTATACCGGAATATCCGGAGATGGTGACCTTACCAATGATACAGCCATTATTTACATCCATTCAGGAGCAGCATCTATACCATACACCATGGGCTTTGAAGATTCGGAGTTCCTTACAGGCTGGATGTTAGATGATGCCAATACTGATGGCTATACATGGGGAATTTTCACCGGCGCCGTATACGCGCACACCGGTAATAATTTTGCATTATACGGGTACAACACCGATTCATCAGCAAATGACTGGCTTTTTACCAAATGTATAAGTATGGTTGCAGGCACTCCCTATCAACTGGATTTTTATTACAGAGCCATGAGCAATGCATATCCTGAAGCTATGGATGTATTTATCGGTACTACAAACAACGTTCCCGGAATGACCACGCTTTTAACGGATCTCACCTCCATATCAGACACTAATTATCTTATGTCAACCACTCCGTTCACAGTAACAACGACAGGTAATTATTATATTGGATTCCATTGCAAAAGCGCTGCAGATATGTGGAACCTGCTGCTTGATGATATTGCTATAACCGCCGTTGGTGGAACCGGCCATAACATTAGTGGAAAAACACGTTATGCCGGTAAAGCAAACAATGGTTCCCCGGCTCCCAATCCCCCTACCTACAACGCGGTCATGTATAACATTGACAATGTGATCGTCATATTAAAGAATAACCCCGGCGGAACGGAAGTGGCCAGAGATACAAGTGATGCATCAGGCGTATTCCTGTTCACTAATGTCGCTGACGGAAATTATATCCTTTCATATGACAAGTACACTCCCGATACCATGCTGTGGGCCAATGATGTCAACGCCATTGACCTGGCTATCACAAAATATTATGTAGGAGCTGACACACTGGTTGATCCTTCCAGAAATTTTTCAGCCAAATATAAAAAGGCAGCCAATGTTGATAATAACACTGCTATCAATGCCATTGACCTGTCCAGAATAAAAGCTAAGATCGGCTCCCCGTTAAACGCATCCAAAAACTTCCCCAAAGGTAACTGGGTGGCACTTGACACAGGTATTACCGTTGCCGGCGCCGACCTGAACATCACACTCAAAACCATCAGCTACGGTGACTTTAATGCCTCCAGCACCAGATACCGCGATTCGTTGGTTAACTGGAACACAACCAAGGTATTACCACAGAATATAATTACCGTTGCTGACGATTATGTAACCACCAGCGATCCTTCCTATTTTGAAGTACCTTTGCGTATCAGCACCGGTATGAATGAGTTCTCCGCGCTGGGACTTGAATTAAATTATCCACACAAAGATTTCAGACTGGTCAGCGCTTCTATGCCCAAAACCGGTAATAAGAACATGAACAAGATCAATCCTACGTTAGAGGAAATCATTGCTGAAGATAACGACCTGCTGGTAACGGACGAAAACGGAGTCATCCGGGTAGTCTTTGCTACTACCAATCATTTCGATGTAGCAAGCGATGACGAGATGATCATTCTGGGATTTATCTCCAATAAAACCATGAATTCCGGCGAACTTGATTTCTCGTTAAGCGGAACAGGCGTGATCGGCAACCAGTATGGCGAAGAAAACACAGATGCATACCTGACCATGCCGAAGATCTTTGTTCAGAACAACAACGATGGAGATCTTGAATTTTCTGCATACCCGAATCCTTTCGGAAGAGAGGCCACTTTGACCTATAATCTGCCGGAAAACGGAACCGTGAAGATCAAGGTTTACAATACTATCGGTGAACTTGTTACGGAACTCGTTAATGAATCACAAGCAGCAGGAAAACATACGTTCGAATTCCCTGCCGGAAAGTTGTCTGGTGGTATGTTCACGTTTAAGCTTGAATTTACCGGAACTGATGTTTCAAAATGTCAGATATTAAAACTGATCAGTAAATAATTCTTTTTTTTCAACAAAAAAGGTGTTTCTCCCGCAGAAACACCTTTTTTTTTGCCCTATCAAAAAATTCCCTGAAGGTCAAAATATGTGTACAAATAATTGCATCACGATGGCCTCATAATATTAAGTGTAAGGATTATTGACTTGTTTGCACTTTATTTTTTATTTTTGCGGAAAAAATAATTATGGATTTAAAGGAAATACTATCAGTAACCGGCAGGCCGGGATTATTCAAAACTATTGCCCATACCAAAACAGGCCTTATCGTTGAATCACTCATCGACAAAAAGAGAATACCTGTATATCCCTCCGACAAAATAAGTAACCTTGAGGATATTTTTATATTCACAACAGAAACCGAAAAACCACTGAAAGAGGTCTTCAGACTTATTTACGACAGGGAACAGGGTGGTAAAACCATCGATCACAAAACGGATGATATAAAACTCCGTGAATATTTTGAGCAGATCCTCCCCGATTACGATAAAGACAGGGTTTATACCTCAGATATAAGAAAAGTCATCAGTTGGTATAATCAGTTAATAGCAAACAACCTGCTTGATTTTTCTGAAAAGACGGAAAAAAAAGATGAAGTTTCCGAAGAAGAAGAACTGAAAAAAATGCCTGAAGAAAAAACTAATATAAACGAAGATCAAAAAGAACAAGAAGAATAAGTCCGTCGACCGGGCTTTTTTTTATCCCTATAACGATGAAAAAGTTTATTCAGGATCTGGTCATAGTAAGTACCCATAAACTCAACGATGAGTTTTTCATGGTAGTGCTCACCGATGACCCGCCACTGCCAGTGATGAATCCAGGCCAGTTCGCGGAGATCAAAATAGATAACAATCCGGCAGTGTTTTTACGGCGTCCGATATCCATTCATGATGTTGACTATAAAAATAACCTGTTGTACCTGCTGATAAAAGTTATTGGAAGCGGAACACGCAGCCTTTCGCTGATGAAAGCAGGCGAAACACTGAACCTTGTTTACCCGCTCGGCAATTCATTTAACACCGAAAATGCGGAAAAGGTGATGTTGGCCGGTGGCGGCTGCGGAATAGCCCCTTTGCTCTACCTTGCCCGCTGCCTGCATCAGAAAAACAAAAAAACGACCATTTTATTAGGTGGCCGCACTTCTTCAGATATCTTACGGACAGAGGAATTTGAAAAATATGGCGAGATACATATTTCAACCGATGACGGAAGCCGGGGCGATAAAGGATTTATCACAGTCAACCCTGTTATGAAAAAATTGAACACCTTTGACAGATTATTTTGCTGTGGCCCCCTGCCTATGTTAAAAGCTTTTGCCTATGTGGCAAGAGAAAACAATACGGACTGCGAAGTCTCGCTCGAAAATACAATGGCCTGCGGTATAGGCGCCTGCCTGTGTTGTATTACAGAAACTATTCATGGAAACAAATGTGTATGTACTGATGGCCCGGTATTCAATATAAATCAACTGAAATGGCAGATCTGAAGGTAACTATTGGCAAACTGAAGTTGAAAAATCCCGTTCTTACAGCATCGGGAACCTTCGGTTACGGCAGTGAATTCGGTGATTTTGTTGACATCGACTCCCTGGGAGGAATAATAATAAAAGGTACAACTTTAGAACCCCGCGAAGGTAACGCTTACCCGCGCATGGCTGAGACATCTTCGGGGATGTTGAATGCAGTGGGCTTGCAAAACAAAGGTATCGATTTTTTTATCAATCAGATTTACCCTGAAATTAAACAATACAACACCAACATCATTGTAAATGTTTCAGGATCAGAAATTGACGATTACGTAGCGGTAGCTGAAAAACTGAATGATCTGGATGGTATTCCCGCCCTGGAACTTAATATATCCTGCCCGAATGTCAAAACAGGGGGGATGGCTTTCGGAACCAGCTGCGCTTCTGCTGCCTCGGTAACAAAAGCAGTGCGTAATGCCAGCAACAAAACACTGATTGTTAAACTCTCACCCAATGTAACCAATATCGCGGAGATAGCACAAGCTGTAGAAGATGCCGGAGCTGACAGCATATCGCTGATCAATACACTGCTTGGCATGGCTGTTGACGCTGAAACCCGAAGACCAGTGCTGTCAACCGTAACGGGTGGTTTGTCAGGTCCATGCATAAAACCTGTTGCACTACGTATGGTGTGGCAGGTGTCACGGGTTGTAAAAATTCCCGTGGTCGGCCTGGGTGGAATCATGAATGCCACCGATGCCATAGAATTTATGCTTGCAGGCGCCACTGCCATCCAGGTTGGCACCGCAAATTTTGTTGATCCTTCCGTTTGTGGAAAAATCATCAGCGGACTCCATGATTACTGCTCACGCCATCATATAAACTCAATAACAGAAATTACCGGCGCGCTCAGATATTAAATCCTTTATAGGATTTGAATAAAAAACTGCAGGTCAATTCCTCTAAAAGGCTCCATAAGCTTCCATGACTTTAATAAAATATTAAAAAGACTTGCATCGGAATTAAAACTTTTGTATATTTGAACATTATAATCAAATAGTCGAAAAAATAAATACTATGAATTCCGGAAACGGTTGGGGTATAAAAGAATCTATCGTCAGGGCTGCACAGGAAATATTCAGTAAATATGGATATAAAAAAACAACCCTCGACGACATTGCAAAATATTTAGGAAAAGGTAAGAGTGCGCTCTATTATTATTATAAAAATAAGGAAGAGATTTTTGAGGCCGTTCTTGCATACGAAGTCAGCAAAATGGGGGCAGAGTTATTCCGTGCGCTTGAAACAGAAAAAAATCCCCCGGACAAGTTGAGGAGGTACATATTAAAAAGAATGGAATTATTTCATAGCACGGTTAATTTTTACAGCGCTATTCAGCAGGAATATCTTGAAAACCTTCCTGTTCTGGAGAGGATCCGTAAGCAATATGATGAACAGGAACTTGAAATGATATCGGAAATAATCAAAACTGGCATTGACCAGGGGCAGTTTGTCAGCAAAAACATCAGGTTCATAGCCGGAGCAATAATTATGGCCATGAAAGGATTTGAATATGCTATTTCGAAAGAAAAAGATATGCGACAGGTTGAACATCATGTTGATAATCTGTTAGATATACTTTTTTACGGCATAGTTACAAGAAAAAAAACAGTATGAAATTTTGCCTATGAAGAAATTTTCAAAAGTTGTAATTAAGCTCAGAGCCCTGATCATTGTTGTTTTCATTCTCATTACAGCATTGATGGCTTTTTTTCTGAAAGACATAAAAATTAATCCTGATATCACTACGTATTTGCCCGAAAACGATTCTGTGGTTGCCATTTTTAATAATATAGGAAAAAACTATTCTTCCAAATCCATGGCTATCATCATTGTGGAAGCACAAAAAGAAGTATTTACAGTCGAAACCCTGAAAAACATCAATGACCTCACCACAAGTGCCAGGCATTTGCCGGGCATTGATTATGTCACCAGCATTACCAATGTGCTGGACATTAAGAAAACAGAAGACGGCTTTGATTTAGGCAGACTCATTGATGAAAACTCCCTACCGCAAACCGATGAACAATGTAAAAGAATAAAAGAATATGCCATGTCAAAAACATGGTATAAGGGCCGGCTTGTTTCGGCTGATTCCAGATATACCGTAATAATATGTAAATACAATGTGGATTTCGATAAAAACGAAGTTTCAGAGAGTATTAAAGAACTGGTTACTTCAAAGCATTATCCTGAGAAATTCTATTTTGAAGGACTTCCTTTTCAGTTCCTCAGTATAATGGATTATATCAAAAAAGACCTCTTACTGCTCACTCCATTGATCATTTTATTGCTAAGTGTTGTATTATTTCTTAGCTTCCGGTCTGTCAGAGGCGTGATTATTCCCGTGATAGCTGTGGCTATGGGGGTTATCTGGAGTATGGGGCTGATGAGTATTTTTGATGTCCGTTTGTCGCCTATATCTGACGCCATTCCTGTGGTACTTTTTGCTGTTGGTTGTGCCTATGGAATACATGTTTACAATAGGTTTCGCACCGTAGTCAGGACCCCGGAAGATAAACTCAGACAGTCTTCAGAAGCTCTTAGCCGCGTAGGAGTAGCAGTTTTACTATCAGGAATAACCACCGTTATGGGATTCCTGTCGTTCATTTTTGGCGCCTATCTCAATATTATCAATGAGTTTGGTATTTTTTCCGCCTTAGGGGTATTGTTTATTTTAATCATCAATGTCACGTTTACACCCGCCCTGTTGTCGTATCTCCCCGTTGAAAAAATTCATCATAAATCCTTCATATTTAAAAATTTCGAACCCATAGATCGCTTTCTCGAAAAGCTATCTGATATGGTTATTTATCATCCAAAAAAGATTCTTGTAATATCGCTGATTTTTGTCCTGGTGATGATCGCCGGCATGCCGTTTCTGAAAAATAAAATTGACATTCTCAATTATTTCAGACCTGAAACAGATATTCGTATAACTGCTTCGATCATGAATAATGAATTCGGGGGATCGTTACCGATTATGGTCCGGGTTCGTGGCGACATACAGGACCCGGCGACACTGATGAAAATGAAAAAAGTACAGGATTTTCTTGAAGATCAGCCCGACATAAAGAATGTTTCCTGTGTAGTGGATTTCCTGGAAGAAATGAACGATTGTATGGGCGAAGGAAAACAACTACCTGACAAACGCGATAAAGTTGCAAACCTGATGTTTCTTATCGAAGGGGATGAGATGCTCAGGCAAATGATCAACAATGACAAGACAGAAGCCATTATACAGGCTTATGCCTGTAATGTGGATACCAAAAGATATAAAGAGATGTTTTCATCAATAAATAAAATTCTCTCCGTTCAGAATTCAGACGAAGCAGCCTTTGCACAGACCGGCCTTCCAGGTGTTTACTCACAATTTAACGACAGCCTGATGAAAAACCTCCTTCAGAGTCTTATACTCTCCCTGGTGCTCATCTTCATTTCAATGGTTATATTGTTACGGTCACCGCGAAGCGCTTTTATCGGAATGATCCCCCTGTTGTTTACCATTATCATCATCTTTGGTTTCATGGGTTTGTCAGGAATGGCGCTGGATATCTGCACTATTCTTATTGCAAGTATCACCGTTGGTGCAGGAATTGATTATTCCATACATTTCATTACCGAATACAAACACCATATCATACAGGGCCGCAGCGTTGAAGATGCCATTGCATTCGCGATCAGGATATCTGGAAAACCGATTTCTATCAACGTTCTGACCGTGATGCTTGGCTTTCTTGTGCTGATCTTCGCGAATCTCCTTCCCCTTGTTAATTTTGGCATACTCATAGCCATCACCATGTTTTTCAGCGGATTAGGCGCTATAACCGTCTTACCCGCTTTTCTCAGCTTGTTTAAATTAAAACTTGTAAAAGAAAATGAAATAAGAATAACCAGATTAAATTAACCCCTACCAATTCAATTTAACCATGAAAAAAATATTTTTAATCCCGGTATTATCGTCGCTGCTGGTTATGTCCGCACAACTAAAAACTGCTGCACAGGATGCTTCCGCAATTCTGCTAAAAGTGGATAATCTTATCAATGCCCCCAAAGATCAGTTCTTATCAACCACCATCACCATATTCGACAAATCATCCCGTGAGAGTGTACGCACCATGAACGTAAAACAGAAAGGAAGCGATAAGCGCCTGGTAAAATTCCTGACGCCTTCCGATCAGAAAGGTATCGGATTCCTTTCGTTACCCAATGACAACCTCACTGTATACCTGCCCGCTTTTGGCAAAACCAGGAAAATAGCATCTTCAGTCAAAAACTCAAAATTTGCCGGAACGGATTTTTCATACGAAGATATGGAAGCCAAAAAATATTCTTCAAGATGGTTGCCCAAACTCAAAAGTACGGCTAATGGTTATCATATTCTGGAACTGAATCCCAAAGCCGGAATCATTACCGATTATTCAAAACTCATTATGTATGTGAGAACCACAGACAACTACCCGGTAAAGGTAGAGCATTACGATAAAAGTGGGCAACTATATAAAGTACTTACCGATAATAATATAGTAAAAATTGGTGGATACACCATCGCCAAAGAACTTGTAATGGAAGACAAGAAAAGCGGTACAAAAACCAAAATGACCATTACTTCGGCCAAGTTTGATAATGGTTTTTCCGATGATGTCTTTACCGAAAGGGAATTAATTAAGTAGTTTTTGCTTTGTTTCAACAATAAAAAATGAAACCTCAAATCATTGCCTGTGTCATGCTGCTGATTCTGACAGTCCATCGTATCGCAGCCCAACAGGACACGTCCGCTGTCACACTGCCTGATACATCCTTCATATACCCTGCTGACGAGCCTGTACAGACTGAAAATTATAGCGAACCGTCTGAAGAACCCAGGCTGCAGGTTTTTGGTTATATACAGTCGGACGACAGGCTTAAATTCCTGGAAGGAAAACTGAATTATCAGGAATACCGTCTTGATGCCCAACTTGAATACAAACCCGGAGAAAAAAGCAAAATGTATGCGGAAGTATGGCTGCGAAGTTATCACTTCCCCGAAATCCAAAACATTAGTGATCTGTCTGATAAAAAGAAAGTGCTTAATTTTGATGCCGATCTCCGGGAAGCATATGTTGACATTTACGGACTGTTCACCAAAAATTTCGACGTCAGGATTGGCCGGCAGCGAATTGCCTGGGGGACAGCAGACAGGCTCAATCCTACCGACAACCTGAACCCTTATGACATGGAAGACATCTGGGACTTTGGCCGGCACCTTGGTTCCAACGCAATAAAACTGACCTACTATCTCGAAAGTTTTACTTTTACCGGTGTAGCGATACCCTGGTTTACACCTTCCGTATTACCCGGCCCGGAATGGACGCCCGCCTTCATGCCTGCATATGAGATACCTCAAATGATTATTGACACCACCTTTGTCCCAGGCCTCGCAATTCCGATATACCTTACGCCGGGCGTTATCTCCGATACGCTGGCGCTGCCTCAGAAAACCATTAAACATTATCCTTCCTTCGGCCTGAAAGTAAAAAAAAGTTTCGGGAGTTTTGACCTTTCGGTCAGCTATGTATACGGCCGTGACGCCCTCCCCCTGCCTGCCGAAATGAAGAGCAATATTACCATAGATACGTTCATGTTCGCCCCCCAGGTCCGCGCTGATGCCACCATTGATATAAAGACAACCGTTTCCTTTCCGGTCATGAAAGTCCTGGGATTTGATTTTGCCGGATCCATAAAAGGTGTCGGAATATGGGGGGAAGCAGCGTGTTTTTTTCCGCAAAAAAATTATATGAAAAGAACATTGCATTATTCCGTACCCGGTCTGGGAATCAGCAAAGATTCTGTCATGTCTGATTCGCTGGTGCTGGACAACAAACCCTATATCAAATTTGTTGCCGGGCTCGATTATACCTTTAAACATGGATTTTATCTGAATTTTCAGTACCTGCATGGATTTACTCACGAACGTGGCCCACACGAGCTCAATGATTATTATATGTTATCATTTCAGTGGACTTCGGATAACGGCAGGCTAAAAATAGGTATACTCAACGGTGGCATACAGGTAAATGATTACAAATATTTCAGTAAAAATATTGCTTGGATATATATGCCAGAAATTTCTTATAAACCGGTGGATAATGCAGAACTGATCCTGGGTGCCCACCTGCTGGATGGTAACCGGACAACAAGTTTTGGCAAAGTCACCCGCAACGACGATATTTTTCTGAAACTGAAATACAGTTTTTAAAAGCCGTTACAGGTTTTTCGTTCCCCATTTACTAACAACATTATTGTTATAACTCGTTTTTCATTTTGAGTTTTTCACATATTTTCTTTTGTATATTTGCTTTTTAACCTATAACGCAAGTAAGTATGTCAAAGACAAAAGATTCACAAGCTTTCGAATATGGTGTTTCCACGCATACCGGGTTAGTAAGGCTTGAAAACCAGGATTGTTACGCAGAATTTGAAAGCATCAACGGACACGTCTTTATTGTATGTGATGGCATGGGAGGCGCTGCCGGCGGTGCTGTCGCATCGGAGTTTGCAGTAAACAGCATACGCGCATACCTCGAAAATCATTATTTTGATGTACCGGAAGATGCCTTAAAAGCAGCTATTGAATTTGCCAACGCCGTGGTTTATAAAAAATCCAGGGAAAACAAGGAATACCAAGGCATGGGAACCACCATCGTGTTGGCGGTGATACGTCATGACAAAGTGCATTATGCACATGTCGGTGACAGCCGGATATATATTTTTTCGGACGAACGCCTCCAAAGGCTTACGCGTGATCATTCGCGTATCCAGCACCTTATTGATAATGGTGTACTAACTGAGCAGGAAGGCAGAACACACCCGGATCGTAATATAATAACCCGAGTGCTTGGCACCGGCCCGAATATTGAAATTGAATTTTGCTCCTCTCCGGCAATACCGGCGCTGAATGATATTATGATGATCTGCACCGACGGACTTTTTAACATGCTCGAAGATCATGATATTGCTCAAATCCTCAGCAGCACCCTGACAATCCAGGAAAAAGCCGACAGACTGGTTCAACGGGCAAATGAAAAAGATGGAACCGATAATAGTACCGTTCAACTTATTTATTTTAACAATGTTACTAATAAAAAATCAAAGTTCGTAGCGCTTTATCAGATACCCAAAGAACTAAGACCAATTAAAAAAGATGAAGAGCAACCTTTAGCCGAACCGGAAATCACTAATGAACCTGTGGACACCGAACCGGATGTTGATTTCGAACAACCTGCCTCAGAACCATTAAATTATGACGAACCCGTCGTTACCGAACCGGAATACAACAAGGAACCTGAGGCCATGGAACCCATTGCCGATGATGTTCAACAAACAGCCAGGGATACGGAAAACGTTGTTGACACCGTCGTTGGCGGTCTTAATAATGAACAAGAGCCACAGTATATTGAGCCAAAGCCCCATACAGATACTGTTCAGGATCAGGAAAAGAATTCTTTCCTTGATCGTTTTGGATTTTATCGTAAACTGAAAGAAAAACCCGGCCTGAAGAAAAAAATCAATATGATTGCTGTTATTGCCTTAGTGGTATTTATTGCATTTGTATTCTGGGATCTTTTTATCAAACAAAGCGGAACCACCAGGATTAATGATACCAATACTGCCGTGACAGTGGATACCTTAAAAACAGTTGAAAAAAATAAGAACGCTGCAGTAGTAGAAAATGAGGTACCTCCTAAGACGGATACGATATGGATCAGTTATTCCGTGAAAAAAGGTGAATTTTTGGGAACCATAGCTTCAAAATTTGGTGTAAAAATAGAATTCATCAAAAAGAAGAATAAATTAGCCAATGATAACATCCGGGAAAAACAAAAGCTGGATATCCCGACAAAAGCCAATCACCTGGTTAAGTCAGGAGAAAACATTGATGTCATTGCAAAAAAATACCAGGTTGACAAAAAAAGGATTTTAAAAGTCAATGATATGACTGAAGAGAAAAGTATTAAAGCAGATAAAAGCCTCATAATTCCTTTTAAATAAGCTTTTTCATGGTGGCTGCACAACAAAATCAGCACAGCGGAGTTAAGGCCAAAAAGAAACCGGATAGCAGAAAAACAAACACTGAACAAAAATCCCGGAAAGACACCTGGCATGCCTCATACATCAAATGGGTAGTCTTTGTTTTCGCTTTACTGTTATACGCCGACACCCTTGACCTTAACTACGCACTGGATGATTCCCTGGTGATCACCCAAAATACGTATACCCAGAAGGGCGTTTCAGGGATAGGGGAAATTTTTAGCAACGACGCATTTGTCGGCTTTTTCGGTGAAAAAAAAGGTTTGCTGCCGGGAGGGCGCTACCGCCCGTTAGCACAAGTGATGTTTGCTGTTGAGAAAGAACTCTTCGGCTTCAACCCTTTTATCGGACACCTTGTCAATATTCTTCTGTATGCACTGACCTGTATGCTTTTGTACATAATACTTTTGAGGTTGTTCAAGAACTTCACAGCAAACCATTGGTTTCTGAGTATCCCCTTCATTGCTTCTATGCTTTTTGCGGCACATCCGTTGCATACCGAGGTAGTTGCCAACATCAAAGGCCGCGATGAAATACTTTCCCTGCTCTTTTCTTTGCTGACTGCGTATATCACTCTGCAATATATGCAAAATAAAAAATTGTATTTATTAATAATTAATTTTTTCCTTTTTTTACTGGCGGTTTTATCCAAAGAAAATGCGCTGACCTTTATAGCCCTGATTCCGCTTATTCTTTACGTTTTCATCAATCCACGCTTAAAAGATTATATATTCACTTTACTTCCGTTGTTGCTTGCCTTTCTGACTTATTTCATCATAAGGATAGGCGTGACCGGGGCCGGCATCACCAGCGCACGTGTTACCGAGTTGTTGAATGATCCCTTTGTCGGCGCTTCGCTGATGCAAAAATACGCCACCATCCTACTCACCTGGCTCAAATACCTGTGGTTGCTGATTTTCCCTCATCCGTTAACACACGACTACTATCCCAAACAAATCCCCATTATTGGTTTTTCCGACCCCAGGCCGCTGTTGTCGTTGGCCATATTCGGATTTTTATTGATTTTTTCATTTATCAGGATCAGGAAAAAAAACATTTTTGCCTTTAGCATTTTATTTTTCTTTATAAGTTTTTCCATAGTTTCCAATCTTGTAATAAACATTGGCACCTTTATGAACGAACGTTTCATGTTCACATCGCTGCTTGGTTTCACCATCATCATTGCCTATCTTATCTCCGTTGTACTGAAGAAGAAAATCAACAATTCCGGAACATTCCGCACTACTGCCCTCATTGTTTTTTTGGTCATTTTAACCGGATATGCTGTTAAAACTGTCGCACGTAACCGTGTATGGATGGATGATCTTACTTTGTTCACCACCGATGTCCGTGTTTCATCCAACAGTACCAAATGCAACACCTCGGCAGGTGGCAGGCTGATAGAAAAAGCCGATTCCACCGAAAATGATGTTCAGAAACAGAAATATCTTGACCAGGCAGAAAAATATTTATTGAAAGCCCTGGAGATTTACCCTCAGAATTCCAATGCGCTATTGCTGCTCGGTAATGCATATTTCAAAAAAAAAGAATATGAAAAAAGCCGTGATTATTATCTCAAATGCCTGCTGCTCAACCCTAAAAATAAATTTGCCCTTAATAATTTAAAAAATGTCGCTATTATGGCCAATAGTGATAAATTATATGGCGAAGCGTTGAAAAACTACAATCTGCTTTTAAAATATGAACCGGAAAACGCCGAATCCTATTTCGGGCTCGGAGTAGCCTACAAAGGCCTGAATAAATTTGATTCAGCAATATTAATACTCAACAAAGCCATACAAATAAAACCGGATTATGTGGATGCCATCAGCAAATTAGGTGAGATTTACGGAGAAAACCTGAATATGATCGATGAAGCTCAGCAATGCTTTATAAAAGCAATAAATATTGATCCCGGAAATGTATCATCGCTTGAAAATCTGGGTATCGTTTATGGGATCAGGCATGATTATGAAAAATCCATTTACTATTTTAAAAAAGCGCTTGACATCAAACCCGACAAGTACGGGATATACCTGAACATCGCAGAAACTTACCGTATCATGGGCGATAAAGAAACCGCCGCCGAATATCTTGCAAAATCTGAGAAATATAAGCCTGCAGGGCAATAAACAGGCTTGATGGCCTGTTAAATTTCTTTTGTCGGTTTTACGATCACCAGCACCACAACGGATCAATGGATCATTTTCAACACTTTACACTTTGATTCAGTTCCGTTGAACTCCAGTCTAAAAGTATACATTCCGGCCGGAAAGCCCTCCGGTGAATAGCGTACCGTATGTTTTCCGCCAGCTTGGCTTTCGTTTACCAACTCCTTAACCACCTCGCCTATTGAATTATAAATCATCAGTTTAATATTACCGGATTCCGGGATACTGTATTTTAATGCCACCTCATTGGTAAACGGGTTGGGATAGCCTTCAAATTCAAATCCTGCTTCCGTCTTGTTTCCCTGTACCATTATTTTGGGCATTAATAAATAGGCATCTTCATTCTCTTCGCCGTACTGATCAGCAATCACACCGGTGCCGGATAACGTAAATTCCAAAGTTCCGGGATTCATGTCCTGCAGCGACCGGAAACCCAGCCGGATCACTTCGTCATTGGCTGCCACATCAAAATGCTCAGTCGTAGCATAAACCACCCTGATCACACCGTCTTCATCGGTCACCAGCAGGTCATCATCGCCGGCCATGATCTCTTCCAAAGTCGGATTGATCTTCCCCGTGCCGGCATTTTTGCCCGCACCCGGCATCACAGCATTTACCAGTTTGAAATCCTGATCCGGATAATTCAATTCAAGGCCTAAGGCAGAAAAATCATTCATTTTTGTACTTATCCGCAGGGGAATTTCAAAATAGGCCGGGGCAGCGGTTGTGATGTAATCCTGTGATACTGAGATGATATTCTGTGGCAGCGACTTGGTCATGCTCCAGTTGACCAGTGAGTCACGGTATTTGGTGCTGGATGCGTTATAATCACCATAGCAGATGGTTTCCAGCGTAAGACTAATATCAGACCCGGCAACCGTAAAAGTTTTATTTAGCGCCACCCAGTTTCCTTTCGGAAAGTTTCTACCGGCATTATAAGGCGATCCGATCTTTGCTTTTAACCTTGCCACATCAGCAACATTTATATACAAATTATTATCTATATCTATCGCTTTTCTATATTTTGCCGAAAAATTTCTTGAAGGATCCAGGATCGTATCACTGCCAATAAAATATTTCAGCATGGCCAGATCAGCAACGTTAATATCATTGCCCCATTGCATGGTATCAGCCGTATATTTATCATAGGTCAGCAAATATTCACCGTCAGGAATGTTGATAAACTGAAAATTCCCGAGGACATCACTTGTATCCCTTGCCAGTTCAGATCCTGAAGGATAGTTTTTCAATATCACAATTACATGATCAAGGTTGTAAATTACTGAATTATATGTCGGAAGGTTGGGCGCCGGCGTCCCGACATTTGCCCGGGCAGCATACCGGGTTTTGCCGCTGACCGAATGCCCGGAATTCCCATATGTAACCGTAATTTCATCGGTGGCGGTACAGCCGTTATTATCAACTGTTAAAGTATATGTCGTAGTTGTTGCAGGTGATGCAAAAGGCCGGGCAATATCGGGATCGCTTAATCCGGCTGCCGGAGCCCAGCTGAATGTTCCTGGTCCGCTTGAGGTATCGCCAACCTGTACAGGGATACCTGAATAGGTGGCATCAGCGCCTGCATCGGCCAACGGCGTTATATTGACAGAAACTGTAATCACATTTGAATACACAGCAGGATATGGCGGCTGTGTCACCGTTGCACGGAAATATGTTGTTAAACTTAAATCTGAAGTAATATAAATGGCACTGTCCGAACCGCCCCCCCCCGACACATCAGTCCAGTTCATAACGCCGTCAGCAGATTCCTGCCAGTGTATGCTTCCATAAAACCCATTCAAATGAATGGAGGCATGGTTGCCGGAGCACAGGATGGTATCCGAATAAGCAGTACCAGCCACTGGCGGAAGTGGTGCCAAAACAGCTCCGATCATAAACCTGAATGTAAAGGTTGACGGATCGCAGGGGTATAACCCACTTCCATCAATTGCCGAATAAAAATATGCATCAGGGCGCGGTGGATTTTCATTCTGTAAACCCATCGGATAATAAGTCACATTGCCTGACGGTACAGCCAGGCCGACATAATAATAATCATCGGTTACCGTCGGCGGTGTCTGAATCGGAAAAGTATGCCACATGCCCATGGAATCTGATTGAATGATATAAGTATCTGATTGACCGACAACAGTCCCTGATGAATTTAACACCAGGCAATAAACACCATTTCCGATATTTGAAGCATAATTGTAAATAAAAGCTTTGACAGAATTAATTTTTGTACTCCCACTTACATGATATTTTGCATAAAATACGCCTTCATCGCCCTGCAAATAACCATAACCGTTAGTCGCTGTTTCAGAAGATGAATAATTACATATATAATCATTAGTGTTTTGTGTCCAGGTCTTTGTATTATTATCATTACATTGGTCATCGGGCAAAGTAACAGTAATAGTGGTAACACCGTTTGAAACTGCGTTAAAATCAGAAAAACTGACTGAAATACTATCTCCTGAATTCAAACCTGAGATATATTGAGTATCTGTAAATGTATTCGCCCCGGATATATTCAATGTCACAGGAATATTTGCCAGGTCAATAATGCCAGAGTTTTTAATATTTACTGAAATTGTCTGCGGGTTTGAATGAAACAACGAAGCTTCTCCCATAGCGTAAATTTCACTTACCAGTAAGTCATTGTCATAAAGAGGTATAAATCTGAAAGTTCTGCCTGCATCGGGTTTGGGCCGGTCAGGAGGGTTACCGAAATTTAATGTAGCAGTCGTCCAATAGTTTGCATTAGAAAAAGTAACCGCACTCCATGCCTGAGCCGAACCTTTATTGACTACAAGTAATTGATTGTCAGAACTACTTGAGCCTTTTAGTCCACAGGCTGATGTTTTATAAGCGGAGGCATTCACTGATGGTGTCCAGTCCCCATAAACAAACTCAATAATTCTGGTCGTTTCGTATAGCCTGATCTGAAACTGCATATTATCATACTGCTGAAGCGGTGAAACTGTCTTATCCCTGACATTTTTGAACTGTATCGTGCAAACGCGGTAGGGTGCAATTCCCGAAGTATAAACCCGGTATTCGGGAGTTCCCGTTCCGGCCATCAGGTCGTGGTTGAAAGCTGCAATAAGGTCAACATCGGCAGGATCCGTACTGTTAAAAATACCATTGCCGGCTGTCTGTGCACCGTCGAAAAACAATGCTGCTGCAGATGGAGGGGTGTTTCCCAGTTTAATAAACCCATTGGTATTTAAAATAAACTGTGTGAACGTCTGACAATTGTATTCGAATGGGAAACCGATATCCTGGGCTGCTGAATTGTCATCATCAAAGTTTGCGGTAGTTATTATAGTTCCGTTGGATCCTAAATCAACATAAGTGCCGGGGACAGACTGTGCTCTTGAAGCAAGATAATCCAGTTGAGTACAGGATGCCGGCGAAAAAACAACACCCAGCATAAACCTGAATGGAAATATTGCCGGATCGCATGGCGTCAGCCCGGAACCATCAAAAGCAGAATAATAATATGCATCAGTACGTGATGGATTCTCATTTTGCACTCCCATGGGGTAATAGGCCGTCATCCCCGATGGAATGGCTAACCCAACATAAATATAATCATCTGTAACAGCAGGTGGTGTCTGAATCGGAAAAGTATGCCACATTCCCATCGAGTCGGATTGAATATTATAATAATCAGATTGACCGATTAACCCACCGGATGAATTTAACACTACACATTGAACAGCATTACCTGCGTTTGCGGCATAATTATAAATAAAGGCTTTAACAGAATTAATTTTTGCACTGCCATTTACATAGTATTTTGCGTAAAATATTCCTGAGTATCCCTGCGCATATCCATACCCGTTAGTTGCCGGATCAGCAGAAGAATAATTACATGTATAATCATTGGTATTTTGAGTCCAGGTTTTTGAATTATCACCTGAATAATCATCATTTGGCAAAGAAACTGAAATATAGGTGGAGCCGTTGGTATAAGCAAAAAAATCAGAAAAATAAATATCGGCACTATCGCCCGGGTTCAAACTTGAAATATATTGAACATCAGTAAATGTGTTTGCCCCGAAAATGTTTAGTGCTACCGGGATATTTATCATATTATTATTACCTGAATTTTTTATGTTTACTGAAATTTTCTGTGGATTTGAATAATACAATGAAGCTTCGCCCATAGTGTATATTTCACGTACTGTCAGGTCATTGTTGTAAACAGGGACAAACCTGAAAGTTCTGCCGGCATCAGGTTTAGGACGGTCAGGAGGATTACCAAAATTCAGCGTTGAAGTGGTGACATAATTTGAATTTGAAAAATTTACAGCATTCCAGGCCCATCCAGAACCTTTATTGACCACCAGTAATTGATTATCAGCACTGCCTGAGCCCTTAAGCCCGCAAGCTGATGTTTTATATGCCGAAGCATTGGCTGATGGCGTCCAGTCGCCATAAACAAATTCTATAATGTTTGAGGTTTCATATAGTATGATCTGGAACTGCATATTATCATATTGTTGCGCAGGTGCAGTTGTCTTATCTCTGACATTTTTAAACTGAATGGTGCAAACACGGTATGGAGCAGTTCCTATAGTGTAAAGCCTGTATTCCGGGGTTCCTGTTCCGGCCATCAGGTCGTGGTTGAAAACTGCAATAAGGTTGACATCGGCAGAATCAGTACTGTTAAAAACACCATTACCGTATGTCTGGGCTCCGTCAAAAAACAATGCTGCCGATGAAGGCGGTGTATTTCCAAGTTTAATAAATCCATTAGTATTTAATATAAATTGATTGAACGTCTGACAGTTGTAGTTGAAGGAAAAACCAATATCCTGTGCAGATGAATTGGCGTCATCAAAGTTTGCCGTAGGTATTATTGCCCCGTTTGATCCCAAATCAACATAGGTGCCCGCTACAGACTGTGCCCTAACGGCAGGATAGTTCAATCCGGCACAGGATACCGGCGAAAGGACAGAGCCCACCATAAACCTGTAGGGGAATGTTCCCGGATCTAATTGTGTCAGCCCGCTTCCATCAATAGCTGAATAAAAATATGCATCCGGACGCGAAGGATTTTCATTCTGTAATCCCATGGGATAGTATGTTGCAATACCTGATGGAACAGCCAGTCCGACATAATAATAATCATCGGTCACCGTCGGAGGCGTCTGAATCGGAAAAGTATGCCACATTCCCATGGAATCTGATTGAATAAGAAAATTATCAGATTGACCTACAATAGCCCCTGATGAATTTAAAACCAGGCAATAGACGGTGTTTCCGATATTTGATGCGTAATTATAAATAAATGCCTTGACAGAATTAATTTTTGCACTGCCACTAACGTGATATTTTGCATATAATACACCCTGGTAACCCTGTGTAAAACCGTAACCGCTGATAGCTGCTGCCGCAGATGAATAATTACACATATTATCATTAGTATTTTGAGACCAGGACTTTGTATTATCAGCATTGTAATCATCATCCGGTAAAGAAACCGTAATTATTGTACTGCCATTTGAAACAGCTGAAAAATCAGAAAAATAAACTACGGCACTTTCTCCCGAATTCAAACCGGATATATATTGAGTATCTGCAAATGTATTCGCCCCAGATATATTTAATGTTACAGGAATATTTGTCAGGTCATTATAACCTGAGTTTTTTATATTAACACCTATCTTCTGCGGGTTTGAATGATACAGCGAAGCTTCACCCAAAGCGAAAATATCACCGACAACCAGGTCAATGTCATAAACAGGAATAAACCTGAAAGTTCTGCCGGCATCGGGTTTGGGCCGGTCAGGAGGGTTGCCGAAATTTAATGTTGCAGTCGTCCAATAGTTTGCATTAGAAAAAGTAACCGCACTCCATGCCTGAGCTGAACCTTTATTGACCGCCAGTAATTGATTGTCTGAATTACTTGAACCTTTAAGCCCGCATGCTGATGTTTTATATGCTGAAGCATTGGCTGATGGCGTCCAGTCGCCATAAACAAATTCAATAATATTTGAGGTTTCATATAGTTTGATCTGAAACTGCATATTGTCGTATTGCTGGGCAGGAGTTGCTGTTTTATCTCTGACATTTTTAAACTGAATGGTGCAAACACGGTATGGGGCGGTTCCGGAGGTATATACCCTGTATTCAGGTGTAGCTGTTCCGGCCATCAGGTCGTGATTGAAAGCTGCAATAAGGTTTATATCAGCAGTATCGGCACTGTTAAATATTCCATTGCCGGATGTCTGGGCGCCATCAAAAAACAATGCTGCTGTTGAGGGTGGTATATTTCCCAATTTAATAAAACCATTAGTATTTAATATAAATTGATCAAACGTATGACAATTGTAATCGAAGGAAAACCCGATATTCTGTGGTGCTGAATTGGCATCGTCAAAATCGCTGGTGGTGATAACCATGCCGTCAGAACCTATATCATTGTAAGTACCGGCAATGCTTATGGCCTTTGCGGCAAAATAGTTTAATGACGGACAGGGGTATGTTCCTGAAGTAATTGTATTTCCTGTCATTGCAGGTATTGCATTACATTGTGTTCCGGAATTTTGTTTATACAATGCATAATTATATGAATTTTCATGTATTAAACCCATATTGTTCAAAGAGTATCCTGTTCCGCTGCACACTTCATAATTTACAATGCCTGTTTCTGATCCATTCCCTAAAAATGTATTGGATGAGTATGAAGCATTCCTATAATTAATCACAGACCGACCAGCTCCATTCGCTGAGGATTTGAAGACATCCCCGCTATGAGTTCCTGTATAAACATCTGAACGACCAATAGCAAAGCAGGACATATATCCTCCCTTAGTGCCGTTTTTCGCAACACGATGAGCATTTGCAATAATAGCAAAAGTTAAAAATGCTATCAGAATAATAATAGATTTTCTCATATTTATTTTGTCAGTGATTATAGTGCTGGCGCCGCACTTCTTTTGATTTAGGAATTTCTGAGTATTAATGACAAATATAGTCATGTATATAAGAAAAAGCAAACAATGTTAATAACTACAATTTTTTTTTAAAATCACTTAAAATATTTATCATTTACCAACACATAGGACCACATTATGTCAATGATCATTGAAATAAAGCCCTGGCGGGAAAGAAAAATTTCGTGTACAAAGTGAGAAAATGTCTTCAATCATTTTCTCAAAAAATACAGGCACTAAGATAACAACTGCCTGTATTTACTGAAAAAGTTTTAATAAGGAAAATAAGAACCCACTCCGAAAAGTCAAAATTGAAGATTTTCAGCGCCTTTTGCCCCTGTCACTTAAAGGGCAAGACGCTGAAAATAAGTACACTCTTAAGAGTTGTAACAATGCTTATTGTCGAAGTAATCACTTTTCGGGGGCCCAAACAATAAAATTGAACCCACCAAACAATCCATGAATAAGTATGTTTTGATGACAAGAATAGTAAGACAAGAATCACATTTGTAATGGCAGGGCTATGATATTATGCCATTAGTGTTATTTATACAGAGGGCAATGAATTAATTTCAACACTTTACACTTTGATTCGTATCCGGTATACTCCAGTTTAAATGTATACATGCCGGCCGGAAAGCCCTCCGGTGAATAACGCACCGTATGTTTTCCGCCAGCCTGGCTTTCGTTTACCACCTCCATAACCACCTCGCCTATTGAATTATAAACCATCAGTTTTACATTACCGGATTCCGGGATACTGTATTTTAATGCCACCTCATTGGTAAACGGGTTGGGAAAGCCTTCAAATTCAAATCCTGCTTCCGCCTTGTTTCCCTGTACCATTATTTTGGGCATCGATAAATAGGCATCTTCATTTTCTTCGCCGTACTGATCAGCAATCACACCTGTGCCGGATAACGAAAATTCCAAAGTTCCGGGATTCATGGCCTGCAGCGACCGGAAACCCAGCCGGATCACTTCGTCATTGGCGGCTACATCAAAATGGTCTGTCGTGGCGTATACCACCCTGATCACGCCGTCTTCATCAGTCACCAGCAGGTCATCATCGCCGGCCATGATCTCTTCCAAAGTGGGGTTGATTTTCCCCGTGCCGGCATATTTATCCGCACCCTGCATCACAGCATTTTCCAGTTGGTAATACTGATCCGGATAATTCAGTTCAAGGCCTAATGCCGAAAAATCATTCATTTTTGTACTTATCCGCAGGGGAATTTCAAAATAGTCCGGGTCAGCGGTTGTGATGTAATCCTCTGATACTGCGATGATATTCTGTGACAGCGACTTGGTCATGCTCCAGTTGACCAGTGAGTCACGGTATTTGGTGCTGGATGCATTGAAATCACCATAACAGATGGTTTTCAGTGTAATGTTCATGTCGGATCCGGCGACCGTAACAGCAGTGTCAATAGCCACCCAGTTTCCTTTGGGAAAGTTCTTGGAAACATTATAGGGTGAACCTACTTTACCTTTTATCCTTGCAATATCTATCGCATTGATCGCCGTATTATTATCTACATTAGCTGCCCGTTTATATTTTGCTGAAAAATTCCTCGAGGGATCAGTCATGGTATCAGCGCCGATAAAATACTTCACAAGCGCCACATCTATTGCGTTTACATCATTGCATGTCTGCATCGTATCGGCAGTATACCTGTCGTAAGAAAGAATATAATTGCCATCTGCGATGTTGCTGAACTGATAATTGCCGAACACATCGCTGGTATCGCGGGCAACTTCCGTTCCCGCAGGGTTGCTTTTTAATATAACAATCACATTATCAATATTATAAATAACTGTATTATAGGTGGGTGGATTAGGTACCGGGTTGCCGGTATTTGCTTTTGCTGCGTAGCGGGTTTTTCCGCTGATGGTATGTCCGATTCCTCCGAAAGTGATAGTTACAGCATCGGTAGCCGTACAACCATTGTTGTTCACAGTTAAGGTATAGATTGTTGTAACAGATGGTGATGCTGATGGCTGTGCTATGCCGGGACTGCTCAAGCCAGCCGTTGGTAACCAGCTGAAAGTTCCGGGGCCACTGGAAGGATCACCTATTATTACGGGTGTCCCTGTATAGGTTGCACTTGTTCCTGCTTCCGCAATTGGGAAAGCAGTGACTGTCATCGTAATGGAATTTGATGTGGCCGGCGAGCCCGAAACACAGTCAAGATTGGATGTCATCGTGCAGGTTATAACATCGCCACTGGCCAATGATGCTGAAGTATAGGTTGAATTTGTGGCGCCGGAAATGCTCGTTCCTCCCTTCTTCCATTGATAGGTGGGTGACGTGCCCCCATTGGTTGGTGTGGCTGTAAAGGTCACAGCGGTTCCGGAGCATATGGAAGCGCCGGGACTGGCACCAATGCTCACGCTGGCCGGTGATAATGATGTCACACTCATGGTAACTGAATTGGATGTGGCCGGCGAGCCCGAAACACAATCAAGATTGGATGTCATCGTGCAGGTTATAACATCGCCACTGGCCAATGATGCTGAAGTATAGGTTGAATTTGTGGCGCCGGAAATGCTCGTTCCTCCCTTCTTCCATTGATAGGTGGGTGACGTGCCCCCATTGGTTGGTGTGGCTGTAAAGGTCACAGCGGTTCCGGAGCATATGGAAGCGCCGGGACTGGCACCAATGCTCACGCTGGCAGTTGCAGTGGGTGAATTCACGACTACATGTACAGAAGCCGTTCCGGTACAGCCACCGCTTGACACGGCAACGGTATAGGTGTATGTGCCGGCTGTCGCCGGAGTAACAGTGGGATTCTGAAGACTGGATGTAAAGCCTGAAGGGCTGGATGTCCATGAATAAGTATACGAAGGATTGCTTTGCATGGGCGCCGATGCTGCAGAAGTCAATGACAATGTACTACCGGCACATAAAGTCGCAGGCGATGCCGAAGCGGTGACAAAAGGTCCCAATACCTCGCATTTTTTTAGCCTGTCAGACTGAACCGTGCTTACACTTACATTCTGATACGTTGTTCCGGTGCCGTTACATTCATAAAAGCGGGTATTGGGATTGGTTACCAATATGTTTCCGTTTTCCAGTGTCGTGCAGCCGCCCATGCTTCCCACAGAAAAGGAAGGTGTTGTCGGGGTTATTCAAGTTGTAGGTCCAATGACCTGGCCAACAGTATACGTATAATTATACCCATTATACGGAGGCAGATGTAATACACATGCTTTCCCGCTGCTGCATCCTCCGTTGTGGAAAAAACTGATATAATTCGGGTAATCGGCATTGCTTGAAGGCACCCAACGTGCATCATGGATAACATTCAACGTGATCCCATTGCCATTGGCGGTGCAATTATAATTTTGAGGTTTGCCCCAGCGGTACAGAAAGTCACCGCCTTTACCGGAATTCCCGCCGGAACTGGTTGCAGCCTCAGCAGTCGTCGTACTATGGTCTATCACAAAAATCTCATCCTGATTATGAGAACTGAATACAATCTGGTCCAATGTGGGATTATAATCAACACCATTAGGGTGAAAACCATCGGTAGTGAGATTACAATTTATATTCCAGCGTTGAGGACAATTGGCCACATTTGAATAGTAATTTGGGTAAGAAGAGCCTTTACTTTGACATAAATGATCCCATAATTTCCATTCCCATACCACCATTCCGCTTGTTGTACCTGTTGGCTTAATTTCCCGGATAATATCAAAATAATATGTACCGCTGGTAACATTGCCACCCACGGCCTGAACCTGTGCAGTGGTTTTGGTTTCACGCACAAGTACCAGGACATTGCCATTCGGCATTGGACAAAGATCGTGATGCATATTTGAGGCGGTATAGGTCCATACGCAGGTTGCTGCCGTAGTGTATCTTTTTGGAAATGTGCCGTATAAGGTGTTGTTCCAATATTCCACCGGGCATAATAACTTGACGTAGAAGTGGACGAGGTATCCAATAAATAAGCATAACTGCTTCCCGTACAAAATGTATACAATTCCTGCTGCTGGGCATTTACTTTTGCAGAAGTCAAAAGTGCAATGCATACAATTACATGGATAATTTGTTTCATGATATCCGCTTGTTAATTTCTATTTTTTTTTAGTGATAAACAAATTTATGTAATTTTAGAACCCAAAGGAATTAAATAGTAATGAAATCGACGTTATATCAGATATAATCGACAAAACAACATTGTTTGTCTGCATTATCCTTTTTTATACAACCTAACCTGGACAAGCCAGAACCAAAAAGGTAAAAATCGTAACTTTATAGCATGAAACTATTAACAGACACATACAAAAGCGAAATAGCCTTTGTGCTTTCATGTTACGATAGGCTGATTTTAACT
>Ga0209717_1000735_pt1 | contig 38545 bp, 28 predicted proteins | sample AD_UKC048_MetaG_FD_184418 | JGI IMG/M metagenome (GOLD analysis project Ga0209717, IMG submission 184418) | Active sludge microbial communities of municipal wastewater-treating anaerobic digesters from USA - AD_UKC048_MetaG (SPAdes) (version 2) | ecosystem: Engineered > Bioreactor > Anaerobic >...
TTGATGAGTCGTCAATTGATCGTTAGTCAAATTATATTGTTCTGGAATTGTATTTAAGATTTCAAATGCCTCAACTGAATCTAATCGATTCCAATACCTAAAAGCCAGGTTGTATTTTGAAGCCAGATCATTCTCCTCTTCAAGGAAAGTAATAATAGAATCTGCTTGACTGACCAGATTTGTGTCACTGCTTAACTCAACATCTCCTTCTATCAGCAGTTCACTGATCAGTTCGATGTTTTCGAAAGGAAAAATTTCAGCATCAGTTGAAAAAGTGCTGTCGATTTGAATGGTTTGCGATTTCATCGGCGTAACGATCAGGAAACTAAGCGCCAGAAAGAGAATCGCTAAGATTCCATAGGGGGGGGTAAATGTTTTCATAATCAATGGATTAAAGGTTAATAATATGTGGTTATAGATTAGCGGAATAAAGATATGATATTCCGGCGGGAAAAGCAAGCGGTTTGAAATATAATCAGTGTCAATATTGGATCACCTGCGGTAATGGTTCCAAATTCCAAATAGCAACCTTATTACTACCAAATGACTACTTTATGGCAACTTTATGACAACTTTATGACGCTCGCGCAGCGAGCTTTTACTCCTCCGGTTCCACTGGCTGGCTGTCGAGCATGGCCCCTTTTGGCAGTTCACCGTTCATCCTGATCTCGTCCTCGATCTTGTTAAAGAAATGATATTCAAGGAAATAATGAGATGTTACGGGCTCAAGGTGAATCCATTTTTTGTATTTGAAATACCATTTCATCCTGACCGACGGGAAGCCTTTGGTGAGATAGGCATAGATAAAAGGATGCAAAGTCAGGCGGATGTATTTTTCGTTCTGTTCGGTGATCAGCGTGCGGATGTTGGCCTCGATCTCATCGAGCAGCAGGGAGCTCGACCTGATCTTGCCCGATCCCTGGCAGGCGGGGCATTCCTCAAGCACCTCGATCTCGTTCTCGGGACGGACGCGCTGACGGGTGATCTGCACCAGCCCGAACTTACTGGGCGGCAGAATGGTGTGCTTGGCATGGTCTTTCGCCATCTCGTCCTTCAGCTTCTGGTAAAGCTGCCGGCGGTGGCCCGATTCGTGCATGTCGATAAAATCGACCACGATGATGCCGCCCATATCGCGGAGGCGCAACTGGCGGGCGATTTCAATGGCCGCATCCAGGTTCACCGACAGGGCGTTCTCTTCCTGGGTATTTTCTTTGCGCGAGCGGTGTCCGCTGTTCACGTCGATCACGTGCATCGCTTCGGTGTGCTCGATGATCAGGTAGATGCCGGTTTTAATGCTCACGGTCTTGCCGAAGGCATTCTTGATCTGCTTGTCGATCCCGAAAAATTCGAAGATCGGAATCCGGCCTTTGTAATTCTTGACAATATCGACCTTTTTCGGGGCTATTTTCCCGATATAATTTCGGATCTCCTCATACACCGCCTGGTCGTTGACGGTGATGGAGTTAAACGATTCGTTGAGCACGTCGCGCAGGATGACCGAGGTCCGGTCGAGCTCGCTGAGCACCTTGCTGGGGGGCCTGGCCTCGTTGAGCTTTTTGATCATGTCGTGCCATTTGTCAACCAGGTTCTTGAGGTCGGCGTCGAGCTCGGCAACCATTTTTCCTTCGGCCACAGTCCGGATAATGACCCCGAAGTTCTTTGGTTTGATGCTGGTGATCAGCCTTTTGAGGCGGTTTCGCTCTTCGATCGATTTGATGCGGGTGGAGACGCTGATGCGGTTTGAAAAAGGCACCAGCACCAGGTAACGACCTGCAAATGATATTTCGGATGAGATACGGGGCCCTTTGGAGGAGATCGGTTCTTTTTCGATCTGCACCAGCACCGGCTGGTTCACCTTGAGTACCTGGGTGATCTTGCCCGTCTTTTCGATATCCTCTTCGGCCACAAACTGCTCTATAGGGATTTTCTGTCCTTTCCCCGCAATAGAGAGTTTGACATATTTTGCCAGGGACCGGAACTGTGGTCCGAGATCAAGATAGTGGAGGAAGGCATCTTTCTCATACCCCACATCCACAAAAGCGGCATTCAACCCCGGCATGATCTTGTGAACCTTGCCGAGGTAAATGTCGCCAACCTGAAAACCCTGGTTGCTTTTTTCTTTCTGTAATTCGACAAGAACCTTGTCTTCCAGTAATGCTATTTCAACTTCAGCTGACTTCGCATTAATAATCAGTTCCCTATCCACAATGAAGTTGTATTTAGTATATCATCCTGATAGCCGGGTGCAGCCTGGATAATAAGAACCGGAACATAAAGGGGCTAAGATTATTTCTTCTTATGCCTGTTTTTTCTCAAACGCTTTTTGCGTTTGTGAGTTGCCATCTTGTGCCTTTTTCTTTTCTTCCCGCTGGGCATCTTGTAATGTTTTAAAAAATGTTACTTAACCTTAACGTTTCCCTTCACTTCATGGACAAAAGTCTTCGCCGGTTTGAAAGCCGGGATATTATGTGCCGGAATAATTATCGTGGTGTTCCTGGAAATGTTCCTGCCGGTTTTTTCGGCCCTTTTCTTGATGGTAAAGCTACCAAACCCTCTCAGGTAGACGTTTTCGCCATTGGCCAGAGAGCCTTTTACAGCTTCCATGAAAGCTTCCACACTTGCCTGCACGGCTACTTTCTCAATCCCGGTTTTGTTTGCTATTTCAGCAACGATTTCTGCCTTGGTCATAACTTAATTAATTTTAGATTTTTAACTTTATTTTTTAAAAGAAGGCTGCAAAGATAATTTATTTTCGCATGCCGGAACGCCTGATTAAAAAAAAATTGGTTCTAAACTGCTCAAAATAAATTTGTTTGAAGAACGTATGTCATTTGGTTACCTTATAATAAACTGGTATAGAAAAAATAAAAGGGATTTGCCCTGGCGAAAGACGGCGGATCCTTATAAAATATGGGTTTCGGAAGTCATTCTCCAGCAGACCCGGGTAGAGCAGGGCATGTCGTATTATCATAATTTTACCCGCCTTTTCCCCGATGCAGGTTCTCTTGCCAATGCGCCGGAAGATGCCGTCATGAAAGCCTGGCAGGGCCTTGGTTACTATTCCCGGGCCAGGCATATGCATGAAGCTGCCCGTAAAATCCGGGATGAATACGGACAAGGGTTTCCCTCTACATATGAAGAATTATTAAAGATGAAAGGGATAGGGGAATATACTGCGGCTGCCGTTTCTTCCATCGCTTTCGGTGAACCGAGGCCCGTGGTCGACGGGAATGTGATGCGGGTGGTGGCCCGGTATGCCGGGATCGGTTCGGCTGTGAATACTGCCCTGGGAAAAAAGCAAATCATTGACTTTCTGAGATCAAGGATTGATCCGGAAAGCCCGGGTGATTTTAACCAGGCAGTGATGGAACTGGGCGCTTTGATCTGTGTTCCACGCAACCCACGGTGCCGGGATTGCCCGGTCAGCGCTGACTGTTTTGCCCGGATTCATGGAAAAATCCCGGAATTGCCTGTCTTAGTTAAAGCCAAATCCACTGTTGTCATTCATTTGAATTACCTGGTTCTTAATCAAAAACAGGATAACCAGACTTTTACCTTTATCAAAAAGAGGACCGGCAGCGGTATCTGGAAAAATCTTTATGATTTTCCTTTGATTGAGACCGTTCAGGAGATTGGTCCTGAAAAACTTTCTCAACATGAGGATTTCGTTTTACTGATGGAAGGCTCCCGGTTCAGTCCTCCCCGGGAGGTGTTTTCTTTCCGCCATCTTTTAAGCCATCGAGAGTTAAAAGTCAAGTTTTTCACTTTTGATGTTGATAACTTTTCGTGTAAAACGGTACTGAAAGTGCCCCCGGAAGAGCTCTGTAACTATCCGGTTCCCAGGCCTATAGAAAAATTTATTAAAAAAATTTCCGATCGACCGGGTATATTTTCCGAAAATCCGGATTAAGCAGTAGAGCGCTTCTATTATCCATTAAATTTGTAAAAACAAACCATTCATTAACCATTAAAAATTTAAGATTATGGCAGGAGTAAACAGGGTGATTTTGATCGGGAATCTTGGGAGGGATCCTGAGATCAGGAGTCTGGAAGGGGGTGTTAAGGTAGCGAACTTTTCCCTTGCCACGACAGAAACGTACAAAGGCAAGAACGGAGAGAAGGTGGACTCGACCGAGTGGCATAATATTGTTTTATGGCGCGGGTTGGCCGAAGTGGCGGAGTCGTACCTTAAAAAAGGCAATACCGTATTTATTGAAGGCAAGATCAGGACGCGCGAATGGACCGACAAGGACGGCAACAAGCGCTACACCACCGAAATCGTGGCCGATAATATGGTTATGCTCGGCGGACGGCGCGATCAGCCTGCCGGCGAATACAGCCCCCCACCGCAACGGCCTGAAAAAGCCGCACCGCAGGAACCCATCGATAATCCGATCGATATAAGTACGGAACCGGGCGACGATTTGCCGTTTTAGGTAAGTTGGTTGGCAGCAGGCAGTAGGCAGTAGGCAGTTTTGTTTTGATGGATTAATAATCGTAAACCAATGACTGCCGACTGCCGACTGCCGACTGCTGACTACCGACTTTTTCCTATCTTTGCCCCGTCAACCAATTCCTGAGAATTTTGGAAATTACTGATTTTGAACTTTCCCGGAGCTTTATGATGATTGTGCTGGAGGTCACGACCCCGGTCCGTGCCATTAGTATCGTCTCCGGAATCGCTGCAATTTTGTTGCTGCTGATCGGTTCAGCCATGGCCTCGGGCGCCGAGGTGGCTTTTTTTTCCCTTGGCCCGAACCAGATCCGTGAGCTTAGAACCCATGGCACCAGAGCCAACCAGGCGGTCCTGCTCCTCCTCGAAAAACCGAAAAGATTATTAGCTACATTGCTGATTGTCAATAATTTCGTTAATGTTTCTATTGTCATTATCTCGACCTATCTGACCGGCATCCTGTTCAACTTCCGGGAATCGTCGTATTGGGTCGCTTTCCTGGTGCAGGTTGTGGCAGTGACCTCGCTGATTTTGCTGTTCGGTGAGATTCTTCCGAGAGTTTACGCAACACGCAACAACCTGAAATTTGCACGGTTCCTGGCTGGCCCGGTCGGCCTGGCGTCGAAAATCTTCTATCCGCTCAGCTCCATGCTGATCGGCTCAACCAAACTGATCGATAAGAGGATCAGCCGGAAGGCTTATAATGTTTCAATAAACGAACTTTCCGACGCCATTGAGCTCGCCACAGGAGCCGATACGCCGCAAGAGGAGAAGAAAATCCTCCGGGGTATCGTCCGGCTCGGTGATATCGAGGTGAAGGAGATCATGAAATCACGGGTCGATGTCACCGCCGTCGATATTTCGACGGGCTATCTCGAACTCCTTCAAAAAATAGTCGGGTCAGGCTATTCCAGGATCCCGGTTTATGGCGACTCGATCGACCAGGTAAGGGGGATTCTTTATATCAAGGACCTGTTGCCACATCTTCAGGAGGGCGAGGATTTCGACTGGAAAGGTTTGCTCCGTGATGCTTTATTTGTGCCCGAAAATAAAAAGATCAACGACCTGCTGCAGGAATTCCAGGAGAGAAAGATACACATGGCCGTGGTGGTCGATGAATACGGCGGCATGAGCGGGATTGTAACCCTGGAAGACATCATCGAGGAGATCGTAGGGGAGATCAGTGATGAGCATGATGAGCCCCTGGAAACCTTCGAGTTTACCCAAATCGATGATCATCATTATATTTTCGAAGGAAAGACTTCGCTGAACGACTTCTGCAAGATTCTCGATATCGGCGATGAAGTATTTGACGACGTGAGGGGTGAGTCGGATTCACTGGCCGGGTTGCTGCTGGAGTTATTGCAGAGAATGCCCGCGAAAAATGAACAGGTGTCGTACCGGCAGTTCACTTTTACTGTTAAGGCTGTCGACAAGCGCAGGATCAAAAGGGTAATGGTCAGTATCGATATTTCCGGATCGTTCTCTGACCAAAAAACTACCGAAAATTAACATAAGATGAAGTTTTTTCTCCGATTAACAATTTATAATTTGCTGATTGTGACCTTCATGGCAGGTTGCGGGGAGGATTACACCCCAAAGCCAAGAGGGTATTTCAGAATAGATATGCCTGATAAGGAGTATACCCGGTTTGATTCAACATTCCCTTATTCTTTTGAATACCCCGTTTATGCCAAAATTGTTCCCGATACCCGGACTACCTCCGAACCCTTCTGGATGAATATCGATTTCCCGCAATTCAACGGCAGGATTCATATCTCTTACAAACCGGTTGAGGAAAACCTGGGAGAATACCTTGAGGATTCCCGCACATTCGTGATCAAACATATACCCAAGGCCGACGCTATCGATGATTCACTCATCTACAGGCCCGAATCGGCTGTTTACGGCCTGGTTTATTACATCGAAGGCCCGGCTGCCGCCTCGCCCTGCCAGTTTTTTATTACCGATAGCACCTCCCGCTTCCTGCGCGGGGCATTGTACTTCAATTTCCCGCCAAACAACGACTCCCTGGCTCCTGTCATCGATTTTATTGAAAATGATATCCGCCACCTGATCACAACATTCAGGTGGAAATGAAATCCGGGCTTGTCATTCTCTTGTTTTTATAAATAATTATATTTGCGATCATATAATATTCCTGATGACTCAAATATCTTACCAGATGAAGAAATTAACATTTACCCTGCTGTTGTTATTGTCGGTTTTTATCGTATTCCCCCAGGCTCAGTATTCCCGTGTGAAATTATTTGCCTCCCGGGAAGAGATCGAATTGCTTGTAAAAGAAGGAGTGGGGATTGACCATGGCATTTTCAGGCCCGGAGCCTACACGATCTGTGAGCTGTCGGATGCCGAACTTTCCACTGTAAAGGAATCTGGAATTTCATATGAGGTAATTATTGAAGATGTGGAAAAATTTTACCGTGAGAGAAACGAGCCTTTTATGGACAGGCTCAGCGAACTGAAGGAGGCAGAATATCTCCTCAGCCGCGACTGGCCGATTCCGGATGGTTTTGAACTGGGCTCATGCGGAGGTTTTCTCACCATTGACCAATGCATGGAGCATCTGGACAATATGGCTGTTTTGTATCCGGATCTTATTACACAGCGGGCCCCTCTCAGCGAGATGACGCACAATAACCGCGAACTATACTGGGTCAGGCTCTCCGATAATCCCGGTACGGATGAAGAAGACGAGCCGGAGGTTTTATATACCGGTATGCACCATGCCCGCGAAGGCATAGGGATGCAGTTGCTCGTTTATTATATGTATTATCTTCTGGAGAATTATGAAACCGATCCGGAGGTGCAATATATTGTCGATAATTTTGAGCTTTATTTTGTTCCGATCATCAATCCGGACGGTTATGCTTTCAATATTCAGAACCAGCCGGCCGGCGGAGGTATGTGGAGAAAGAACCGGAGGCAGAATGACGATGGCTCTTACGGCGTGGATGTGAACAGGAACTACGGTTATATGTGGGGTTACGACAATAACGGCTCATCAGGTGAACCTTCCGATGACACATACCGCGGGCCTGATCCTTTCTCGGAGCCTGAGGCGTTGAATATGAAGTATTTCTGTGAAGACCATGATTTCAGGATAGCATTGAATTATCATTCGTACAGCAATCTTTTTCTTTATCCATGGGGTTGGACGGAAGTGCCATGCGATCACGATGCCATCTTTCATGCCTTCGGTGAAATCATGACAAAAGAGAACGGGTACGTGTTCGGCGCCGGCAGCACCACGATCTATCCCACCAATGGCGGGTCCGACGACTGGATGTACGGTGAGCAGGAGACAAAATCCCTCATTTATTCCTACACACCTGAGGTTGGCGATGGAAGTGCCGGTTTCTGGCCGCCCGTGTCGCAGATCATACCGTTGTGCCAGGAGAACATGTATGCCAATATCATGGCGGCAAGGCTGTCAGGGCCCTATGCCACTGCCCGCGATCTTTCTCCATCAATCATTGAATATAAAACCGGCCTGATCTTCTTTGAGATTCAACGACTGGGCCTGGAAGACGGTGCAACCTACACCGTTTCGGTAGAACCGCTCAATGATGCCTTTGCATCCATCAGCGGGCCGTTTACGTATACCGATCTGGAGATCCTTGAAACAGAAAGCGCGGCATTCACTTATACACTGCGCGAAGATATCCTGGACGGAGATGCCGTCGAATTCCTCCTTTCGGTCAATAACGGCCTGGCAACTTTCTCCGATACGATCCGGAAGATCTATGGCACACCGGTGATCATTTTCGAAGATGATGCGGAATCTTTTACCAAATGGACCTCCAACAAGTGGAACATCACTACAGCCCAGTACCATTCTCCGGAACGCTCAATTGCCGACTCCCCGTTTGGTCAGTACACCAACAATGAAAATAATATCGTTACCCTTGTGGAATCCATTGATCTGTCGGATGTTGTATATGCCAGCCTGGGGTTCTGGGCCAAATGGGACATCGAAGCGGATTACGATTATGTTCAGGTACTGATCTCCGATAATAACGGAGGATCATGGACTCCGGTCCAGGGAAAGTTCACCCGCCCCGGCAGTTCCAACCAGGAACTGGGCGAACCCCTTTACGACGGGGTGAAAGAAGATTGGGTCAGGGAAGAGATAAACCTGAGCGCTTACCTCGATAAACAGATTAAGATACGGTTTGTATTGCGAAGCGATACGTATGTGACTGGCGATGGTTTCTTCTGGGACGATATGACGGTAACTGTGGTCGACCAGGCAACCGGCATCAGTTCCGATTCAGATCTGCCAAAAGAACAACTCATCAGCATCCAGCCGAATCCATCATCAGAAACAGTGACCATCACCCTGTTTTCTGATAAGATCGACAGACTGATGATTTATAATTCGCTGGGTGTGGCCGTTCATAAAGTACGCGTTGCTGAAGGAGATACGGAGATAAAGCTTGATGTTAGCGGCTGGCCTTCAGGCATTTATTTCAACGCTCTTGAATCGGGAAGCAGTATTGTGGCCATAGAAAAACTGGTCGTCAGGTAATTGGCGGCTCAACTTGTGAATCCGCCGGAAAACACGTTTTCCTGAACCATTCATTTTTCTCCGAAAAAGTCAATCCTTTCCGGAACCTTTGTTTATCTTTGCACCGCTTTTAAATTTTACAGGCATGTAGAACAATTCGCATAGTATTCATCTTATAAAACCGGAGCAGATATGGTTGATACGGTAAAAATCGGTACCCTGAAGTGGCACCACATCGTAAGCCCGTCGGAGCACGACCTGCAGTACCTGAAAGACAACTTCCATTTCCATCCCCTGGACATTGAAGACTGCCGAAGTACCAACCAGCGCCCCAAGATCGATATCTATGACGACTATTATTTCATCATTCTTCATTTTCCCAGCTTCGACCTGCATAACCGTTTCCTGACCATCAAAGAGGTGAAATTCTTCTGGGGTGAAGACTACGTGATCAGCATCGACCAGACGAACTGGATAGTGACCGAGATGTTCAACGATGCCCGCAAACTGATTGCCAGCAAGGAAGAGATTGAGATCGGGACCTCCGATGCGCTGCTTTACCGTATCCTTGAAAAGCTGATGAATTCATCGCTCAACCTGATGCGGCGGCTGGGCCTGGAGCTCGACCGGATCAACGAAGACCTTTTCAGTATCCGGGCCCAGAAAACCATTATGCAGATCTCCATCACCCGGAAAAACATCATCCTGGTCAATACCATATTTAAACCACAACTTCCGCTATTCCACAAATTCGAGTCGGGGCAGATCGCCGGATTTGCCGAGAACATGGAGGAGTACTGGGGCAATATCCTCGACTACAACCAGAAGATGTGGGATATGGCCGAAGACTACCAGGAGCTGATCGAAGGGTTGTCGAAAACCTTCGATTCGCTTCAGACCAACCGGATCAACGACATCATGAAGACGCTGACCTTTTTCTCGGCGATCCTTCTCCCATTAACCTTTATCACCGGCCTTTACGGGATGAACATCGGGCTGCCGCTGCAGAACGACTCCCGCTCTTTTCTGATCATTATCGGGCTGATGATGATGGTGGTGATCACGATGCTGGTGTACTTCAAAAGGAGAAAATGGCTCTAAAGAAATTTTGAATGTTGAATTTTAAATTTTGAATTCGGGGATTTATTAATATTTCGTGGATCTTGGTGACCTCTTCGTAGCACTTCGTCAAAAGTCTGATTTACTGTATCCGCAACGCCTCTTCATGGATCGTATGTAACAATTTCAGAAGGAAATTGCGGCTTAAACCAAGGGAAGCCCCTTTTTCCAGCCGGTCTTCCACCAGCCTCGTCCACCGCTCCAGTTGCAAAGCGTCCATTCCCAGTTCCTTTTTCCGCGCACCGATCTTTTTCACCAATTCCATTCTCTCAGCCAGCAATCTTAATATCTCTCCATCCACCTCATCAATCGACAATCGTAAATCGACAATCGACAATCGAATATTCTCTCCCGCATCTTCCCTTCCGACTTCATTAGCATTATTGACCGGCCATTCAATACGCGCCAACAAATCTGCCAGTTCCTTCGGGCTGACCTGCTGATCGCCGTCGGTAAGGGCATTGGCCGGATCGACATGCGATTCGATCATCAGCCCGTCGAAAGCCAGATCGGCTGCTTTCTGCATCACAGGACGGAGCATGGCCCGGTTCCCGCTGATATGGCTGGGATCGACCAGCACCGGCAGATCGGGGACCAGCCTGCGAAGTTCGATCGGGATCTCCCATTGCGGCAGGTTGCGGAACGGTTTGCAATGGTAGGCGGAGAAGCCCCGGTGCACTGCTGCCAGTTTGCGGATGCCCTGCTGGTGCAACCGTTCCAGCGCTCCGATCCATAGCAGCAGGTCGGGATTGACCGGGTTTTTCACCATTACCCGAACATCGACACCTTTTAAGGCAGAGGCTATCTCATTGACCGAGAATGGATTGACTACCGTACGGGAACCGATCCAGAGAATATCGACCTCATTTTTCAAACATAATTCGATGTGTTGAGGCAGCGCCACTTCCACGGCAATCGCCAATCCGGTCTCCTGTTTTGCTTTTCGGAGCCAGGCCAGTCCTTCCGCCCCAACTCCCTCGAATTCCCCGGGCCTTGTCCGGGGTTTCCACAGGCCGCATCGGAAAGCGGCGACCTCGGGCAGCCTGGCCAGTTGCCGAGCGGTTTCCAGCACCTGTCTCTCCGATTCGGCGCTGCACGGGCCGGCAATAACGGGCGGATATTCCCGGGAAGGGAGATAACCGGAGAAAGGGATGATATGATCAATAATTGTTGCCACCATGCAAAGGTACTTTTTTCAGGATTTGACATATTAATCGATTCGGAGTTGTTTGTTTTCAGCAATTGAACAATAGAACAATAGAGCAATCATTTTCTTATTTTTGCACCTCAAAATCAAGAAGAACATGCTCGATCACGGAATTAAAAGGACGAAGATCAAAGAACTGCTCCTGACGGGAGAAATCGACTCGGAGGTTGTGGCCAAGGGATGGGTTCGCACCAAGCGCGAAAGCAAGAATGTCATTTTTATCACCCTCAACGACGGATCTACGATCCAGAATTTGCAGGTTGTGGTGCAGCCCGACACGCTGGACGCTTCGTTGCTGGCCAGGATCAGCACCGGCGCCGGGCTGTCGGTGCGGGGAAAGCTGATCGAATCGCCGGGAGCGGGCCAGCGGGTCGAGTTGCTAGCTAACGATATCATTCTCTACGGCGAGGCCAATCCCGACGAGTACCCGCTGCAGCCCAAGAAACATTCGCTGGAGTTCCTCCGTGAAAAAGCCCATCTCCGCTTCCGGACCAACACCTTCTCGGCTGTCACCCGCATCCGCCATGCGATGATCTTCGCCATCCATAAATTCTTCACCGACAAAGGATTTTACAATATCCATACGCCGATCATCACCGGCTCCGATGCCGAAGGGGCAGGGGAGATGTTCCGGGTGACGATCCTCGACCCCACGAAGCCTCCGCTGACCGAGACCGGCGCCGTCGATTACAAACAGGATTTTTTCGGCAAACCCACGAATCTCACCGTTTCCGGACAGCTCGAGGGGGAACTGGCCGCACTGGCCATGTCGGATATTTACACCTTCGGGCCGACTTTCCGTGCCGAGAACTCCAATACCAGCCGCCACCTGGCCGAGTTCTGGATGATCGAACCCGAGATGGCTTTCTATGACATCCACGATAATATGGACCTGGCCGAGGAGATGCTGAAGTACCTGGTGAGATACGCCCTCGACAATTGCCGCGAAGACCTGGATTTCCTGGCGAAAAGGCTGGAAGATGAGGAGAAGAATAAGAAAAAAGAGGAGCGGACCGAAATGGGCCTTATCGATAAGCTGGAATTTGTGCTGGAGAACACTTTTGAGCGGATCACCTATACGGAGGCTATCGACATTCTAAAGAATTCCAAGCCCAATAAAGAGAAAAAGTTCCAGTACCCGATCAACGAGTGGGGGGCCGACATGCAATCGGAGCACGAACGCTACCTGGTGGAGAAATATTTCCGCAAGCCGGTCATAATCACCGGTTACCCGAAGCAGATCAAGGCCTTCTACATGAAGCAGAACGACGATGGCACCACGGTGGCGGCGATGGATGTTTTGTTTCCGCAGATCGGCGAGATCATCGGCGGTTCGCAGCGCGAGGAGAACCTGGATAAGTTATATGCCCGGATCAGGGAGCTGCATATCCCGGAAGAGACGCTATGGTGGTACCTGGAAACGCGTAAATTCGGCACCGTCCCGCATGCCGGTTTCGGCCTGGGCTTTGAGCGCCTGATGCTGTTTATCACCGGTATGGGCAACATCCGCGACGTCATCCCCTTTCCCCGGACGCCACAGAACGCAGAGTTTTAGTCGTTGGTCAATTTTTCTTGAGGCTGTCTCAAAAGGATTAAACCACAAAGGGACACCAAGGAATTCACAAAGGCGCACAAAGGTATGTTAATTGATATTCAACTACTTAGTGTTCCTTCGTGATGTACTTTGTGCGCCTTAGTGGTTAATAAAATGCCTTTTGAGACAGCCTCGGAATAGTTGGCAGTCCGACGACTAAAGCCGTCGGTTGAAATTTGAGATGCTCCGACAGGTAAATCCTCATATCCCCAAATCGTCAAATCTTCAAATCGTTAAATCGTTAAATCGTCAAATCTTCAAATCTTCAAATCGTCAAATCTTATTATTTTTGTATCTTTAAATAAAATTTGCAACCGGCATCCCTATGTTAAACCAGCGTCTACAGCAGAAGTTGCTCCAGAAGCTCTCTCCGCAGCAGATCCTGTTAATGAAGCTTCTCCAGATTCCTACGATTGCGCTCGAACAGCGCATCAAGCAGGAAATCGAGGAGAACCCGGCATTGGATATGCCCGAAGACGGCCTGGACAATAAGGACGATGACGATTTTGGCGATGTGGACGACGGCCCGCTGGGCGATGACGATGATGCCGAAACGGATGAATTTAAGGATAAAAGCCCGGAAGATGAATTCGATTTCAACGATTATCTCGATGAAGGCGACATCCCCGATTACCGGCTGACGGTCAACAACCAAAGCCCGGACGAAGAACAGCGGGATATCCCGTTCGCTGCCGGTACCTCTTTCCAGGAGTTCCTGACTGCTCAGCTCGGCCTGCGCGATGTCACCGAGAAACAATACCAGATCGGGCTGACCATCATCGGCAACCTCGACGATGCCGGATACCTGCAGCGGGATATCACCGCTATGACCGACGACATGGCCTTCTCCCAAAATATGCAGGTAACCCGTGAGGAAATCCTGGAGGTGCTGAAAGTGATCCAGGACCTCGACCCACCGGGCGTCGGCGCCCGGAACCTGCAGGAATGCCTCCTTCTCCAGTTGCGCCGGAAAGAAGACCACCATCCCGATATTGAAACCGCTATCCTGATCCTGGAGCGGTATTTCGACGAGTTCACACGCAAACACTATGAGAAAATCCTGAAAAAGACCCGCATAACCGAGCCGTCGCTGAAGGGCGCCATACAGGAAATCCTCAAACTGAACCCTAAACCCGGCGATTCGATCAGCGAAACAACACGGCAAAATCAATATGTCATCCCCGATTTCTCCGTCCGCAATATCGATGGCGAACTGGAGCTGACGGTCAATTCCCGGAATGCCCCCGAATTGCGGATCAGCCGGACCTACCTCGATATGATGGAGACATACGCCGGCAACAAGCACAGTAAAGGGAAAGAGGCCATGATGTTCGTCAAGCAGAAGATCGATTCGGCAAAATGGTTCATCGATGCCATCAAGCAAAGGCAGAATACCCTCTATGTCACGATGAAAGCGATCATGGATTACCAGGAGGACTACTTCCGGACAGGCGATGAGACTACGCTCAGGCCTATGATCCTGAAAGATATAGCTGAAAAGGTGAACCTCGACATATCCACAATCTCCCGTGTAGCTAACAGCAAATACGTTGAAACGCCATTTGGTACTTTTCTTCTGAAAACATTCTTTTCAGAATCAATGCAGAAAGAATCGGGTGAAGAGGTTTCGACACGCGAGATCAAGAAAATCTTATCGGATTTTATCAATGCGGAAGAGAAGGGCAAGCCGCTTACGGATGAACAGCTTACCGAGATACTGAAAGACAAGGGGTATAACATTGCGCGCCGTACCGTTGCCAAATACCGCGAACAGCTTAATATTCCCGTTGCCCGCCTGAGGAAGGAGCTCTAACGAAAAAAGCCTTATTTTTGCCCCTGAAATTTCACCGATGGAAAAACGCTTAGCCCAGGTTATATCCGTTGTTTTTTACCCGTTGTTCGTGCCGACGTATGCCTTTGCCATCCTGCTCACCATGCCGGCTTATTTCTCGGCGTTGATGCCGGCGGCGGCCAAATGGATGGTTATCGGGATCATATTCCTGCTCACCTGCGTTATTCCCACACTCTCGTTTATCCTCATGATCAAATCGCGCCTGGTCCAATCAAAATATCTCTCAAACCGCGATGACCGGACCATACCTTATATCGTTACCATCATCTTCTTTTATCTCACCTTCTATATTCTGAAAAAATTGCAGATATCACCCGTGTATTACTATTTTGTCATCGGGGCGACTATGCTGAACGTCATAATCATGGGAATCAATTTCTTCTGGAAGATCAGCAGCCACATGGCTTCTGTCGGGGCCCTGGCCGGTATGACGGTCGGGTTATCTTATTTTCTCGGGACTTTTTACTTCGGATTGATTGCCCTGTCGTTGTTAATCTCCGGCCTGACCGGATTTGCCCGGCTGAAACTGAAAGAGCATACGCCTGCCCAGGTTTATGCAGGATTCCTGGTCGGATTTTTTACTATCTTAGGATTATTCCTGGTCAGGAGTTGAAGAATTAATCTCTTTTCAGAAAGGCATCAGGGTTATACCCACCGAGATGGGATATACTTCCGGCCCGAGCCCTTTTTCAAAGATTTGAGTAACGGAAAAATAACCCATCACCTGGAACCAGTCGTAACCGATCCGTAATGTCGGGCCAAAACGGAACTTATCGATCTGGTCGACTTTCCGTGTCTTGATCGTCACCAGGTCGCCGGCAGCATTTTCACCTTTGTACTTGGTCTTGGCATCGAGGAGGTAACCCAGCTTAACACCCACGGCCACGCGGAATTTATCTTTGGTTACAAGGCGGAGTTCGATCGGAAAGTCGAGGTAAGTCAGCCCAAGCTTGCTGCGTTTGTAATCGATAGTATCGTTGATAGGGGAAAATGTGATCGTGTCGGCTTTAATGTCATCGATCAGGCTGTTGCTGTAAAGATTATGAAACCCAAGGCCGGCGCCGATGGAAAAGGTCAGCGGGCTTTTGCCCAGAGGGGCATTGTACATCACAAAAGCTCCGCCTCCCTGGTTGATCGCCCGTACGTCGATGCCTTCCGGTTTGTTCATCCAGAAATCCTGGAACAGTTCAACGCCGACACTGACACGCCGAATGGTGGTTTCGCCGACGACTTTACTTTTTTCCTGTGAGACAGCAAAAAATGGAAGGAGAAGAATAATGGCTAAGATGAAATTTTTCATGACCGGAATTCCGTTTAATTGATCAGGCAAAGATAAAGCTTTTAAACGGAAATTATGCGGTGTTTAGTATGATAGCAACAGATCAGTAAAGATCGCGGTGGCAATCGGAACACAGTGCATCTTTCCAGTTGCCGTCGGGGTCGGTCTGATGAAAAAATTCCAGCGATTCTTCGAGGTTGGTGATGACCTGCATATCGCCCGGAGTCCCTTGTGCGACAATCGAGTGGCACAGGTTACAATCCATGGAAATTGTTCTTCCTTCGGCAGTAGAGTGATTGTTATTATGACAACGGAAACAGCCGTTGAACTCAAGATGGCCGATATGGTTGGGATAGGCGCTCCATTTCACTTTCATCTCCGGAAAGATATTTTTGCTAAAGGCTTCCCGGATCCCATCGATGGCCTGGCTGATCTTTTCCGGGTTTGAGTTGTACAGCTCTTCATAGACCGTTGAATAATATTCCCGGATCCCTTTTTCGATGCCCATCATAGCCGAGTCGGTCGTGGAATAGGTTGCGTTCATGACCTGCATGGCCTGGAACTTGATATCGGGCAGATCCCTGGGGATCTTTCCGGCTGTGATGGCGGCATTTATGGCATAGATCGGGGTCTGGTAATTGTGTGAAGGCCGGTTGTGGCAATCCATGCAATCCATCTGCCTGATTTCCAGTGTATCAATCTGTCCGGGTTCCAATGGATTCGACGCGTCTTCATAAATTTGCACCTCCCCGGTTTTCTTATTTGTGTAGCGGACCCAGGGAATAACCTCACGGTCGTCGCTTGTAGCCACATATTCCACGCTGATATCGGGATTAATGTGCCAGTGGATACCTTCCTGCAATCCGAGGGCGCTCAGGCTCGGGCCTGTCTTCATCTGCAGGTGAATATCCCATTCGGTATTATCGCTATCGGTAAGGTAATGACGCTCAATTCTCAGCTGGCGGGCGTAGAATTTCTCCGGCCAGTGGCATTCCTCGCAGGTTTCCCTGGCCGGGCGAAGGTTACGGATCGGAACGGGAATAGGCCGAGGGTAAAGGTCGAAGGTCACGGAATAGACCTGGTACAATCCCGAAAGTTTGGACCGGACATACCAGTCGGCGCCGGCACCAACGTGGCAATCGACACAAGCCACGCGGGCATGCGGCGAATTCTGGTACGCGGTATATTCCGGTTTCATCACTTCATGGCACAGGGTGCCGCAGAATTCCACCGATTCGGTATAATGAAAAGCTTCATAACTCCCTACGGCTGAGAGTAGAAGAAAGATGGTCGATCCGACCGAAAAGATCATGAATGCATTCCGCTGCCGGGGTTCGTTGAAATCGAAAGCGGGCCAGCGTAATTCGGTTTTTTCGGTTTTTTTCAGATTTCGCCTGTATTTGATGATCATTCCGATGGGGATCATCAGGAGACCGATAACCAGCAGGGCCGGCAGGGCGATGTAAATCACCACGCCAATGTATGACCCTCCCTGGTTTAAGATCGATGTAATGACAAACAGGAAAACGATCATGAAAAGGCTGATCAGGGCGATAGTGGCCCCGATGATCGAAGTCCAGTTGTAGAACGAGGCCGGAAGTTTCAGGTTTTTAAGTTTCATGGCTTTAATGTTCGGCTTGATGCCATCCGCTCATTATAGCACGGAAATGAGTGCCCCTTGGTTTACCGATCGTGCAGATATAGACATGGATCAGCATAAACAATGAGATGATGAAACCTGCAATAATGTGCAAAAGGTCGGTAAGGTGAAGGCCGCTGGTGCCGAAAATCTTGTTCACAAATATCATTTCCGGGTAGATCAGCGCCCAGCCGGTAATAATGATCAAAGGCATAAAGAAATATATAATCACTACATAACTAAGTTTCTGAAGCGGGTTGAATTTTCTGTCGACATTGATAGGGTACGGGGCTTTTTCACCTCGAAACATCCCGAACATGTAATATTTTCCCTGGGCGAGCAATTCATTATAAAATCCTTTGATCCTGATCCAGTAATATTTTCCGTTGCCTGTTGCCAGGTTTCCGATGAGGATCATCAGGTAATTAATAGATAAGAGAATACCACTGATATTATGGATGCTGACCGCAATATCAAAGCGGATCAACGGGTACTCGGGATTGGAATATTGCATGCTCAGGCCTGTAAAGATCAGGGCGAGGCAGAGGAGTGCATTGAAAAGGTGCCAGAGGCGTGTCCAGATAGGGTAGAGGTATACAGTCGACATTTCAGTTATTTTTTAGCGTAGATTTTTCTCAGGATTGCATGAATGATCACCCCGATGAAAGCCAGCCCGAAGATGCTGATACTGGCAATATTCAGGAAGATGTTCCGGTTGGCACCAATGACGTAAGTTTCTGTCATAATTGCGGCGTTGAAATACCCCCGTGAAGATCTCTTTTCCTGCACCTGGTGTTTGTAAAGCGATGCCATCAGGATGGAGTTCTGGGAATGGCACTCGACACATTTTTTAACCGCTTTTTCTTTTGGGAGGATATTATGGGCAACCATGAGGTCATCATTCACTTCGGCATGGCATTCAATGCACCGGACACTTTTAAAATGGGCCAGGTGATTGGGAAGCCATTCGTGTTTATCGAGCATATTAAAAATTTCCCGGTCGGAGAGCAGGCCGATCCGGCCTTCATCGGAGTGGCAATCCAGGCAGATCTGGTTGTCGTACCGGATAGTCTCGGTGAGGTTCTGGCTGTTCCGGGCACTGATATGATATGAGTGCGGATTGTGGCACATCCAGCAGGTAAAATCTTCGCTGTGTTTCTCCGAATGAACACTTTTCACAAATTCATCCCGGATAGTCTCAAAATTAAACCGGGCGAATTCATCGTTGCCTTCGTGGCAATCCATACACGAAAAACTGGGCTCAAAGCGCAGGTGGTTCGGATGCGGAAACTCATCCCCGTATTCTGTGGAATGGCAATCGGTGCACATGAAGGTACGGTGGTTCGACAGGTAGAATTCCGTGGAATCGACGATATAGAGCGGATTCATTCTTTCCTTCACATCCCTCCCGTAATATTCATTGAAATAGGAAAAGTATTTATATCCGTGGCAAACAAGGCATTCGTTATTTTTTTCAATGGTGATAGGTGCAATTTCAGATTCTTCCTGTGCCGGAGCCCGATGGCCGGTAATGCAGATGAGCAGGAAGAGCAGGTATTTATAGTTTTTAAACATTTATAAATCGTTAAAGTGGTTTATACAGTCAATTTAGAAGGTGTCTCATACACCTTCTATTTAACCACAAAGGCGCACAAAGTACTCACGACGGAACACAAAATATTTAATTATAAAAGTAGTGATCTTTGTGTTCCTTTGTGTAATCCTTTGTGTTCCTTTGTGGTTTTATCTTTTTTTATACAAACTCTAAAAAAATCAAACCTCATCAAAAATTCCAGACACGGGAAATATTAAACCCGATAAAAATATTGTCGGTCCCTTTGAAAAAATCATTCTGGTTGAGCATGACATTATACTGCGGAACGAGTGAAGTCGCTGATCCGGCGAAGATCTGGAAAACGTGGGTTGCGGTAACAACCTCGTAGCCGATTCCCAGGTTATATTTCGGGGGGTCGGTAAATTCAAGCCATTCCTTGATGCCGTCGATTTTCAGCGGGAGGTCACAATTCACTATAATAGCCGATTGGGAGCTGAATTTGAACCGTCCGAGAAAATGGAGGGCGATTTTGTCATGTTCAAAGAGCGAATCGACCTGGTTGAAATGGGTAAAGCTTCCCCCGGCCGAAACGGTGAACCATTTTGTTACCTGCCTGGAAACCAGCAATTCATTGAAGAAAGCCATTCTGTCGGAGAACTGGTAATCTTCGCCGAAGAAACTTTCGTCGCGGGCATCAACGGAGTAGTTTCCATAGAAGGTCACGTCGACGGGCGATTTCTTATCCCTGCTTTGCCGCAGGAGATTGACTTTCAGGATCAGGTCCTGGAGTTTGTAATTTTTGGTGGTGCCCAGGCCCAGTTGCAGCCAGTCGGTAACGGAATAGTTAAGCGCCATGCGTGCATTGGCAGCGCCGTATATCCCGAGAAAATCGGAGAGCCCGTTATTCATCGAACCAAAACGGTGTTGCATCAGCAACTCCAGTGTTTTGGCCGAAGGTATGTAACTGGTCTGGTTATCGATCACCATTCCGCCTTCATAGGTAGTCAGGGGCTTGCTGTCATTTAAAATAAAGTAGCCCAGCAGGCTCTTGTTCTTGTTTTCCTTCTTGGGTGTTTCAGTATCTTGAGCCATTAAAGAAAGGACACTAAAACTGACCAGGATGAAAAGAATATACTTTTTCATGTTCATTCGGTTTTGAATTTTTGAATTCCGGTTAATTATTCAAAGCGCCTTCTTTTATCCACTGAAGGATAAGCTCAGGATCTCCGGGCTGGCAATATTTGTTCATGGAGCCACCCGGAGCGCATTTGATGTACAATTTGCTGTTTTCCGGTGTAACGGTGTCGATCTGGTTCCTTGCGAACAGGTCGGCGTAGGCATTGGCCGGTGAAAGGTCCGGCGGGATGCCTCCGGCGCCGTGGCAACTGCCCGAATTACAGCTATTGTTAAAGATCGGGATAATTTCAAGCGAGAAATAAGTGGTGTCGCCGGGTGGTGGTGGGATGTAATCCACCGGATCATACCAGTCGTACTGGCACGACTGCCAAACCATGATCCCCGTAATAGCGATGACGATCAGTAATATCTTTTTCATATAGTTATGTTTTTTCAAAGTTAAAAAAAAGGCTTCATATTTGAAGCCTTTTATATCATATTTAATGAATATTATTTACCGCCGAGAGCTTCAATAGAGTTGTTTAATAAAGCTTTAACGTAGGTTGGATTGTGAACCCCCTTGCTACGGTCGTGATGGACAAACTTCCAGTTCAGGAAGGTGCCGGCTACCAGGTTGGAATAGGTTCCCGGTACGGCATAACCATAATTGTTGGCATCGGCAATACCTTCGTTGACCAGGAGGGTCCAGAGCTGGGCTTCCAGGTCGGTCACTTCGGTCATCAGTTCTTCGGTATTCGTTGCAAGAGCGTCTTCGTCGTCATGGCAAGAGGTGCAACCGGCCCAGTTGTAGTCACCTTCTTCTTCGATATAAACACTCATATTATGTCCTCCGGCCAGTTGTCCGAACGGTTCGGCCATATGGCAATCGGTACAGGTGTTCTCGATCCACTCATAATGTTTATGAGACGTTGACCCGGTGATGCCGACATTGAAACCGGCCTGGCCTGAAAGGATCTGCGACTGCGGGCCGTAGTGAGGGCCATAACGGAAATTCCCCACGGTAACCGTTCCGGTCAGGTTGTTAATGTCCGGATACGGATTGATGGTACGTGACTGGTGACAGTTTACACAGAGGTTGCCGTTTCCACCGTCGAATTGCATCCCCGGATTACCGGCGTTGAACCTGAAGGTGACAGGGTCAGTGGTAGCCAGTGCCCAGTCGGATTCGGTGTAGGTTTGGTGGATGTTGTGACAGGTGTAGCAGTTTGGCTGTGTCGGATTCGAAATCGGAGCCAATGTTTCTGTGGTATCGTTGGCAATGGCTTCCCGGAATCCTTTGCTTGTGTGGCAAGGCGCACAACTGGTGCGGTTTCCTTCAAAAGAGGTGGTGCCCATACCGTGCTGTGATTTGTTGTACTGAGCTACCTTGGCCGTCAGGTCTTCGCTGAAATTGTGGCATACGCCGCACACTGCGGTTCCGTCGGTACCGTTGGTGCCATTGATACCATCTTCTCCGTCTTTACCTGCAGGTCCCATCGGGCCTTCTTTTGTACAGGCACTGACAACAATCAGCGAGACGATTACCGCCACTGATAACATCATGGTTAAGAAATTGATTTTTTTCATATTGCGCGTTGTTTAAGTTATAATTTCCTGTGAGCAATATTACTCACATTCAATAATGTTTATATATAAAAGGGTGGTGATATTTACAGTTATTAATGTATATCGAAATCAACAAATGATTGATATATATCAATGATACATTATATATTTATTAATATTAACGTTGTAAATATCATGATGAGAGATACATAAATAGAATAACAATATGATGTATATGAATGATATTTTTTATTTAGAATTGATATAAATTTATAGATCCGGTTTTCAACCGTTTTCAGAGATATTCACAAGGGCCTTTTCGTTGAGGATTTCCAGGGTGTTTCCGGAAACAGCAATGTGTCCTGCGTCTTTGAATTCCTTTAAAACCCGGATGGTGCTTTCTTTGGTCACGGCAGCCATATCGGCGATATCCTGCCGTGAAACGGATAACCGGCAAGGATTGGATTTATAAACGGCCTTTGAAAGATAAAGAATGGCTTCTGCGACCCTTCCGGGCATTTGTTTTTGCGTCAGTGTCCGGAATTTTTGAAAATGCCGGATATCCCTGAAATTGGAACGCTTCAGCATTTCTATGGCAAAGCGGCTGTTTGACTGGATGATATCTTCGATTATTTCCCTCTCCACGTAACAGGCGATGGTATCTTCCAGGGCGGCTACAGAAAAATAGTGTTTATCGTCGGAATACATTCCCGGGCTGCCGATCATCTCTCCGGGGCCAATCAGTGCCAGGATGAAATTTTTCCGGTTCCCGGATTCAAGGTACACTTTAACGAGCCCCTCCAATATACATATGGTATGGGTAAAGGATGTGCCTTGTTTAAAAATGATCTCTCCGGTATGATACAATACTTCATACCTTTTTTCTTCTATCTTTTTAAAATCCTCATCCCGCAGCACCTTAAAAATTTCGATGCGTTTGCGGCAGTCGTTGCAACTGGTTTCCCGGAAGATTTTAGCCATAATATTATTTTTCAATGATCTGAAGGTCAAATATAATGATATTTTTTTGAAAATGAGATGGAGTCTCATCTTATTAAAATTATCCTTATCATTGCTTAATAAAAAAAAATTATGAAACAGAAACCCCGGTTATCCTTCTGGCAGATATGGAACATGAGTTTTGGTTTTCTCGGTATCCAGTTTGGATTTGCTTTGCAGAATGCCAATGTCAGCCGAATTTTTGAAACCCTCGGGGCCAGGGTGGAGGACATTCCGATCCTGTGGATCGCCGCCCCGGTTACCGGCCTTATCATCCAGCCGATCATCGGGCATATGAGCGATAATACCTGGAACCGGCTGGGCCGCCGCCGGCCCTATTTTCTGACCGGTGCCATCCTGGCTTCACTGGCGTTGCTGTTCATGCCCAACTCACCTGTCCTCTGGATAGCTGCAGGAATGCTCTGGATCATGGACGCCTCCATCAATATCTCCATGGAGCCGTTCCGGGCTTTTGTCGGCGACATGCTGCCCTCCCGGCAGAGAACCATGGGTTTTGCCATGCAGAGTTTCTTTATCGGTACGGGAGCCGTGGTGGCATCGGCCTTGCCGTACATCATGACCAATTACCTGGGCATTGAAAACACCGCTCCCAAAGGGGTCATCCCGCCATCGGTCAAACTATCGTTTTACATCGGTGCCGCTGTATTTTTCCTGGCAGTTTTATATACCATATTAAGAACTAAGGAGTATTCTCCGCAACAGATGAAGGAATTTGCCGGCGAAGATGCGGCAGGCGGCGAATCTGCTTCTCATTCTGATGATATACTGCCGTCGAAAACATTTATTAATAAAAGCTATATCTGGATCTTTTCCGGCGTAGTCACCACTTTCCTGGTCTATTGGTTTAAGCTGCAACAGGAACTGTATATCCTGACTGTCGGGCTGCTGGCTTTCGGTATCATTCAATTGCTTACAGGCTTGCTGGTTGGAAAGGGAAAAGATAAAAACGGGTTTGTTGTCGTTATAAACGATTTGTTCAAAATGCCCGTGACGATGAAACAGCTTGCGGTTGTTCAGTTCTTTTCCTGGTTCGCCTTGTTTGCCATGTGGATCTATACTACCGCCGCCGTCACCAGCACCAAGTTTGATATGAAGCTCGACCGCGATCTCTATGATCAGCTTCAGACCACGCTCAGTCATGTTCCCTCCGGGTCAGGTACTTCCGATGAGGCAGAAACCAAAGCGGTGAAAGCGGAGCTTGATCATCTGGGAGAAAAACTGGAAAAGGGCAGGGATGTCGCGATTACCATGAAGGTGGTGCAATTTTTCAATGATGAAACGCGCGCCGGGCAATTGAACCTGGGGCCGGCCGTGACCGACCGCCTGAACCATATTAACAAGGAATACAACAAAGGCGCCGACTGGGTAGGTATCCTGATGGCCGTTTACAACGGTTTTGCGGCGATCATGGCGTTTGTGATCATTGCCCTGGCCGGCAAGATAGGGCGGAAGCGGACCCATGCCATCAGCCTTCTGGTCGGAGGGCTCAGCCTTGCATCGTTCTTCCTCATCCGCAACCCGAACCTGCTGATCATCTCAGAGCTGGGGATCGGCCTCGCCTGGGCCAGCATCCTGGCCATGCCCTATGCCATACTGACCGGCTCGTTACCCCAACATAAGCTGGGGACATATATGGGCATTTTTAATTTCTTTATTGTGATCCCGCAAATCCTGGCGGCCAGCATCCTTGGATTTTTTGTCAAAACCATTGCCGGCGGGGAAGCTATTTACGCCCTGATCCTCGGCGGCATTTCCATGGTCATCGCTGCAGGGCTTGTATTATTTGTCAGGGATGAGGATGAGAAATTACGATAAAACCTCGTAGGCTTTCGAGATCAGGATATCGGCAGTCGGTTTCAGTGCCTGGACCATCCGGTGTTCCTGTTCCAGGACCGCCATCCGGTATTCGTTCTGCGGTTCTTTGCCCCTGACCACCTGTGCTTTCTTGGTTTCATGGTAGGTCAGCTCAATAAAAATCCTCAGGTCGACACCTTCGGTTTTAATGGCATACAATCCGTCGATCACCAGCATATCAATCCCTTTGAAATCGGTTGTAAGCCGGTCGACTTGCTCCGTAACCAAATCAACGCAGGGCATTTCCGATTTCCGGTCGTTTTTGAAATCTTCGATATTCCGGTAAATGGTATCCCAATCATACTCACCGTATCCTACCACATTCTCGATCCCGTTCTTTTTTCTCCATTCAGTCCTCTCCAATGGGTGTATCCGGTAATAATTATCGATATGGACCGGTTTGGCCATAATGCCGTGCTTTCGGAGCCCTTTGGCAATAACATGGGCCAGTTCCGATTTACCCGATCCCGATTCGCCCGAGATGGCTATCATGAATTTCTCTTTTTTTTGTTCCAGGATTTTCTGGATGATTGCTTCGCCGGCAATCCGGTGTTTATCTTCAATAAGCAAAACGTCTCCTAACATACCGTCATTATTAGTTCAAAGTTTAAAGTTCCAAGTTCCAGGTTCCAGGTTCCAGGTTCCAGGGTTCCAAAGTTCCAGGGTTCCAAATTTTCAAATTTTCAAATTTCCAAATTTTCAAATTTTCAAATCTCCAGGTCGACCCATTCGCCGGTGTTGATTTCAAATGTTTTATCCTGAAATCCGATCCGTGCAGACCCGGGTTCGGGTTTATCAACCCGTATGCGAATACCGGCAGCGGTCACCTCACATTCGTACTCGCCGTCGCGGAAGCTGAAGAAAAAGCTTATCTTCCTCCAGTGGGCCGGCAGTTGCGGGTTGAAACGCGGGTAATCTCCATGCAGGTTCAATCCGGCGAAGGAGACCAATGCTACCCAAACCGTTCCGGTCATAACGCCGGCGTGGATACCTTCGGCAGTCGTTCCGCCCTGGATATCGGCATAATCGCTGGTAAGTGCGTCCTGGTAAAGTTCCCAGGCCAGGCTTTTGTTGCCCGTCATGTTGGCCAGTTGGGCATGGACTACCCGGCTGAGGGTGGAACCGTGGGAGGTCCGGGCCAGGTAGTAGTTTAGATTGCGCATCAGGTAATCATCCGGTAGTTTATAGCTCAGCTTTTCGAGGATTTCACCGACCTCTTCACCGCTTAGGTTGTAGAAAGTCATCAGCGTATCGGCCTGTTTGGCCACCTTGTATTCGTCGGGCGATTTGCCTTCGGCTTTCAGCAGCCGGTCCATCCGGTAGATGTTTTTATATTTCTTGCGATACTCTTCAAAATCAAGTTCCAGCAGGTCGAAATAACCGTCATACTGTGCGATGATCCCTTCGGGAGAGATCACCAGGTTCAGCCTGGCGGCAATATCGTTCCATCGCTCAATCTCCCCGGTAGCGAGATGAATCTTTGCCATGACCGTTTCCTTTGCCTGCGGGCTCATCCGGTCGAACAACACGGCAGCTCTGCCGAACAGCCATGCAACCATCATATTGGTGTAAGCGTTATCTTTCAGCCCTCCTTCATCGGTATCGGCATACTTTTCATGAAACTCATCCGGTCCCATGACCTTAATGATCTCATAACGGCCGGTTACGCGGTTCAGCTTGCTTTTCCCCGCCCAGAAACGGCAGATCTCAAATATCAGTTCGGCGCCGTATTCTTCCATAAATGCCAGGTCGCCGGTGATATGGTAGTATTGCCAGGTATTATAGGCAATAGCCAGCGAAACATGGCGCTGAAGCGAGCTGTGGTCGGGCCCCCACTCCCCGGAAAGAGGGTTAAGGTGGAGGATTTGCGTTTCCTCGCGTCCGCTGCTGCCGCTCTGCCAGGGGAACATAGCGCCCTGGTATCCATACTCCAGGGCATATTTCCTGGCTTCGTCCAGCCTTTTATGCCGGTACAGGAGCACTGATTTGACCACATCCCTGAAATGCAGGTTGTAGAAAGGGAGGATAAAAAGTTCATCCCAGAAGATATGTCCGCGGTAGGCTTCTCCATGGAGCCCGCGCGCGGGAATCCCTGCATCGATATTCCGGTTAAGGGGTGAAGTGGTGATCAGGGTATGGTACAGATGGAGTCTCAATAGTTTTTGGGCGAGACGGTCGCCGGCGACACGGATATCGATCCGGTCCCAGATCTCTTCCCATTTCCGGGCCGATTTCTCGAGGACTTCATCGAAGGTCCTGAATTTTTTACAATTTTCGATGGCCGAATCGAGGGGGTCGGTTTCGTCCTGGTCCCTGTTGTGGCAAAGGGCTACGATCTTCTGTATCCGCAGAGCTTCTCCCTGGGCCAGTTTTTTCGTGAATTCGATCCGGGAGCGGCCGGCGGTATGGTTTTTATGAAAATGTACATAGACCCGGTCGTTTCCTTCAAAAACCGTCACCTGTGCCGCGGCTGCGATGACATTTTGCGAACGGGTGGTTTTAACCACCATATACTGGATATTCTCTTCCGAGCCCAGCAACACCGGTTCGATATGTTTCTGGTTCAACTGGCTGTAGCGCTCCACGCCGGCATTGATATGATCGCCGTACAAACCGGACCGTATAGTGATTTTAGCGGAATAGTTCAGGGGTGTGACCGTATATTCCTGCGCGGCAAGGTTCGGATTGTCCATGCTGGCTATCCGTCGGGTCCCGATCAGCGTTTCGCGGCCTGCATCATCTCTCACGACCAGCCTGCGGTAAAGCATGCCGTTGTTGAAATGGAGCGTGCGGCGCACTTCAGCGATCCTGGCATTATTTACATCGAACCACTCCTCATCGTTGATTTTGAAAGTAACAGGGAGCCAGTTGATGACATTAACAAAGTCTTCATTTTCAATTTCCTTATCGCCGACTTTGGAGACCAGCCGGTTATAGATACCGGCCATATAGGTTCCGGGATAGTTATATGGACCGGCGATGGTTTCGGGCATGGCGCCTCGGGTCCCGAAATACCCGTTTCCAACTGTAAGCAGCGCTTCACGGGTTTTTTCCCTTTCGGGGATGTAATCGTGGTAAGTTAGCGACCAGTTGTCTTTGAAAAGCCCCTGGCGGAACCAGTCGACAATCCCTTCGAGGCCGATATCAGCGATATCTTTGACCACGATATCGGCTCCATTAGAATAAAGTTCGTTTTCATTTTCTTCCCGGGCCAGGCCAAGGACGAGACCGAAATTGCCTTTACGGCCTGCCTGGACACCGCTGACGGCATCTTCGACGACCACAGCACGGTCGTAAGTCACGCCGAGATTATCGGCTGCCACGGTGAAGATGTCGGGCTCCGGTTTGCCTTTCAGTCCCAGTTCGGCCGACACTTCCCCGTCTACCCTGGTTTCGAACATATCGAGTAATCCTGCAGTTTCCAGGACCTGGCGGCAGTTCTTGCTGCTGGAAGCCACACCCACGCGGATGCCTTCTTCTTTCAGCCGGCGGATCAGGGCTACTGTCGATTCGTAAACCTGTACGCCATCCGATTTCAACGCTTCATTGAAGGCGATATTCTTCCGGTTCCCTATCCCGCAAACGGTCTCCTTTTCCGGATCATCTTCCGGGGTTCCGAAAGGGAGCTTTATCCCTCTCGATTCGAGGAAAGACTCGACTCCTTTGTACCTCGGCTTGCCGTCGACATAAGGCAGGTAATCTTCTTTCTGAGAAAATTCCCTGAAGGGTTCGCCATATTTTATTTCCCTCTCCCTGAGATACCCGTCGAACATTTTCTTCCAGGCGGCACTATGCACCAGCGCTGTTTTGGTGATCACCCCATCGAGGTCAAAAATAACCGCATCAAAAGATTGCATATCCATTTCTAAATATTCCTCTTCTTAAAATAATTTACAAAGTCAACCAATGATATCCGAAACCGCTTATTTCCATCAAGTCTCCGTTCCTTACCGGATCAGGCCCGAGGATTGTCTTTCCACCGGGAAACTCCCATTTAACCGGAACAGTATTCCCTGAAAGGTTATGGATGACCAGTACCCTTTTACCATCCAGGGAACGGATGTAAGCCATCACACTTGCGGCAGGGTTACCGTCACCTGACCGCAGATGAACCCACTCCATCGATCCTCTTCCGAAAACCGCCAGTGAATTCCGGGCATGGAGCATCTGCCGGATTTGTGAGAAAACTGCGGATTCAAAGGTGCTGTCGTCAGCCAGTGCATTTTCCACCCTTTTCCAGTCGATCTTACCCCTGACCAGGAACCGTGTGTCGTCTTTCCCGACACTTATTTTCATCTCGTTGTAGTATTCTTCGTCATTGAACTTTCCGAACTCATCGCCATAGTAGATCACGGGTGTTCCGGGCAATGTCAGCATAATGGAAAAGATCATCCCGATTTTTTTGGGATTTCGTTCCATCAATTCCGAAAGCCGGGCTGATATGCCCTGTCCGCGACGAAAATCCCATTGTGGTTTTCGGCAATAGTGATCATGGATATATTTCCGGTCTTCTTCGGTCACATAGACCAGTTCCAGGCTCAGTTCATCGTGGCAGCGCAGGAAAGTAAACCATTGGGCGCTTCCGGGAATTTCGGGTGTGACGGCGGTACTCAGCGTGTGCATGACCGGCTGGCTGCTGCCCATAGCCACTGCCTTAAAGATCTGCGGCATAAGCGGGAAATGATAACCGGCATTGCATTCATCCCCATCGCCGAAGTATTTCACGACCTCCCAGGGTTTCTGGCATGCTTCGGCTAAAAGAAGCGTATTGGGGCGGGCATGATCGATCACGGCCCGGAAGAATTTCACAATGTTGTGCGTATTAGGATGGTTCTCGCAGGGGGTTCCCTCTTCTTTCCAGATGTACGGGATCGCATCGGCCCGGAAACCGTCGACGCCACGTTCCAGCCAGAACAGCAGGTTTCTTGACATCTCCGCCAGCACCTCCGGATTACGGTAGTTCAGGTCGGGCTGGAAGTCGAAAAACCGGTGAAAATAATATTCATCTCCCTCTTTTTTCCAGTTACTCTCCTCGATACCGTAAAAAATGATACGGGCGCCGGCATATTCTTCACCGGTCGGGCTCCAGATAAAGTAATCACGGTAAGGATTATCTTTGGATTTAATCGCTTCCCTGAACCAGGGGTGCTGGTCGGAGACATGGTTTGTCGCGATGTCGAAGATAACTTTCATTCCTCTTCGGTGCGCCTCATCCAGGAAATCCCTGAAAATCCGGTCAAGGTCGTCATCGGTCGCTTTTTCACCCAGGCCCGACAGATCTTTCCTGATTTTCCGGTAGTGGCTGATATCAAATCCTGCGTCGCGCATGGGCGAATCGAGAATTGGCAGTAGCCACAGGCAGTTAACCCCCAAATCCTGCAGGTATTCCAGCCGACCTGTCAAACCCTTGAAATCGCTGCTGAACAGATCGACGTAAAGCGAATATACGACAGCGTTTTTATACCATTCTTCTTCCAGTGGAGGGATGGCTGTTTTTCCTGAAAAGGACAAGATCTCGCCAATCAAGGCATCCAGTTTGTCCGTCGGATGTTCCGGGTATAATATATTCCAGATCCGGTAAAGATCAGAAAATCTATCTTTCATGCACAATCGGTAAAATTGCTGATAACCAAATAAATCCAGAAAAATATAAACCGGATTAATTGTCCGGCAAAAGTATAAATTTATCCATTGTGATTTTAAAATGCAAGCCTCAAAAACAAAAAAGCCCCGGACTAACGTTCAGGGCTTTTTTCAGACAGGGAAGTTTCTCGGCTATTATTGGCTGACTCTAACAGCAACCCGTCTTGGAACGATCCGGCCGGTTCAAATTCCGAATGTAAGTTTACTATAATAATCCGGGATATTTTCAGGATTTAACGATTACTTATGAATAGGTCACTGTTGAAAAATGATCCGGTTAATTTTCCGTAACTTCGCGGCCGCTAAGATAAAAATCCTTATGAAGGCAACCCTTATCAGAATATTATCGGCAATTATATTGGCAATTCCTTTGGTGGGATTTGGCCAGGCGGAGATAAAAAGGATCGATCCGCCGTTCTGGTGGACCGGCATGGCAGAGAACAGGCTTCAGCTTATGGTTTATGGCGAAGGGTTGGGCCAGGTGCAACCGGCTCTCAGCTATCCGGGTGTGAAAATGACAGGTTATTCCGCGCTTGAGAACCCCTATTACCTGGTTATCGATCTGGAGATCTCGGAAAATGCACGACCCGGTAAAGTGCCAATCAGTTTTCAGTACCAGCGTGAGCTGTTGTTTGTGCTGGATTATGAACTGAGGGCCCGGACGTCAGGATCGGCTGAGCGCAAGGGTTTTGGAAAGGAAGACGTGATCTACCTGATCATGCCCGATCGCTTTTCCAATGGCGACCCGGCCAACGACACGATAAGCGGGATGTTCGAACCGGCCAGTCATGCCAATCCCGACGGGCGGCACGGGGGCGATCTCAAAGGGATTACCGATCTGCTTCCCTACCTGGCCGACCTGGGTGTAACTGCCCTCTGGCTGAACCCCGTGCTTGAAAATAACCAGCCTGCCTATTCTTACCACGGATATGCCATTACCGATTTTTACCGGGTCGACCCAAGGTTCGGGTCGAATGAAGGTTATCTTGAATTTGTCGGAAAAGCTCATCAGGAGGGGCTGAAAGTCATCATGGACATGGTGTTCAATCATTGCGGAAGCAACCATCTCTGGATTCAGGATTTGCCTTCGCATGACTGGATCCATCAATTTCCGGAATACACCCGATCCAATTTCAGGGCGGAGACCGTTATGGACCCGTATGCTTCCGAATTCGACCGGACGAAAATGATGACAGGTTGGTTCGACAAGCCGATGCCTGACCTCAACCAGCACAATGAGTATCTGGCCAATTATCTGATACAGAACAGCATATGGTGGATTGAATATGCCGGTCTTGATGGGATCAGGATGGATACTTATCCCTATTCTTACAAAGATTTCATGACACGCTGGATGGAGAGGATTAACAAGGAATATCCCGGATTCAGCGTAGTTGGCGAGACCTGGCTTCAGAAAGAGGCCCATACGGCTTACTGGCAATCGGGTTCAGCTGCTGGCGCCGGAGCCGTTACCCACCTGGATCATGTCACCGATTTTCCGCTGCAGTATGCTATAAAAGACGCATTCACCGGGGAGGAAGGGTGGACCAGCGGGCTTGCCCGGATTTACTATGTGCTTTCGCAGGATTACCTTTACGCGGATCCGTTCGGTAATGTTATTTTCGTTGATAACCATGACCTTACGCGGTTTTATTCGAGCATCGGCGAAAATTTCGCCAAATTCAGGATGGCTATGGCTATTTTACTGACAACGCGTGGCATCCCGATGATTTATTACGGAACGGAATACCTGATGACGGGTGAAGAGCCGAAGGGTCACGGGTATATCCGGGAGAATTTCCCGGGAGGGAAGTGGCAGTCGGCGGTCGGCAGTTGGCAGTCGGTAGCCGGAGGTGAGGAATTAGGGATTGAGTTTTTAAAAGGATTGCTGAGTTGGAGGAAGACCTCGGAGGTGGTGCACAGCGGTAAGCTGATGCAGTTTGTGCCGGACGACGGCATCTATGTATATTTCCGTTATAATGCAACAGAATCCGTTATGGTCATCATCAATAAAAACACAACGGATAAAGCACTGAAATTATACAGGTATCAGGAGAGGCTGGAGAAATATTCCCGGGGTAAGGATATCATTACCGGTCAGGAATATCTATTGGGCGAAGATCTTTCCATTCCGCCGGAAACGGTTTTAATCCTGGAACTATCCCATTAAATGAAAAATGAAAAACGCACAATGCAAAACGGAACATGTCAATGTCCGATGCTCAGTGCGTGCATTCCCCATCCCTGCAAAATGATATAGAGGCCGGGATCGTTCATCTCTTCCCCGTCGCGGCGGTATAATTCACCGGAAGTAACATCGAACAGTTGGTAAGTTTTACCCGGGAGCCAGGGATAGCCCGATTTCAGGTGTGCCTGGGATGGATCATCGCTGAGGTTAACAACAATGATAAGGTTTTCATGTTCCCCGGTCCATTCCCATGCCAGCATATTCTGGCACGTCTGGTTATCGTGCCATCCGGAAAGTTCACAGGGCGCCCAGGTTCCGTATCTGACCTCGTGGTACTTCAGGATTTTCAGGAGCAAGAGGTAAAATCTGTTAAGGGGTTCATTTATTGGCTCCTTCTGCCTCCTGGACAGGAAAACGGGAACCTTAACGCTTCTTCCCTCCAGCTGGCCGTCGTGGAAAAGCCTGGCCCCGGGAAGGGTCAGGGAAGCCAGTGCCAGGGCCATATTTTTTGCCGGGTGGAACAGAGAGGCAGCCCTGGGTTCGTCGTGATTTTCCAGGAACCGGAGCAGTTTACCTTCGTAAAGGGTCATCCCTTCCAGGTGTTGCCGGGCTTTTTCAGGGCCCTCTTTCAGGTCATCGTAATATCTCTTGTCGTAACAATAATCAAATCCCTGGTTAAAAAGCGCCGCTTCCATATCCCAGTATACCTCTGCAATAAAAACAAATTCGGGATGTTTTTTCCGGATAGCTGGTATAACATGTTTCCAAAAGTCGGTTCCCGGGGCCGGGCCTGCTTTATCTCCCCATGTTTTCGAAAATATGTCATTCATGACCAGCATGGCCATGTCGCACCGGATGCCGTCGCACTGAGAAGCAACGTGATCGAGTGTTTTAACGAGTTCGTCACGCAGGCCCCGGTTAAATACATTCAATTGCAGAACATCAGGCCAAGGAGGATAATAGGGGTCGCGGGCCCTTGCCATGATGTGATTTCCTGCCTTCAGAAATGCTTCCGGATGTTCTGCCAGGTCCTGTTCGCTGCCATTGATGAAAAAACCCGGATTTTTGACCGTCCAGGGATGGTCGGGGGCCACATGGTTCGGAACAAAGTCGAGGATAAGCCTTATGCCTCGGTCGGCCAGCTCTTTCCTCGCTTTGGCAAGCCCTTTTTCCCCGCCGATCTTCTTATCCGCCTGGTAATCCATGATGCAATAAGGTGAGCCGGAAATGTCATCATCCGTGAGGTCGGGAAGAGCATTCCGGAGATCATTCATGATCCCTTCATTGTTTTTTGCAATTTCCAGCCCTGCCGGGCTTCTTTTCCAGACACCCATCAGCCAGACCGTATCAATTCCCGTCGCCGCCAGGTTGTCGTATTCTTTTGCCGGTACATTGCCCAGGTTAATCTTTTTCCTGTATTTTTCCCCCAGTTCCCGGAGCCAGACCCATGTGTTAATCTCATAAATAACAGGGTTTTCGGGGATGGCCCTTATATTATTCTTTTTCTTTTTCATTGTGTTGGGATTAATGGAAACTTCATTTCTTCATTAGTAACGCAAGTAAGACCCTATAAAAGTATAATTTTTTTTAGTTTTTCTTTACGATATTTGCAATCCCAAATGCTTTTCCCATGAAAAGATTACTGTTTATTCTGCTGACGGCTTCGGTTGTTGCCTGCAGCCCGAAGCGTACACCTATTCCGGAAACCGGCTTCATTCCGGGTATTGCCATGCCTGTGCGGCTCGACAAAGGGCAGCCGGAGATCATCCTGGCCGACCTGGCCCCTGGCGTGTCTATCATCGATTCGGTAAGCCTCTATGGCAGGATACTGAAACTTTCCGGCGACAAACAAGTTGCAGCGATCAATGTCGGGACAGATGCGCCACCGCTGATGGAACTGAAGATCTGGAGCGGCGGGCAGGCACTGTCGGTGCCTGTGATGAAAAGCAGGAAAGCGGATATTCTTTATTCATTTGACCCGGGAAATAGTGTTTATGAAAAAGTGGAACTGGCAGGAGAATTTAATGGCTGGACACCATCGAGGACGCCTTTGAAATTTGAAAATGGAAATTGGGTGACGACACTTTCGCTGAATCCCGGACGATACCAGTATCAGCTTGTGACCGACGGTAAATGGAGGATCGACCCGGCTAATCCCGATTCGGTTGATAACAACAATGGCGGTTTTAATTCGGTTTTGAAAGCGGGACCGTCCGACCGTTCGGCACAGCCGCAGCTCTTTGCTTCCGGGTATGACTTGAAAAGCAATGAAATTGGCATCACATGGACATCAAAACCGGATGAATTCCTTGTTTTCTGGCAAAATATTCGCCTGGATGAGACATATCTTGAACAGGAAGAAAACGAACTTAATATTTTTATTCCGGAAGAAGCGAAGAGGTTTGGCCGTTCGTTCATCCGTGTTTTTGCATACAACGGATACGGTTTATCAAACGACTTACTTATTCCGCTTCAGAGCGGAGAAGTCGTGCTTGATCCCGCTCATCTCACGCGGGCCGACCGCCAGTCGATGATCATTTACAATGTTTTTACAGACCGTTTTTATAATGGAAATCCGGCGAATGACAAAAGGGTTGGAAACCCTCAGGTGGTTTTGCCCAAAGCCGACTATTTCGGCGGTGATATCGCAGGTGTGACTCAGAAGATAAGGGAAGGATATTTTAATGACCTGGGTGTGAACACGCTGTGGATCTCCCCGGTTGTCCTTAACCCGGAAGGCGCCTACGGCCAGTGGAACGATCCGAAGACAAAGTTCTCCGCTTACCATGGCTACTGGCCCATTTCGTTCACCCTGATCGATCCCAGGATGGGAACGCCGGATGAATTCAGGGAGATGGTCAGCGAAGCGCATGCCAGGGGAATCAACGTATTGCTCGACTTTGTCGCCCATCATGTCCATGAACTGCATCCTTATTATATCGAACATCCATCGTGGACAACCAGCCTTTACCTTCCAGACGGGTCGCTCAACACTGAAAAGTGGGACGAGCACCGGCTGACGACCTGGTTCGACGTTTTCCTCCCGACGCTCGACCTGCAGCAGCCTGAAGTTACGGAGATGCTGTCCGATTCGGCAGTCTGGTGGATTAAGCACTACAACCTGGATGGATTCCGCCACGATGCCACGAAGCACGTTCCGGAGATTTTCTGGCGGGCGCTTACCCGCAAGCTGAAGCAGCAGGTGGTGATGGAAGAAGGCCGGGAGGTCTATCAGATCGGTGAGACCTACGGCGGCCCGGAGCTGATCGCCGGCTATATCGGTTCGGGCATGCTCGACGGACAGTTCGATTTTAATGTTTACGATGCGGCCATCGGCGTTTTTGCCCGTGAATCCGATCCTTTCACCAATCTTGACAAGACCCTTCAGACCAGCCTGGATTTTTACGGCTATAACAACCAGATGGGCTATATCACCGGGAACCAGGACCGGGGCCGCTTTATTTCTTATGCCGGCGGCGACCTGAAATTCGGCGAGAATGCCAAAGCGGCCGGCTGGACCCGAGAGATCGGGGTGGGCGACACGATCGGGTACCGCCGCTTGTCGATGCTGACAGCCTTCAATATGACCATTCCGGGATTTCCGGTTATCTATTACGGCGATGAAACCGGCATGCCCGGTGGTAATGATCCCGACTCGCGCCGGCAGATGAAATTCAGCGACCTGACCCCGCTGGAGATGAGGACAAAAAACCTGGCCACCGACCTGACCCGTATCCGGAAGGATAACCTGGCGCTGGTTTACGGCAGTTTTTCGACAGTGGAGGTTTCGGAAAAGATTTTTGTTTTTGCCCGTAAATATTTTGATAATGAAGTGATCGTCATCTTCAATAAAAACAACCGTATGGAAAGAATTGAGGCCGATCTTCCTCACTGGATGGATTGTAAAAATATGAAAGCGATGTTCGGTCATGATTTCAAAATAAATGAACGGAAACTATCTGTAGAGATTCAACCCTGGTCATTTGAGATCATCGTAAACACCAGGCCCTGATCCGCATAAATCAGTTTAATCCGTATCATCCGTGTTCTAATAAATCTTAATAAAAGAATAAAAATGAAAACCCTGAAAATGAATACTGAAAGGATCATTCCTATACTCCTGGCACTTTTGCCGGTGATGGTTTTATTAATCATAGCCGGTTGCTCCTGTCCCGTAAAGAAAGAGGAAGCGGTGACCAAAGAGCCCCCGCAAAGTTTTGTCGTACACCCGGAATGGAGCCGTTATGCGACGATTTACGAGGCCAATATCAGGCAATTCACTCCTGAAGGCACTTTCCAGGCTTTCACCGCCCATATTCCCCGCCTGAAGAAGATGGGCGTCGATATTCTGTGGCTGATGCCCATTCACCCGATTGGGGAGCGAGGCCGGAAAGGGACGCTGGGAAGTTACTATTCCGTAAAGGATTACAAAGGGATCAATCCCGAATTCGGCACCCTGGAAGATTTCAAACATCTGGTCGGAAAAGCGCATGCGGAGGGGATGAAGGTGATCATCGACTGGGTGGCGAACCACACCGCCTGGGATCATGCCTGGATGGAAGAGCACCCGGAGTATTACACGAAAGACTCGCTGGGCAAAATCGTTTCGCCGTTCGACTGGAGCGATGTGGCCGACCTGAACTTCGATGCGCCCGGATTACAGGACGCGATGATCGACGCGCTGAAGTACTGGGTGAAAGAGGCTGATATCGACGGTTACCGCTGCGATGTCGCCGGGATGGTCCCTGTGGAATTCTGGGATAAGGCGCGTGCAGAGCTCGACGCTGTCAAACCTGTATTCATGCTGGCGGAGGCCGAGGAGCCGCAGCATCATATCCGGGCGTTCAACATGTCGTACGCATGGGAACTGCATCATATCCTCAACGATATTGCCAATGGTAAAAAGAACGCAAACGCTATCGAAGCTTTTTATATCAAAAACGATACTCTTTACCCACGCGATGCTTACCGGATGCTGTTCACTTCCAACCATGACGAAAACTCGTGGCAGGGGACCGAGTTCGAGCGGATGGGGCCCGCTTCGGTTTGCATGGCCGTTTTGACGGCTACATTGCCGGGAATGCCCCTGGTCTACAGCGGGCAGGAGTCGGCTTTCAACAAACGGCTCCGGTTCTTTGAGAAAGATACGATCGACTGGAAGGACTACCGCCTGGAGCCGTTTTACCGGAAGCTGTTCGCCCTGAAGCATGCCTATCAGCCTCTCTGGAACGGAAATTGGGGTGGAAAGCTGCAGCGGATCGGGACAACGGCCGATTCGAGTGTGTTTGTCTTTATGCGCGAAAAAGAGGGCGACAGGGTGCTGATTCTGACCAATCTCACGCCTGAGGTCAGGGAATTCACATTGATTGGCAAGGCTTTCGCAGGAGATTACAAGGAATGGTTCTCGGAAGAGGGAGCGACATTCCGTAAAGGAGAAATTGTACGTTTGAAACCCTGGGAGTATAAAATCTATGTCAAGAAATAGATTTTATATTTAATTTAGCTTGTTGAATTCTTTCAGTGATTTATTAATGATCCTTAATATTTTGATTATGAAAAGAAGTTTACTCTTTATCGTCCTTATTTCTGTGTTTTTTACGATGGGTGTTTCGGGGCAGAAGAATGTCACGGCCCCGAAATACGATTACATGGATGTTAACGGCCAGCTTACCGAGTCGGTTTGGGTGGTCGACCAGGCTGTCGACCAGATCATCGACGGAGTGCCTGTCAATGATACCAACACGGTCATGCTCGGCGTGGTTTACAACGATGAGTTCCTCTATGTGGGGCTGGATGTGCTTGACGCAGTTCCAACGCCTTATGAAATGGGCGAAGTATTTATCGATGGTAATCATAATGGCGGTGCTTACGACGAGTTTGACCTGCACATCCGTTTTGTCGGACTCAGCATTTTTGTTTTGCATCCCGA
>Ga0209717_1000736_pt1 | contig 38503 bp, 28 predicted proteins | sample AD_UKC048_MetaG_FD_184418 | JGI IMG/M metagenome (GOLD analysis project Ga0209717, IMG submission 184418) | Active sludge microbial communities of municipal wastewater-treating anaerobic digesters from USA - AD_UKC048_MetaG (SPAdes) (version 2) | ecosystem: Engineered > Bioreactor > Anaerobic >...
AGGTAAATCTGGAAAGACAGGAAAAGATGCTCTTCCAAATGTTTCATTTGATTGGCAATGGGACGACGCAGAAGACATAACCAAATGTAGCAATGGCAATTATTGTGATGCTACACAGTTGTCTCAAGTAATTGTAAGTAGATTAATTAAAGCAGACGCTTTAATTACACCAAAAGCAATAACCTGCCCAAAAAGTAACGCACAAGTGATTGATTCAGCAGCTGCAGGAACATATAGTCTTGTCTCTTCAACACCACAATGGTCAGGAGATGTCCCAGCAAACTATACAGGAATTGGACAAGTAAGATTTGGAACAGATGGAAATTTAACAAAAATAAAAGTTTCTGTTCAAAATAGAACAACTGCTCAGCAGACTGGAAGCATAAGAGTAAGATACGGAGATTATGTTCCAAAGTATTATACAACTTACGATTCAACTGGTAACTTAGTAGATACAAATGTAACTTCAACAGCGCCTGAACAAAACATACAAATAATGATACCAGCAGGAGAAGAAGATAGCGCAGATTATACATTCACATATGGGGAAGCTAATCAACCAATAATTGCAAATAATATACCATTAACAGTAATCTATAGTGGCACAAACGCATATTCTGCAGAACAAAGTTACACATATTACCAAACAGACGTTAATGCAAGCATATATCAAGCATCTGTAGGCCCAGGCTGTCAAGTTCCAGCAACAACTGCGCAGTTTAATGGCGTAGACTACATAGATATGTGGTTTGATGCTAATGTTTATCCAAGCAATGTTGTAAGCTCTTGGGATAAAACATCAATTAAAGAACTAAAGAACTATTTAGAATTTGATGCATATCTAATAACAGACAATTACAATCAACAATTCTTAAATGACTTTGATAAAGCACATGGCGGTAAAGCATCAGGAAGTAATGTTATTGCAGAAAGCTGGTTTAGTGCTCCAGGGGAATATCAGAACGGCATTTATTCTTCATTATTTAGAGATCACACAAGCTTTTCTCAAAAATATATTGCAGGTTCAGAAAATGGTGTAAATATTTTAGTTCCTGGAAAATACAAAGTAAGAATTGACTTAATATATAATAATGAAGATTGGAAACTAACCAAAGATAATGGAGAAATAGACGCAAATGTTGTTGTAACATTAACTTATATTAGAGGTCCAGAAAATGATAGTGTATTCTACAGAATGCCATTTGATGGCTTTGTGGGTATGCAAAATAGCAATAGTTATGCAAGGCAAAACTATGGGCTAGGATATATGGGTGACGTTATTACAATTACACGTTTAGAAAATAAAGAGCTAAAAACAGAATACTTAGGCAGCTCAAATCCAAAGAAATACCTAAATGTACAATTTAATAAAGACTTCTTTAAGGTAAATAGCGACACAGAAACAAGAGGGAACTTATTTACTATTAAAGAAAAAACAGACAACCAAATAGAAATGATTTATTCTCCAAGTGTTGCTAATCCAATAATAATGGTAGTAAAGAAAACAAATCTACTACCCTTCTCAGCATACTATCAATTAAAGAACGAAAAAACAGGAGAAATAATGTTTGGAGGAAATAGTTTAGGCATCTGGACAGGAATAAGTGAAGATAAGAATAACGTTCCAAGATATCTAGACTTTTCTGGAGACTATGTATTCTTTAAGTTTAATAACTTCTATGACAGACAAGCAGAACCAGATGAAAGAATGACAAATTCCTATGCAATTGATTGGGAAGACATAGCAAGAACAGGAACAGTTTACTTAAGAACAATATTTTACACTCCATTTGATACAGATAATAACCCTATAAAATACAATTTAATAAGTAAAACAAGAGGACAAGATAATGTTTCATTTATAGAAGATACAAAAAGTAATAATCTTAGAACAACTTCAGCAAAAACACTAGGAACAAGTAACAATGAAATATATAGCTTAGAAGAACTATTTAAAAAAGTAGAAAATAAAGAAGTTTGTGTGGTTAATTCAGATAATGGTAAGACCACAGAATTCTATTGGAATCCTAAAACAATATATGAAACAGATAGTAATTTGTTTATAGGACAAGACTTGACCGGGGGAATAGCAAACTAAAAGTGATAATATGAAATCAATTCAAAAATTAATAATTGTTCTTTCTTTAGTTCTATTTCTAAATAACGTTTTTGCAGAAGGCACAGATTGGATTGCTTTTCCAGATGAAAACATAAATGCCTATCCAATAATCTTTGGTAAGATTCAAGAACCTTTAGGAATAACGATTACTTGTGAAAACAACTTTTCTCCAAGTACATTTAAGCCATCTCAAGACGATTCCGAGATTGCCATAAATACTTATTGTGATAAAAACCAAACAGATTTGTTTTTTTATATTGGCTATAAAAATCAAAATCAAAATAAATTTCAATCAGTAATTGCAAAAGACTTTTTTAGATTTTATTTTATTGAAACAAATCTAAAGATAGGTCAAGATCAGAATGTAACATTAACTTTCCCATTTAAGTTATCATAAAATATAAAATAAGAAAAATATGAAAATAAAATATACAATAATATTTTTAATAATGATTTTGGCATTAAATGACGTGTTTGCTAATTGTATTATTGGTTTTCCAAATAATTCCCCATTTTCAGGCAAAACCAGTTGTGATTGTGATGAAGAAACAAAAATTTGTGATTGTTATTTTACAGCCGATATAGAAGTTACTACAGATACTACCGCCAATCCTCTAGATATTCCTAATCCAAATTGTAATAACTTTATAATTAATTTTTATACAAATGGCAATGATTTATTTTTAGGAGGGAACTTTGAATTTTTTTCAAGTAATCCAAATGTTATAAGTAATTTGATAATTAATAATTCCTCGCGAATAATTATAGGCGATAATTCAGAAATAATAGAATTACCAAATATAGTTGTAAATTCAGAAAAACAATTTCATATAATGACCATTAATGATTATTTAACAGAAAAAAGTTCGCATGATATTATAATAGAATCTATTTTTGTAAATCAAAATTCAACTGCAGACATAAAAATTTATAGTAATCCAGGAAAACCAACTATCTCTGATGCAATAGCTGGCCAGAATGATTTGCTTACTGCAGGAGATTCAGGGGATTTAAAATTTCAAATTATTGATTTAAAAAATAATGGTAAAACAACAATCGATTTACAAACAGGTATAGGTGGGAAAGGTGCAAACGGAGATGGTGCCGATAATGATGATCTTATAGATAATGATGGTCCAGATATGGGAGATCACGCAGGAAATTCCGGAAGTATTAATTTTAATATAACAAATATAGAAAATAATAATCAGTTAAATATTAATTTAAAAACTGGAGATGGGGGGACTGGAGGAAATAGCGTTATAGATCTTTGTACAGGGGCAGCCATAGATGAACCAATTAATGGAGGAGATGGAGGAAATGCAGGTGATATAACGATCTCCAAAATAGAACAAATAAAAAATTTTGGGGAACTAACTTTAGAAATATCAGGGGGTAATGGAGGATATGCCGGTTCACAAAGAGCAGAGCGAGATTGGGCTTGTGATTTTGGGCATAATGGTAGTGGTGGTAATGGAGGCAGTATAAGTGATTTGAATATAGGCATACTACAAAATAAATTATATAATTCTGTATTTAATTTAAAGATAAATAGTGGAACACTTGGTAAAGTAACTTTGTTACCAGATTCTTGTGCAGACGATCCAAACAATAATGGAGGAAAAGAAGATACCTCTTTTGGTTTTCCTGGAAATATAGGTAACATAAATATTGATTTTTTAGAAAACAATTCAGCAAATGATTTTGAAATAATATCTAATTTTAATTTTACACCAAACGATTATGATTTAGCAATAGCTGCTACAAATAATGGAGGAATAGATGGAATAGATAACGGTGCAGATATGCCATCAATCGCATTACTAAGTCCATATTTAAGATTATCAGACATAACCATAAATTATTTAAGAAATGGATCTTATCTTCCAAAAAAAATTTATGCTTACACGACAATAGAGAATTATAGTTTTTTTAATAATGATCTTAGAATAGATGGGTGTTACATAAGCCCTACAACAGTTAATTATGACATTAAAGACGACGTCATAATTGTGGCAACAAACCCAGAATCAATTTCAGTGTTAAATTCAAATTTTGATTTAACATACAGATTCTGCCCACACTGCGAGATTATGCCTCTTGATGATACTCAAAACAGATATACAAGAGATTATAGCCTTTATTCTAATACTAATGGAATAGTTAATATTGGAGATTTAAATATTCATTATTCTAATCCCTTAGATCAGTCAATATATTATACAAAAAGAACAGATGATAAACAACTCCCAGTTTATACAAATAAAAATCCAATCTCTGGGGAATGGAATCCAAAAATAAATAGCTATGAATATAAAATAAAACCAGAAGATCTTAATTATTATAGCCACACTCCTGAAGAAGATATTGATCTATTAAATCAAGAAGATAATCTCTTCTGTTATGGTCAAGAATATATAATTAATGGAAAGATTAATGCTGGTGCGATAAAACCTTTTAATTTTCCATTTGTGCCATTAAGAGAATTATTTACTGAATAGAAAAAAGATTAATTATGAGCGAACAAGAAAAACTAATAAACGAAATAAAACAAACATTAGAAAAGAATAATCCTCAGACCACTAGCGATAAAACAGAAAAACCAAAGAAAGGTTTCCCAAAATTAATAAAAAAAATAAAACAAATATTTGAAAAGAATAATCCTCAGACCACTAGCGATAAAACAGAAAAACCAAAGAAAGGTTTCCCAAAAATTGCATTTATTCTTATTGCAGCAATTGTTTTGATAATAATCTTAATATTATTATTTAGTGGTGGCAAAAAAACACTAGGAGTATATGTAGTAGATGAGCAAAACTATTCGCTTGGTGGCGTAAATGTGTCATTAAACAACGAAATAACCCAAAGCACAGATGCTTTTGGTTACACAGAGTTCAAAGACCTAAAATTTAAAGATGTAGAAATAAAAGCCACAAAAGAAAGCTACACTACTCAAACAAAACAAATAAAACTAAATAAAAAACTACAAGAAGAAACTATAACTCTTAAAGTGGATACAACATCTGCGGAATTTAGAGGAATCACTTCTGAGAGACGCAGAGAAATAATTTTTAAAAGCTACGATGTAGTTGTAACAGACAGTCTAAATGTTACTTTTAAATGTTCTAATTCTGAAAAGATTCCAGAACCAAGAGCAACAACAGTAACAAATGGAAGAACAAATGTATTACAACCTAGTAATTGTGGTTCTTTATTAGTAAGTGTAACGTCTTCAAACTATGAATTAATAACAGATAGAAATATTAACGAAAATAACATAGTTGAACTAACTAGAGTAAATACAAATACTGGAATGTTAGAAGTTACAGTTAAAGACATTAGCGGGCAAGCAGTGCCTTATACTAATCTAAGACTAAATAATATAGATGATTTACAAACTTCAACAAACGAATCAGACATAACGTTTAGCACAGGAATAACAGATATTTATGGGAAGTATAAGTTTAATGTGCCACAATCAAATTATCTTTTGTCAATAGATAAAACAGGATATATAAGCCTTCCAAAACTAGGACCATATAATATTATTAATAATAATCTAACAACAGCAAGTATTACTTTAATTACTGCTTCTGATTTAGCAAATCTTAATTGTTCAAACCCAATATATGCGCCATTTTGTAAAGATGGAGAAATTGATTGTAATAGCCAATTATTAACAGGTTTAGTTACTCCTAATCCAAACGGAACGGGCTGTACAATAGGGAGACTAACTAATTTAATTGTTAAACTAAAGGATCAAAATACAAGTGCGCCAGTTACAGGAAATATTTCAGTTTATAGAAGAGACCAAAACGTTTTAAGTTTAATTACAACAAGAAGAGATGTAAATCAAACAACTTTTGTTCTTAATGCAAGTAATCATTACAAAATACTTGTATCTAACACAGAGGATAATGGTTATTTACCACCAACACCAATAGATGTCAATAATCTTTCAGCAGATACAAACACAACTATAGAGATTCCTTTAGAATATCTCTCTTCATTAAATAGCGGAAGCATAAATGTTAATGTAACAAAAAACGGTTATAAAAGAGCAAATGCATTAGTTTATTTGTTTTATGAGTTAGATGACGAATATGTGTTATACAATCCAGAAAATCCAAAAAGCACAAATTCAAATGGAGATGCAAATTTTGAATTTATAAGAAGTAACAGAGAATATTATGCTTATGCAATATTAAGAAACGAAAGTGCAGACGGGGACTCTCTACCAACACAAGAACTTGATAATAATGATATTTTAGAATTAGAGGTGTCTTTAAGTAATCAATCAAAAACTCTTAATCTTAAAATAACCCCAAGTCAAGACTATAATATTTCTTTTTTTGAAGTTTCAGGAGAACAAATTCCAACAGAAAGCGTAGTTTCTACTAATGTTACAGGAGATACAAACAAAACCTTTGTTTTTAATTGTGGAGAAGAGTGTTCAAGAATATATTTGATTATTGAAAAAGGAGACACATTATATCAAACAGACCTGATATCGCTATTTCCTGGACAAGTTGCATACAAAGAAATAGCCTTCCCTACAACGTTATCAGAAATTCAAACAACCACTTCCTTTTTAGGCCTTTATGATTCAACAGGCACAATAGAGATAGACAATTTAACTTTTTCAGGTGATAATGATCTAACAAAAGAATACAAAATTAAATTTAAAACTGTATTTGGTTCAGACAGAACAGATGTAATAAAGAAAGCATTTATTAAAGCAGGGAGATATCTAACAGAGAATGCGGATTTTATTTATTTAACAAATACTGACCTGTTTGTACCAGAAGACACAGATATAATCACTGGCTGTAGATATCATGGGGATTTAGAATCTTGGGATAGCAATTATTTTATTACAAACTTTGAATCAGATTATTCTTTTAACAACTGTACTGCAGGAAAATATAAGTGGCTAGAGTTTGATTTTAGTGATATTAATGCAAACATTATAGAATATTCAGTAAATATTAAATTCAAAAACGAGATTACCACAATTGACAATTACAAAATCTATTACAGATCAATAAATTCAAATTTAGAAACCTTCTCCTTTTCTCCAAATCTTTCAAACTGGAACGACTGGTCAATAAGACCAGAAGGATATTTCTATGCGCCAACACAAGTAGAAGCAATGCCTTTTGATAATTCTAATTATTCGCACGTAGTTAAGTTATATGACCAAAATGGAGAACTAACTAAATTCGGTTCAGATTATATACTTTATATTGATAACGACTACAATTATAGTTTAAGTTTCATACAGTTTTCCGATACCAATAGAACAGGAGACATAATTACAGATAGTCAAAACACAAACGAAAACTATGTTTTTACAAATAGTTATTTTAAAGACAAAACTTCAACAAATCCAATTATACAAACAATAGACAATAATATTTCTTTTAATATTTCTTCAAAAACCACAAGCATCGGTTATTGCTTTATTAATTATTTAATAGGCAAACCAATAGATTTCTTTTCATTAACCGGTCAGCCAGCACTAAGAACACAGTTATTTAAAAACAATAGCTCATCTTTAGCAACTGCTTTAACAAATGTGTTATCTTATTCAGAAAGCGCATATGTTCCAGTTGTTACTTCCAAAGCAACAGATAGAGAAATCTATGTTGGTTCTAATGATCTTAATATAAGTTTAAAGAACAGTACAGGCAACTTTGAGAATAATGTCTTAGTGAAATATATAATCTCTGGTCAAACAATTGCTACAGATCTAGGAGAAATTACTAATAACATATTAAATACAGAAATATTTATTCCTTTAGAAGAGTCAGGAAAAACCATAACTTTTATTTTTACAATCCTTAATTCTAATCTTCCAAACAACGAATTAACCTTATCAAAAATTATAGGAACCGGCATAGAAATCTATGATCTTAATAATAATTTAATAACAAACAATAATAGATTAGGATATGATATTCTTTTAACAAATATTTCTGGGGAGAAAAAAGCATCAGAATCAGTTAAAGACTATATTATAAAGAATAATATAAATAGAGAAGTAAAATTAGAAAACGTTTCTATTTCTGATAGCGAGGCATTTTTAGAAGAAGAAATTAATCAAAATTTAATATCAGTTAATGAGTTACCAAAAGACTTAAACCAAAGTAATGTGATTTCTGCAGGATTATTTATTGATTCAAATACAAATATTCAAGATATTAATTTTAATTACAATAATTTATTAACCATAAAAAATACAGGAGATATGCCAGACATAACACTTTACAAAGACACAAACTCTTATGCAAGAATTAAAATATTAAATATTCAAGACTTTTCTAAGTTTACAACAACTAATGTTAATGGTTTTTATGAAGATACAAACGGTTCAGGAATAGAGCTAATAAAAGATGTTATTAGTAATATTTCAATAAGTTATGATCTTAATCTATTATTTACAAGCCCTGTAAACTATGATATTTTAGACACACAGATTGTTGGAGAAGACATCTCTAATTATATTAATTTTACTCAAGCACACACAAATAATTTATCTCAAAATAGATTGCTTGGAAATTTCAATTTTACATTTGTTCTAAAAAATATTAATTTTACAGAAATTATAGAAAAAGACGCAAATATAAACATAAAGATTGGTAATCAAACAGAAAATTTTAGTTATGAGATTCCTATAAAAATAACACTATATCCAAAAAATAAAAGTTATAACTTAGCCTCTCAAGGTACACATCTAGCTATTGCTTGTAAAGAAGAAAACGATTGTAATTCTACGCTAGTCTATACTCTTAAAAACAACACAAGAAGTTATGATTTAAATTTAACAGGAATACAACTACAAGACTCTAATCCGCTTACTTATAATGTGGCATCGGAAATTCAAATTCCTATAAGTATAACTCAAAATGAGATTCCAATAATAATTGATGGAAACTATATCAATCTAAGAACAATCCCGGAGTTACATAAAATCTTTACTAAACAAATGAATTTTTCTCTAAATATTAATAATGTGCCAATCACAGAAACAAAACCACTAACCATAATTGTAACATATATTCCAGAAGATCCAGAAACAGAATTAAGTAACACAGGAATTACAAGTAATTTCTGTATGGGCGTAGGCGGACAAGCACAAGGTAGAGATTATGTAATTTTAGGTATTTGTGATAACGGAGAGCAAGAGATGTGCAGTGTTGGAGAATCTGCTCTTCCAAAAGTATTATATCAATGGAGAGACCACACACAGAATTGGCAAACCCTTTGTATAGATAATCAAGAAGAATATGATACAAACAAAATACACTGTGATTCTGTACAAGCACTGTATTCAATATTTACATTAATTAGTTCTTCAGATTATGATGTAGACCAGAATTATTTTATTTATTTAATGTATGATGGAATAGAATCAGAAGATTTATTAGAGGATTTTAGAGAGCATTACAATCAATTCATTACGCACAATATTTCATCAATATTTTCAGAAAGATATTTAGATTTATATCACGATAATGAAATTACAATAACAAAAAGAACGCCGAACGATACGCCTACAAAAGAAGTTGGAAAATATAAGATAGTGATTAATAATTTCGATTCTTTATTTACAAATAATCTTAATATCAACTTAGAATTAGTTCAGAATATCCCATTAAATAAGAATAATCTATTCTATTATATACCAATAGATGGAGACTTTGGAGTAACAAATAATAAGGCACATAGAATTGGTTATGGTTCAACTATTGTTGGAGATTATGATTATTCAGATTTATTAGTAACTGAACCCTCTCCAACAAACATTAAATTATATGAGAAGCAAGAAAATTGTACCGATGATTGTTCAGGAGTAACAAACATTACTGCAAGCTATCCAAATAACTATCTAGTAAATTGGCAAGTTGAAGATGTTTTAAAATCTAATGGCAATTTATTAGATTTAGCAGTAGACAACACAACAGATTTTGAAAAGAAAAACATAGTATTTAATTTCACGCCTTCAAAACCAGTACAAGTGTTTGCAAGAGTAAATGGTATAAATAGTAAGAACTTTAACTATAAACTAATGATTAATGATCAATTCTCAGTAAGCACAGCAAATCTGATTAAGTGGAAAGAGTTTTCAGATTCCAATTACGATAATACTATAGATGATGCATCAGTTTTTGGGCAACATGCAAACTATTTAAGACACGAGCTTACAAAAGAGAAATTCAAAAGCAAATTTGGAAATAATTTAGCCGCGAAATATTTGTTAGAATCAATGATTTATTTGCCAGTAAATATAGAATATTCTAATATTAAATTAACATTATTAGATTTAGATAATAATCTAGAATCTAAACTATATGGAATAAATAGTTTAGAGGGAACTACAGAATTAGCCATAACCTCTAAGGTTTCAGATATCTATTCAATAAATCAAATATTAAACCAAGTAAAAGACGGAAATGCTTGTATCTCAAATACCTTGTCTAGTTCAAAAATTAAATGGGTTACAAAAAAGATTGAAATCCCACAAGGTTATAGATACCAAATAGAAAGCAATTATAATAATTAAGATTAAAAATTAAATTAACAACTGTGAGAAGGCAATGAAAAAAGAAAAACTTACATTATTTATCTGGGGATTTATTATTTTCTTTTTAGGCCTTATTTTTGCTTTATCTTTTGTGCATACAACAACCAGCATATCAAGACAAAATCAAGAATATCTAAATTATAAGCTGTATTCGGCAAGAGAATTAAATCATTTTAGAAATGACTTTAATCAATCTGCAGAAGAATTAATATTTTTTAGAGTTTCAACATATCCAAAAACAACAAAAAGCCAGATCTTTGCTTTTAAAAAAGAAGATTTTCAAAAATATACTGAAAAATTAAGTTTGCAGTCAGTAAATGGAGATCTTTTTATTGTGATTTCAAAAAACAGTTTAGAAGATAAAATAAAGATTAAAGATCAAATAACCGATATTGAAATTCCGCTTATAGAATATTTAAAGACTGGTGCAAATTATACTGGTGGAAATATTACTACTAATTTTTGTCCATGTTTTGAATTTAGTTCAAAAGCCATTTATCATCTTTATGACTGTAAAGACTGGGGCTGTAGATTAAGCATAATTAAATGATTTTATCTAAAATCCTCCTGTTTTATCCATGAGAAGTTATATAAATATATTTAAGTAATATATTATATAGTAAATAGGGGAAAAAAGAGAATATATGAAATTAACTCTAAAGGCAATTATAGTTATACTCATAATAGAATTTATTGTTTTATTATTATTTTGGTGATTAATAAAAATGTCAATTACAAATTGCAAAAACAGAGGATTATTATTAATAGTAGTAATAGTAATTGCAGTTTTCTTTGTAAACAATGTCTTTGCAATAAATCCAGAAATATTAGGATTAAAACAATCGCATCTTGAAAGTATAATCTGCAATTACAGTTCTCAAACAAATAATTGTGTTCTTGAGGGCGGAGACTATAACATAACTGGAGAAATATCTCCTGAGACTTCGAATATAAATTTAGTAATTAATCAAGACACCAATTTTAATGTTTCTTGTGTAAGCTCAAATTCAGTAGATAATAATTGTTACATAATGGGAGACGAAAACAGAATAGACGTTGTTTTTTCTGATTTTAATTCTATTACTATCGATTCTAATGTTAAGATTAATATTAATAGAGAGCATCTAATAGACACAAAACTTGAATTTAAAAACCTTGATTTAATTATTAATGGAAGATTAGATATAACCAAAGATAATAATGCTTGTTTAGGAGAGGCATATACTAACGGATATTTATACTCATATATCCCTAAAATAGAGGTTTTTTTTGATAAATTAGAGGTAGGTAATAACGGAATATTAAATACCCAAATTAAAAAAGATTATCAGGGATATGATGTTGGTTGTGGCAGTTATGATAGTTTAACTAATCTGTTATCATCAATAGAGGATACCGATTGGCAAGCGGGAGAAGTAACTAATCTGTTTGTAGATAAGATTAGTTTTAATGATGTTATAAATAATGGCGTTATTAATTTAAACTGCCAAACAAAAGTGGATAATACAATATATAAATATGATAATTGTAATTTTTATTTTAATAATTTGGCAGTTAACTTGCCAAAAAAGGTAATTAATGCAAATAATTATGGCATATTATTTGTCTCGACTTGTGGGCCAATATATTTACCTGACAATGTAGATTATAATATTTGTAAATTAAATTATATAAGACCAGATACAAATGTGATTGATTTAAATAATGCAAATACTGGTGTAGCAATAATAAATAAAGTAAACAAATTTTGTGTTAAAGGTAGTATCTCTGATCAGATATCTGAATATCTTTTTACTAGCGATTCAAACATCGAATCAAGACCAGTAATCTTTGGGACAATTAATTCTGCAATTACCTCTCAACCACTTGATGTTTCTTTAGCCTCTGATAATAATTCAGGACTATATAATACAAAAAATATAAATCAAAGAATTTCTCCAATATCCCAAACAGAAAATATTTTCTTTAAGTTGTTTTTACCAAACAACTATTCAACAGATACAAATCTATTAGATTCATATCTATTTAGATTTAAATTAAATAGTAATTCACAAGTTGGCTATCCAGAAATTGGACTAGATTATCCATTTAAAATACACAAATAATAGAAAGATAAAAAATGTTAAAAATAAAAGCAATATCCAAAGTTTTAATGGTTTTAATATTTATACAACTAGTGATTGTTTCAGTTTATGCAGAAAACTGTTTTAATCCAGTAACTGGAATTAGCCAAGATGTTTCTGACGATAATAGTTCAGAATATATTTTAAAATTTAATTTTACTAACGAAAGTATAAATCAAAACTTTAATTTTGTTAGAAATTCAAATAATTCTTTAATCTGTAATAATAAAAGATTTGTGTTAGTAATAGATGATAACGAGAGCTTTAAAATTACTGGAACAAACAAAGAAATAAAGATAAGCGGAGCAATAGACGAAGTAAGATTTGATTCTAATTCTCAAAATCCAATAACTTTAACTTTCTTAGTCGATAATAATGAATCACAATTAGTTGGAGATAATACTCCTGGCGTTTTTAATATTGATGTAAATGAAACAAGAGTATTAACAAACACAAAAATAGTAATTACCGAAGGAGAACGCGATTTCATAGAAAGTAATGGAAACGCAAGTAGCCCAAATAGAGTGGGTCGTGGGGTAAGACTTAATTTAAGAAATTTAATTGTAGAAAATAACGCAGACTTAAACATTTCTTTGCAGGCCATAACTCCAAATTCCGGAGGAACATACGGAACATATGAATATAATAATAATATTTTTAGTACTCAACACGGAATGCACGGTGGCACAGCATTATTTGTAGCAGAAAATATATTAAATAATGGGAAATTAAATATTGATATTTTTTCAGCACCCGGTTCAAAAGGGAGAGTAATTGGAGATGATGATATTTTAAATATATTAGGCGCAAACGGCGGAGATGGCGGTAGAGCTACATTTTATGTAAATAATATTTATAATTATAAAGATTTAAATATAAATGTGAGATCCGGTAATGGCGCAGATGGGTCAAATGGAACAGATGAGGGTAGTTTAGGTGGCGGGTTGCCAATGGATGGTGGCGTGGCCGGTTTTGGCGGCCAGAGTGATTTATATATTAATGATAATTTATATAATTTCATAAATGGAGTAATCAATATTAATGTACTTTCAGGATCTGGCGGTAATGGAGGAAATGCTGGAAGAAATACATTCTGGTCAGATAATGCTAATGGCGGTAATGGTGGCTTTGGCGGATTTGTTTTTTTTAATTATGGGACGGGATATAATATTAATATACACAATCAAGGACAATTAAATTATAATGTGATTACAGGAGATAGCGGATTTGGTGGAACTAAAACCAAATCTGGAAGAAAAGGATCTAGCGGAGCTGGTGGAGATATCTTTGATTTTAATGTTTCTAGATTTGTTAATACTGGAGATTTTAACTATTATGCTTTAGGCGGGAAAGTAAATATTAATAATGATTACATAGGAACAGGAAGAGCAGGAAATATTGGCTCAATAAATATTGAAAACTTAAATAATTTTTCTCAAAACTTTAACATAAATATTGAATTAAATGAAAAAAATATAGAAAATATAAGTAGTATTACTTGCGCTTGTCAAGAAAATTGTTCAATAGTAGGAGATCCTAAAATTGGAAATATCAATATTAATTATCTAAGACCAGGAAGTTTCTTACCAAGATCTTTAAAAATAATAAAACAAGTACCTATAAATGACACAACAATAAATATATCTGGCTGTTATGTTCTATCATCAGGGAATTCAAGTATATCATACGCTGCAGATAATTTAATATTAAAATTGTCAAATCTTGCTGATATACAATATGATTTTGATGAATCAGAAAATATGACCGCAAATAATATCTTTGAAAAGATAGTTTGCCCAGTCTGTGACAGCCTTGAGCTTAATAACTTTGCATTGAGAACAGACATAGAATATACAATTTATACTGATCAAGGTACTGAAAATATTACAGACTTAAATATTTATTATGTTAATCCAGACGGTAGTTTGTTTAAACCACCAGGATATCCAAGTAATAAAGATTATGTTATTTATAGTCTAAAGACCGGAGAAACAATAACTCCAAAACAAAACCAATTTATAGGAACAAATATAAAAGAATACAAGATAGCAAAAGAAAAATTACATTATAATTCAGAAAACTTTGATTTAACAAATATTCCTATAAAGAAAGGATACGATACACAAGATGTAAGACTATTCTGCCAAGCACAAAGATATTTATTAAGATTTAGATTACAAAGTCAGGCAGATATAAAAGAAATATACTTTACACCATTATTTGATATTAAATGATAGATTATGAATGAAAAAGAAGAACAAGTAGAGAAAGTCTACAATATGCTTAAAGGCAAAGAAAATCGATTTTCAAAAGATGAACTAGAAAGATTAATAGTCTTTGATGGCTATGATAAAGATATCGCTAAAAGAGTAGTTAAAAAATTATATGATAATAAACCAAAAGAAGAAAAGCCAATAACAACAACGCCACAAGAAAAAGAAAAGATTCTAGCGGAGATTTCTAAATCTTTAAAGGGCGGTTCAGAAGAGAAGCCACCACTTGTGGCGCCAAAAAAAGACAACAAACGCATATTTTCAATAATAGGAAATTTCTTTAAGAAGATATATTTCTTTTTTGAAGATATTTATTATTCAATGATTGATGGCATAAATAAATTTATACCGATAAGTAAACTAGTGGATGGAATAGACAAGGTATTTCCCAGTTTTATTTTATTTTTAATATTTATTATTGCTATAATTTGGTTAATATTTTTTTCTGGAGTTTTTGGCGGTCTACTGGGCTCTCCAGTATTAGAAATTACTGTAACAGACAGTTTAGATATGCCAATTTCGGGAGCTACAGCAATATTATCAATTGGGGACCTTAATAAAACTTCCCAAACAGATGTTTTTGGAGAAACTATCTTTCAAGACTTTGGTAAGAAAAAGGACGTTAAATTAATTATACAAAAAGAATCATACAATACACAAACAAAAGAACTAAAACTTAAAAATGGAAATAATTCCGTAGTAGTAAAATTAGATATAGATACAACTACACAATTACATCTACTAGCAGCAAGAACCAGAAATTTAGTTTTTAAAGAAAATGATATACTATTGGCTACAAGACCTATCTTAGTAAATTTACGCTGTGCAAATTCCGGTACAATTCCTGAACCAAACTCTACAAGCATAAATTCTGGCCAATTACCTGTTAATATTCCAACCGGTTGCGGAGATTTAAGAGTAGATGTTTCTTCTGAATATTATAATTCTATTCAGAATACATTGGTTCCAGAAAATAATGTAATTATGTTAACCCCAATAGCACAAAACTACGGCACTTTAGAAATAACAGTAAGAGATCAAAATACACAAGCAGCAATTTCAGATGTGTTTTTACAATTATATAAACCGGACGACCCAACAACACAGATTAATGAATCAAATCTAGTGGTTTCTTCAGGAACTACAACAGTTTATGGTACTTATGTATTTACTAATTTAACGCCAGGGGCATATACGGTTTCTGCAAACAAGAGTGGGTACACCTCATCTTTAAATAGAGTTGGGCCATACCAAATATCGATTAATAATAACACGATTGGAAACATAATATTATCAACTGGTGGGAAAACATTAAATGTAGTTTTAGTTGATATAAATGGAAATACGGAAAGAGAGATAAAAGGAGATATCACAGTTTATACAAAAAGAACAGATACTAATGTAGTTACAGCAATAGGCACAAGAGAAGACACAAATAGAGCAACATTTTCTTTACCAGTAAACTCTAGCGGAGTAACTTATAAATTAGCAGTACAAAATACTGAAAATTCAGGTTATTATGCTCCAGACATAATGGATTTAAATTATTTTGATAATAATACAACAATAACAATTCAATTAGAATATTCTTCAGCATTAAATACTGGAAAAATAGGAGTTAATGTTTCTAGAAGTACATACAAAGTAGTTGGAGCGAGCGTATATATTTTTAGAGAAAATCACGACGATATACCTATTGCAGGTCCGCATATCACAAATAATAGTGGCGATTGTAATTTCTCACTTATTAGATCGGGAAGGAAATATTTTGCTTATGTTATTAAAAGTCCAGAACAAGGTGTATCTGAGGTTAAAAAATTAGATGCTAATGATTATATGGAACTAAATGTTGAATTAGAAGATCAAGCAACGATATTAAATCTTAAAGTGATGCCCACAATTGATTATAATATTTTATTTTTTAAATCAAATGGCGATGAGGTTACTGAATTTGTAGTTACAAACACCTCTCAAGATTCAAACAAAGAATATATTTTTAGAGATTCGGCATATAATATGTATGCAATAATTAGTGCAAACGGTAAAGCAACATATCAAACTAGTTTAATAACATTAATTCCTGGACAAAGAATTTATCGTTCAGTCTCTCTATCAAACACAAGAACCGAAGCATTTTCAAATATTGAATTATTAGGCATATATGATGAAAGTGGAAATATTGATAAAAATATAATTAATCTTGCAACAGATTATTCAAAGACCTTTAAATTAAAATTTAAATTAACAACAATAAATCAAGAGAATAGAGATAAATCTTATGCTTATATTAGGGCAGGTAAAAGAGTGGCTTTACCATCAGATTATTTAAGATTAGAAAACGTAATAGCATTTGAAACCGAAAACGAATATGGTTGTAATTTCTCTGGAGAAACAACAGACTGGAATCAAGTTCATTTCTTAGCATATGACGATATTGATCATTCTCAAGCAAATTGTTCAGCATCACCTTCTGGCTTTAAGTGGGTAAAGATTGACTTTTCTGATTCTGACGCAGAACAGATAGAATTCTTCGTAGATTTTAAATTTCAAAATGGCATAACTAATTTATCAGATTATATAATTTATTATAAAAGCTTAACTGAAACAGAAGACGAAGAATATAAATTAAGTCCTAATTTAAGTAATTCTTGGCAAGAATGCGATATGATTCCTGAAGGATATTTTTATAGTCCATATTACAATAGAGCACTAACATTTGATAATTCAGATTATGCATTCTTATATGATATTTATGATTACAATTCAGCAACAAACACAATTGGTCAAAGATTATCTCTACTTGGTAGCAAATACATTTTAGAAATAGGTAATAACTACAATTATGCTCAAAAAATGCTATATCTAAAGAATAGCTCAGCAAATGGATCTATATTGGCTACATCTTATAATACTTATAATCATTTACTATACAACGCATATAAATTAAAGATAAGAAATCAGTCTAGCAACACTCAAACAGATATTAATGTAACAGGAATTAATGTAGTGAATTATACAATATTCGATATAGATGCAAGTCTTGCAACTCAAATAGACCACAATTCTGTATTTACCCCAATCGATTTCTTTATTAATTATTCTACTGGCGGATCTAATCAAAATAGTAATTCTATTAATCAAAACAATAATTCTAATCAAGGAAATATTGCCGGAATGGCAAGTGCCACATTAAACCCACAAGAAAATGGCACAAATTATGATTTAAATACTGATTCTAATTTAGCTACAAACTTATTAAATATCTCTGGATTAAATCCTTATTCTGTTCCAGTTTTAGCATATTATCCTGCAGATGCCAATGTAATTATAGAAATTATTACTGGAGATGCAACAGGAAATAATGACATATATGCGGGAGATAATAATATTAGTTTTAGAGTTAGAAATATTTCTGGTAGTCCAATATCAGGAGTAAGAATATCGTCAACAGTTTATTCTCCACAAGCAATAATATTTGGTACAACAAACTCTAATGGCCTACTATCAAATAAAAATTTGTCTTTACCACTATCAAAATTAGGGAGCAGCATTAATTTTAGTTTTTTGTTTCCTGCAAATTTTGGATTTTCGAATAATACTGTAGTAATATCTAAACAAATAAAATCAAGCTATAGATTATTCTTAGAAGATGGAACTGAAATTTCTCAAGGTAACGCCATACAATACAATGTCGGGAGATATATGAATAATGGGCAATTGAAATTTACAAAAGCAGAAAAAAATTATTATATAAAAGGGACAAACCAAGTTTCCGGTAGGCTTATTGCAGCAGATCCATATCCTAATCCAACGCAATATTTAGATTTCCAGGATATAAATAATTATATTTATACAGAAAATAATGTTCCCTTATATTTATCAGATTTAAATAAAGAAATAAAAACGAGAATTTCAATATTGAATTTTCCAAATTTAGATGACAACACAAATCCACTACAAGATCCAAAAGGACAATCCCAAAACAATACAATACAAAATAAATTAGAAAATGCAGAGTATACTTCTGTAACTGGGGGCTATCATAACATAATTAATGCAGGAAATTATAATAATCTGCCAATAAGATTAGATCTTAATGCTCCTTTTAATACAAATCTATTATTTAATCTAAATTTAGAAACCTCATTTGTGGGTTTACCAAAACCAGGAGTTAAAGAATCAACAGAAGGCGCTTATGATTTAATTATAGAACTAATAAAAAACAGACATTCAAATATTAACTTCAATATGGCAATAGCAAATGGTTCAGATAATAGATTATTGGTTGATGCAATTCCAGTTATTGATTCATCATTAAATGGTTATATAACTGTGACAACAAATGATATAAATATTCCGTCAAGATCAGGAAATCAATTATCTATAGCAATTGATTTAAATAATAGTAAAATAATAACTTCTGATTTAAGAAATAAGCCATTAATTATTAATCTAAACTATACAATAAATGGCGTAACTTTTACAGAGCCAATTTCAATTAAGATTAATGTTTATGATAGTAATGATGCGTTTGTTATTAATCAACCAACCATAAAAACAATGGATTGTACAGCTAATGATTGTAATACAGAGATAGTAGTTTCTGCAACAAACAAAACTAGAACTTATGATTTTAATTTAAGTAGTATTAATGTATTGCAACCAGATAATAATCTTTCAATAACTGTTTCTCCACCACTGCCACCAATAATTATAAATTCACAACAGACAGATAATATAAAAGAGATAACATTAAAAGTATCTGGAAATTATAATCTATTAAAAGGAAACACTAGTGGTTCAGAATATATGAGAGTAATACAAGAAGAAATAACTAAAACTATAAAATATAATTATAAGATAATTGGTTCAATGGAAGTTGGATTAACAAACCAAAATTTTGATATAAATAAAAATACAAATTTTAAGATATCTATTTGGTTACAAAACATTCAAGAATTATTAAGAGAAAACGGATTATACGGAAATATTTGTCTGGGTGTTGGCGGCATAAATATTAATCAACCAACAGGATTCTATATATTAGGTAATTGTGATACCGAAGGACAAAATGATTGTAAGAACGGAGCAGACGCTAAACCAAAAATAATATATGATTGGTCAGACCAAACAGATTGGAAAACAGAATGTATAGAAAACACCAGCGAGGATTACAATGAGCAAAAGACACATTGTGATTCTTTACAGATGTTATTTAGCGTATTTAAGTTAATTGAAAATAGTACGAGCAATGATATAAGTGGCAATAAATTCATTTATCTAATGAGTGACGGAGTAACAAAAGATCTATTATCTGACTTTGTAAATAATACTGAATTTATGTATTCCGCATCTACAAATTGGGACAATCAGGATTTACTATCTGATGCAAATATTGATGCTAATAGATTTAGTATATCAAAAACAGAAATAGATAGTGCAGGTAATGAAATAACTACTCTCAAACCAGGGAAATATAAAATAACAATAGAAAATTTTATAAAAGGTCAACCAAAGCCGCTACACATAAAACTGGAACTAGTAAGAGAAATGCCATATACAATGAGAAATTTATTATACTATTTACCAATAGATGGAGATTTAGGAATTATTGGTAATAATGAACAAAATAAAAGATCAGCAAGAGATGGTTATGGTTCTTCTTTAACACAAAGTTCAAAAAAAGGTTTGCCTGTTGAGATAGGGACGGGTGCCAGCCAAAAAGAATATTATATTTATCCAATAGTTAATGATGAAAATAAAAGTAGAGCAATTATAAATTTACAAAATGACTCAAATAATTTCAAAAATACATTAAGATCTGAAGGTAAATTATTAGACCTGGCTCTTACAAATATAGATTCGAGTGATCAATCCTTTAATATTAATATGACCTATTCTCCAAGCTATCCAATACCGCTTTATGCGAAAGTAGTAAATAGTGATGTTTCTGGTTTAAGTTATAAATTAAAGAAAGATGAAATAAATGATGTTGCAATAAATTTTACTAATTTCCTAGTGTGGCAAGATTATAGTAATGAAAATAGGATTTTATCAGATGGGCAATATTATAGTGGTGTAGGAGTTTATTATAAATCGATGATTGATGGTTTGAAATTTAAATCAGTTTATGGCGAAAATAATCAGATTAAATTATTAAAAACAATGATGTATTGGCCAATGAATTATTATGCGGGGGATATTCCAAATATAAATTTAGTATTAAGCGATAATGGTTCAAATTGTTGTGGCAACAATCCTGAATCAAAAATATATTCTTTAGTAAATTTAAATGGTTCTTCAACTAATGTAGGAAACATAAAAAACATAACAAGAGCGAATTCAACCCTTGGGACAGTAGATTTAAAAGATCTTTTAGATTATATAGATAATAATGCATGTATTAGAAGTGGACTTACAGTTACAACAATAAAATGGATAGATGAAAATGTGGGCTTTACACCAGAACAAGCAAACCAAATAATTGAAAATTCAGGGGTGTCTGGTATTAATGATAATCCCACAAACGAAATAATTAATTAAGGCAGAATAAAAATGGATTTAACAATATTAGGTTTTTTAAATGATATGTCGTTTTTACTAAAGCTGGCATTTATAGTATTTATAATTTTATTTGTAAAAGAGAGAATAACTAAAAACTGGCTTGCAATTACAGCAATTGTTATTGTTTGTATTGTCTTAATATTTTTCTACTGGCCAGTATTTGGGTCGATATATGTTGTATATATATTAATTACAATAGGTATTGGCTCAGTTCTTGTTGACACTTTCTTTGTAACAATGCAGGAAGGTGCCCCAAAACATAAAGGCGAAGGGCCAAGTCCTCAACAAATGCTTGGGGAGCAGGAACAAGGATATGATATGGAACAAACTTTTGCTGCTAGGCAACAGGTAATGAATAGGATGGGTAGAAGATAATGAATGCAAAAGGATTTCTAAATTTCATTCCGTTTTTAAAAAACGCATCACTAATTTGGAAGATATTAATTGTAATTTTATTAGTTATATTTACTGTGCCACTTGCAGTTTATGCAGTTCCTATACTTAAATATGTTATAATGATAATTATCGCATTTGTAGTTTACGGAATGGTTGCGCCAGCATTTGGTAATAGCCTATTAACCTTTATAGTTCTAGGGATAATGCTATATTTTATATTTAAATATTTTTATGTTGCTACCGGGGCATTTTTATTATATTTCTTTTTAGTTTATGGATTTATGTCAGTACTTATCTGGGGTACTGCAAGGTTTGGGAGATAATATTATTTTTAAACCATTTAGATTCATATTATTTATGTGGATCTATGGTGTAGCCTGGATAGCATGTAAGCTTGCGGAGCTTGCGACTTGGGTTCAAATCCCAATAGATCCATTTTAAAATTTGTGAAAAAATATGCACTGGAAAAGAACAACTTTTGTATTGTTGATACTTGGCATACTATTCTTTGTAATATGGAACCAAATAGCTTGTCAAGGAATTTGTGGAGTATATCAAAAGAATATGTCTTTTATTATATTTCTTGTAATTCTAGTTTTTACTGCAATCTTTCTATATTATTCTTTAAAACTGTGGGCCGGAGCAAAGAAAAAATACATAGAAAGAGAAGAAGATAAAAAAGAAAAAACTCCTGAAAAAGGCAGAAAATAAGCGATTTTAAAGCCCAAAATGCAGATATATTTAAAAAGAGTTAGTATCAAGATAATATATCTTTTATTATATAAAGGGGGTAAATAAAAATGAATAAACAAACTTTAATAGAAGAAATAGGAAAGAAATCAGACCTTTCAAAATCAAAGATTGAGGAGACATTAAACCTTACACTTGATGCAGTAAAGGCAGTTGTTAAGAAACACAAGAAATTACAACTTGTAGGTTTTGGTACATTTGCAGTAAAGAATAGAGCAGCAAGAAAAGGAATTAATCCACAGACAGGTAAATCAATCCAGATTAAAGCAAGTAAAAGCGTTGGATTCAAAGTAAGTAAAGAATTCAAAAAGTCTTTATAAGTTTAGCAAACACCCAGAAAAATCTAGTGATTTTTCTTGGGTTTCTATTTTTTTAATTTTAAATTAATTCTATTTTTAAATATTCTGTTTTAAGTATTGTCTATAATTGGAGATAGTTATGGCTAAAATATTAAAGAAAATAAAAGAAATCACAAATAAAAAATTAGCAGATAAAAGATTAGAGAAGCAAAGACAAAAGAAAATAGAAGAACAAAACAGAAATGCGAAGAAAACAGAAAAAAACTAGCAGAATTTTCAAGACGTGCAGAAGAGATACAAAGAGTTGTTAAGAAAGTTTATGAAAACAGTTCTGGTTTAAGAGAGATATCAAGAACATTAAGAGACCCAAAAATTACACAAAGAAGTTGTAAGAACGCATTTGATGTTGTTTCTGAAGGGATAAGACAAAAATATGGTTTAAGATTTGAATTTGCGGAGCCCGGCGTTGTTCAAGCATTAACGAATCAACCAGGTAATTATGCCACATATAACCTAAGAACCAAAACTTTTGTTATGGAAAAGATTCCTCATCCAGAAGACCCAAGGCAAATAAATCGGTATCATATGTTAAAAGAATTAAGACACGAATATGGTTATTTTCTGTTATTAAAAGAATATGGGAGTAGAGATAATATCCCATGGGTTGGAAATCTCGCAGCAACACACTTGTTAGATCAAATGCACGATTAAAGTTTAGATAGGCATTTTAAATTGTTTCGATTCAAATATTATATAGAAAATACATGGCTAAACTAATATTAGAAACAGCAAGAGGAACTAGAGATTTTCCTCCAAATGAAAAAATAATTAGAGACAAGGTTATTTATCAGATTAAAGAAATATTTGAAATATATGGTTTTTCTCCTTTGGAAACTCCAACTTTTGAAAAGCTAGAGATACTTGAAGCAAAGTTTGGAGCAGGAGAAAACTCAGATGCGATATCAGAAATATATAGATTTAAGGACCAAGGTAACAGAGACCTTGGCTTAAGATATGAATTTACTTTTGCACTTGCACGTTTTGTTGGACAGAACCCCCAGCTAAAACTTCCATTTAAAAGATACCAAATCGGCACAGTCTTTAGAGACGGACCAATAAAAGCAGGGAGATACAGAGAGTTCTATCAATGTGATATTGACATTATAGGCGTGTCTTCGGTTCTTGCAGACGCAGAAAGCTTAGCTGTTGTTAGAGATGTTTTTAAGAAATTAAAACTTGATGTGATAATTGAAGTTAATGATAGAAAACTTTTAACTGAAATTATCAAGTATTCAGGAATTGAAGAAAAACAGGCAACATCAGTAATCATTTCTATAGACAAGCTAAAAAAGATTGGTATCAAAGGAGTTAAAGAAGAACTTCTTGAAAAGCAAATACCAAAAGACAAGATTGAAAAGCTTCTGAATCTCTTAACTGAAATAGAGAAAGGAACAAATGCAGAAAAACAAAAATCCCTAAATAAACTTCTTGGTGAAACAGAGGGCTTAAAAGAAATTGAAGAACTTTTAGGTTATCTTAAGGACTTTTCTGTTGAGGTTGAGTTCTCTCCATCACTAGCAAGAGGGCTTGGTTATTATACTGGCCCAATCTATGAAGTGTTCTTAAAAGACCAATCAATAATGGGTGGTTCAATTGCTGGTGGCGGAAGATGGGACCAGATGATTGGAAAGTATATAGGTAATGAAAACCAGAATTATTCAGCAACAGGACTTTCCTTTGGAATAGAGCCAATTATGGATATTATTCTTAAAAGAGACGGAACAACAAGGCAAACAGTAACAGACTTGTTAGTTATTCCAATAAAAACACAAAAAGAAGCAATAAAAGTGACTCAAGAGCTAAGGAAAAGAGGTCTAAAGGTGCAAGTTGATCTTTTAGAGCGGTCAGTATCTAAGAATATAGAGTATGCAGATAAGCAAGGTATTCCATACGTAGGATTCCTTGGCGAAGACGAAATCAAGCAAAACAAGATAAAGATAAGAAACCTAAAGTCTGGCAAAGAAGAACTGCTGGATATTGATAAAGTCAAATTATAAAATGTAGCCAAATAAAGCTATATATTTATAAATTGTAGCCACCTAATTATTTATATGTTTGTAGAAGAAAGAAAAACAGATTCTGGTAAAAAATACTACCTTGTCAAGTCTTACAGAGAGGGGACAAAAGTAAAGAAGTTTAGAGAATATCTTGGTTACAATCTAAGCAAAACTAAAATTCAAGTACTTAAAGAACCCGCAAAAGAAAGAATACAATATAAGATAGCAAACTTGAGAAAAATAAAAGACCCTTTAAAGAATCTATTATCTAAAGAAGAAATAGAGAGAATAAGAGAGCTACAAAAAGAAATACAAATTTTTCATTTATCAAAAGAACAATGGATTAAGTTTACAGAACAATTCACTTATAACACAAATGCAATTGAAGGTTCAACTCTTGAGGAAAAAGAAGTAAGAGAAATACTTGAAAAAAATAAATGGCCAATAGATAAAAGTAAAGAAGATATCTCAGAAGCTCAAGGAGTTAAAGAAGCAATTGATTATATAAGGGAAACTAAAGAACACTTGTCAGTTGAAATAATTAGAGAAATACATAGAATTGTTTTTAAAAACTCCAAACCCTTTGCAGGATTATTTAGACCAAGAGGTTTAGAGGTTGTTGTAAGTAATGGTTTTGGGGAAATTGCTCATAGAGGCGCTCCATCAACTCACGTTATTGAGCTTTTAGAGGAACTAACTGAATGGTATAATAAATATAAAAGCAAATATCCTCCAATTCTTTTAGCAGCAGTTGTTCACAATCAATTTGAAAACATCCATCCTTTTCAAGATGGAAATGGAAGAGTTGGAAGAATACTAATAAACAACATTCTGTTAAAGCACAAAATACCACCAGTTGACATTACTCTTGAAAAAAGAATTGAATACTACCACACACTTCAAGAATATGAAAATAATCAAAACATAAGACCAACAATAGAATTACTGCTAAAAGAATACAAAGCACTAAGAAAAAAACTAAATATCAAATAGGTGACCACAAAATAAGAAAATGTAGTCAAACAACAGATTTATAATCACTTTGTATCACTAAATGTGTATGAAAGACACAAAAGGTGAGTTTATGATAAATGCAAGAATACAATTAGATCCAGAGGCAAATAGAATACTTAATATGTTTAAGTCAAAATACGATTTAAAAGATAAAAGCGAAGCTATCAACAAATTTGTATTAGTACATAGCAAAGTTGATGAATACGATAATCTGGAAGTAAAAGACGAATATATCTATAAAATGGAAAAAGAAGTGTCTAAATTTTTAAAAAGCAATCCAAAATTTAAGAGTATGACAAAAAAAGAATTCGATGACATATTCAAAAAGTGATATTTTGACTTTTAAATGGCAATTCTCAGAAGCCCTAATTTCTAAAATAACGAAATTAGCAAAGAAAGATCCAGTTCTTCACGATATATTACGTAAAAAGATGGCCGAAATAATTAACCAAACTCCAGAAACAATAGAACATTATAAAAATCTAAAATATGGATTATCGGATAGGATGAGAGTACATATCGGAAAGAGCCATGTACTTACTTTTGCTTATTTTAGACAAGAGAATTATATTTACTTCTTGGATTTTGCGCATCACGATGAAATCTACAAAAAGTAACCATTGTCAAGTATTTTAAATTATTTCCATTCACCAAATATATATTAAGAGAGAAAAATTATGATAACCACAATTGAACTTAAACAAAAATACCTAGACTTTTTTAAAAGTAAAGACCACAAAGTAATTGAACAGGCATCGTTGATACCAGAAAACGACAATACCGTTCTTTTCACAACAGCAGGCATGCATCCGCTTGTTCCTTTCCTTCTAGGTCAGCCTCACCCTCTAGGCAAAAGACTAGTTGATTATCAATTATGTATTAGAACCACAGACATTGACCAAGTAGGAGATGCAACACATTTTTCAATGTTTGAAATGCTTGGAAACTGGTCTCTTGGCGACTATTTCAAAAAAGAATCAATTTCTTATTCTTATGAGTTTCTTACTAGCAAAGACTGGTTAGGTCTTGATAAGAACAGATTAGCAGTAACGGTCTTTTCTGGAAATAACGATGTGCCAATAGATAAAGAAACAATTATTCATTGGCTAGAACAAGGAATACCTAAAGAAAGAATTGTAGCAATTGAAGACAATTGGTGGGGGCCAGCGGGAGGTGTCTCGGGACCTTGTGGGCCAGATACAGAGATATTCTATTGGAAGGACAACTCTAAACCAGCCCCAGAAGTCTTTGACCCAAATGATGAAACCTGGGTAGAGATTTGGAATAATGTTTTTATGGAATATAATAAGACAGAGGAAGGAAAATTTGAAGAATTAGCACAAAAAAATATAGATACTGGCCTTGGAACAGAAAGAGTAGCAATGGTATTAAATGATTTAGACGATGCTTTTAAAGTTGGGAAGATAAAAGAAATTTATGATTTTGTTTTAGATCTAGCAAAAGACAAAAAAAACACAAAAGCAATAAAGATAATAACAGATCACTTACGAGCAGCAACTTTTATTCTTGCAGATTCTAGAGGCGCAATTCCAAGTAACACTGATCAAGGATATATTCTTAGAAGATTTATAAGAAGAGCAATAAGATATGGCAGATTAATAGGAATAGAGAATAATTTTTGTTCAAAAGTTTCAAAAAAAATAATGGAGTTATATGATCAAGAGTATTTCCATTTGCGATTAAAATTTGAATTTGTTTTACAGGAATTAGAAAAAGAAGAAAATAAATTTACTACAACTTTAGAAAACGGATTAAAAGAATTTAATAGAATGACTGAAACTCAAAAAGAACTTTCAGGAAAAGATGCGTTTCTTCTTTATCAGTCTTTTGGCTTTCCAATAGAGATGATTGAAGAACTGGGTAAAGAGAAAAATATATCTGTAGACGTTTCAGGGTTTATTGAAGAAGAGAAAAATCACAAAGATATCTCCAGAGCAGGCGCAGAACAGAAGTTTAAGGGCGGCCTTGCTGAGTACACAGAAACTACAACAAGGTATCACACTACAACACACATATTAAATCAGTCTTTAAGAAATGTTTTAGATAAAGATATAAAGCAAAAAGGCAGCAATATTACAAACGAAAGACTAAGATTTGATTTTAATTTTGAGAGAAAATTAACAAATGAAGAAATAAAGGCAATAGAAGATGATGTAAATAAAATAATTGCCAAAGAGCTAGAAGTTATAAAAGAATCAAAGCTACTTTCCGAAGCTTTAGAAAGCGGAGCACAAGCAGAGTTTGGAACCAAGTATCCAGAAACTGTTTTTGTTTATTCCATTGGCGACCACTCAAAAGAAATCTGTATGGGCCCGCACGTAGATAACACTAAAGAGCTTGGTAAATTTAAGATAATTAAAGAAGAAGGCATAGCTGCAGGTATTAGAAGAATAAAAGCTGTTCTTGAGCCAAACACAGACAAAACATGAAAAATAAAAATCCTTATCTTTTCTTCTTTCTTCTTTTGATTATTCTTTTGATTCTTATTTTTCTTATTTTGCTTTACTTTGAAAACAAGCCCGCAGATAATGGTTTGCCAAACCAAATCCAAAACCCACTAAATCTTGGACATGGCGGCGGGGTCTCGCCGTCTCTTGTATTATTCTGTCCAGAAGATTCTTGTAAAGAGACGCTAATAAGTCTTATAAAAGATTCTAACAAAACAATCGATTGCGCAATCTATGATATAACTTCAAGAGAAGTAGCAGATGCCTTAATTTCAGAAAAACAACAAGGCACAGAGATAAGGCTTGTAACAGACAAAGGAAGAAGCCAAACCAAAAGTTCTCTAGTCGGCGACCTTAAAAGTGCAGGTATAAGTGTTTTGATTTCGCCTTCAGAGAACAGCTACATGCACAACAAGTTTTGTGTTTTTGATAATAACATCTCTCTAATAGGCTCAACAAACTTTACAGAAAACAGCTTCTCTCAAAGTTATAACAATATTTTAGTTTTTGAAAATACAGAACTTTCAAAAACTCTAAAAGAAAAGATTGATTCTTTCTATCTTGGAAACTTCTCAAAGTCATCAAGTGTTTTAGGAAAAACCTTTAATGAAAACTTCTCAATTTATTTCTGCCCAAACGAAAATTGTAAAACCCAAGTGCTAACTCAAATTTCAAATGCAGAAAAATCAATAGTATGTATGATGTATAGTTTCACGCTTGACGATTTTGGTGATGCCTTAGTTGAAGAAAGAAAGACCGGAACAAACATAAAAGTAATTCTAGAGACTCAGCAGACAAGCCAATATTCAGAATATCAAAAACTAAAAGCAGAGGGCATAGAAGTTATTGAAGATAACCAGCCATATTTGATGCATAACAAGTTTTGTGTTTTTGATGGCAAAGTCCTGACAACTGGTTCCATGAATTTCTCAAACAACGGTACAAACAATAATGATGAAACCTTATTGATAATAAAAGACCAAAATATTTCAAAGCAGTATCTAGATAACTTTCAAATGCACTGGCAAGCTTGGAATAACCAAGTAAATTAAAAATAGCTTTGTTTATAAATGTTTTTTCTCTAAATAATAATGATGATTATGGTAAATGAAGAACTTAGGAAATGGGCAGAAAATAAATCAGCAGAAGGATATAGTCCAGATCAGATTAAAGAAGCATTAATTAAAGAAGGCTATACTACTGAAGAAATTAATGAAGCTATGAATATTGAAAATAATAATTCTATAATTGCACCAGTATCTGTTACTATGCCAAAAAGAAATAAAATTTTGCCAATAATAATTATTGGAATTATTGTATTAATTTTAATTAGTGCAGGTTTGTATTTTTTTGTTTTTAATAATGAAAGATCGGTTTCCGAAAATGTAAATTCCGCAACACAAAAAGATATAAATCTAGTTGATGAAAATGGGGATAATTTTGGCCAAATGCATATTGATGTCAATGTTGATATGGAAGTAGTAACTGAGGAAGGCTACGAAGATTTTAAACAAAAATTTGCAAGTTGTCAATCAGCAAGTGTAGAATCAAAGCTATTTGAAACAATTACTTATTATTATGAAATAATTGGCCCAAAAGAGGGCCTATGTGAAGTAAAATCCAAATTTACTGCAAATCCAAATCCAGAATGGGTAAATAAAGAAATGATCTGTTTATATGATAATAGTTTGGATTTTGAAACTGCAGTTCAAGATATGAGCAGATGTTCTGGAGAGCTTTATGATCTAATGACAAATCCTGGTAGTTATCAATAATTCTTAAAAGTTATTCTTTATAAATATTATCTATAATATATTATATATTATGGGGCTGTAGTGTAGCTTGGTTATCATAAGAGCTTTGGGAGCTTTTGACCCCCGTTCAAATCGGGGCAGCCTCACTTTTTAATAAAATGGTGAAAACTATAGCAAAGATTAGAACTTCAAAACAATTAGAAATTTGGAGTTTAGTTAAAAAAAAACAAAAATCTACTTCTCAAAGAGAAATCTGGGGTAAAACCATTAATAAACCAAAGAAAGCAAAAGTACCTGATGCTTTATTAAAAAATTTTAAAAAAATAAAAACTGCAAAAAATACCGCAGATAGAAAAATCTCAGAACTAAGTAATGATCTTGCAGCAAAATTAAGACATGTCGATCCAAGATATCCAAATGACTATCTTAATAGACAGATAGTAAAATTAAAAACAAAATTAAGAATCTGGGGTCTTTCTAAAAGAATGCTTAGCAGATTAGATAGTCCAACAATAGACCTTAATAAATTAGCAGAACCCCTTAATTCAAATATACAAAGATTATTTAAATTCGAAAAAACAAATTCTTTTCAAAAAGAAATATTGTCCAGTTTAAACAGTTTAGCAGAAAAGTGCAGTTCTAATAGTACTTCAACATTAGAGAAAAGAGAAGCATATTTAGAGATTATTCAAAATATTAGAAATTTGCATGTTTCTTTATATAACACACATGTTTCTAGAGGCAAGTTAATAAAAGAATTTAACGAGTTAATGGATAACTTGTTTGGCAAATAGCTAAAGCATCATTATTTTTAAATTATTGTTCTAATAAATATTATAGTTAAATGTGAATATTATGGCATCAAATGAAGAACTAAAAATAAAAGATTTTAATGAATGGTTTAATGATATTAATCAAAGAGCAGAGCTTGCTGATTTAAGGTATAATATCAAAGGCGTAGTAGTCTATAGACCATGGTCAACATTTACTCTAAACAAGATATTTAGATTGTTTGAAGACATATTTGATGAAACAGCACACCAACAAGTTATGATGCCAGTTTTAATCCCAGAAGAGAACTTCTTTAAAGAAGCAGAGCATGTTGAAGGCTTTACTCCCGAGGTTTTTTGGGTAACAGAGCACGGTGATGAAAAGCTTGAGCAAAGATATGCATTACGCCCAACTTCAGAAACAGCTTTCTATTACATGTTTGCATATTGGCTTGAAAGCTATAGAGATCTTCCAATAAAAACCTATCAGCGTGCAAACATCTTTAGATACGACACAAAACAAACAAAACCTTTCTTTAGAGGCAGAGAATTCTATTGGTTTGAAACGCACAATATCTTTGAAACCTATGACGACTCATATGCACAGGTTCTTCAAGACATGCAGATAACTGAAGACATAATACATTTAGAACTAGGCATACCATTTATTTTCTTTAAACGCCCACAATGGGATAAATTTGCAGGAGCAGAAGACACCTTTGCAGCAGACACCATGATGCCAAACGGCAAAGCCTGTCAACTAGCAACCACACACCTTCTAGGCCAGAAATTTACAAAAACATTTAATGTTAAGTTTAGAGATAAAGACGAAGAAACTAAGATTCCTTATGGTACTTGTTATGGTCCTGGCATAACAAGAATGTATGGCGGTTTAATTGGAGTACATGGAGACAAGAATGGTTTAAGATTGCCTTTTGAATTGGCGCCAATACAGATAATTATAGTTCCCCTATATTTCTCTGGTCAAGATATTGAGCAATTAGAAAAAATATGTTTAGATTTTGCAAGCGATCTTGACAAATTAGGTTATAGAGTAAAGATTGATGACAATAAAGAAAAAAAACCAAAGGAAAGATTTTCATTTTATGAGATGAAAGGCGTACCACTAAGAATAGAGATTGGCCCTAAAGATATTGAAGAGTCTCAAGTTGTATTATTTAGAAGAGATCTAAATACTAAAGAGAAAGTATTATTCGCTGATCTTTTCGATAGCCTAAAAAAAATATCTATGGAGTTTACAGACAATTTAAGAAGTCAAGCAGATGATGATTTTGAAGAATCATTAGCAATCGCAACAACAAAAGAAGAATTAGTTTCTGAAATAAACAAAGGAAAGCTTGTAAGAATTCCTTTCTGTTCTATAGACCCAGATGGGAAAAAATGTTTTGATGAGTTAAAAGCAGCAACAGATGGTGGAGAAGTCAGAGGAATAAGAATGGATATTACAGAAGTTCCTGAGCATGATGAGCAGTGCGTTATCTGTGGCAACAAAGCAAAGCACTATGTCTATGTTGCTAGAAGCTACTAAAATAAAAGAAGTGATTCTTAATTGAATTTTGATGTTATATCTGAATACTTTGAAAAAATCAGTAAAACTAATAGTCGTCTAGAGATGACTGAAATTTTAAAAAAGCTTTTTTTAGAAACTTCAAAAGAAGAAATTCAAGATTTAATTTATTTTTGTCAAGGCACTCTTGGTCCAAAACATAAAACAAAAGAAATAAATATTGGCCAAGCAACTTTAATCTCTCTAGTTTCAGAATATCTTTCAATTCCTCAAGAAGAAATAAAAAAAGAATTTTATACTTTAGGAGACATTGGTCTTGTTATTGAAAAGCACCATTCTAAAAGAAAACAATCAACTCTTTTTTATAAGCCCTTATTATTTAGAGAAGTCTTTGAGACCTTTCAAAAGATTGCAGAAACAACAGGTACTGGTTCCACAGAAAAGAAACAACAGCTGTTTAAGTTTGTTCTTTTTAACTCAAGTCCTGCTTCAGCAAAATATCTAGTAAGATTTCCAATATCTTTTAGGCTTGGCTTTGGAGATTCCACAATAATTGATGCATTAGCTAGCCTTTCAACAATAGAAGCAGAAGAGCAAAAGATTGCAAAAGAAGCTATTACTGAAAAATATCAACTAGTTTCTGATCTTGGTTTGATTGGAAAGATAATTAAAGAAAAAGGGATAAAAGGAATTGATTCTTTAAAGATTATGCCATTTATTCCAATCAAGTCACAGCTTTGTGAAAGAGCCGAAAGTCTTAAAGATATTCACGAGAGACTAAAAGTTATAGCAGTTGATACAAAGATAGATGGCTTTAGGCAACAGATACATAAGAAAGGAAACGAAATAAAGATCTTTTCAAGACAAGAAGAAGACATAACAAAGATGTTTCCTGAAATTGTAGAAGCAGTTAAAAGAATACAGCATGATTTTATAATTGATTGCGAGTCAATTGCATATGACCCCATAAAAAAAAAATATCACACCTTTCAAATAACAATAACGCGAAAAAGGAAATATGACATAGGCGAGAAATCAAAAGAGCTTCCTTTACATCTAAAGGTTTTTGATTGTTTATATCTTGATGGTAAAGACATCTATTATCTTCCATTTAGAGAAAGAAGAAAATTTGTTGAGAAGTATTTTAATCATGCGCCATTTGTTGCACCTACAAAAATTCTTATTACAAGCAAGCTTGAAGACTTAGAAAATTTTTTTAATACTGCTATAAAAGATGGTTTTGAAGGAATTATTGCAAAAGACTTAGAAGCAAGCTATAAGGCAGGCTCTCGTGGCTATTCTTGGATAAAGTTTAAGAAGTCTTACAAAGGCTCAGAAAGCCTTGATACCATCGATGCAGTAATTGTAGGTGCCTTCTTTGGTCAAGGCAAAAGAACAGACAAAGGCATTGGTGCACTTCTTGTCGCGCTTTATGATAAAGAAGAAGACAGATATTTCACGTTAGCAAAGATTGGAACTGGCCTAACTGATGCAACACTTCTAGACTTAGCAGAAAAGCTAGAGTCCATAAAGCTTGAAACAAGACCAAAAAATTTAGTAACAAATATTTCACCGGATTTTTATGTTTATCCAGAGATTGTGGTTGAGATAAACTATGATGAAATAACAAAAAGCCCAATACACACTGCAAGTTTTGATCCTGAGACAAAGCAAGGCCTAGCTCTTCGCTTTCCAAGGCTTGTTAAAGTTAGAACAGATAAAAGCTCTCATGATACAACCAGTCAGAGAGAACTAGAAAAGCTATTTAGAATGCAAGAAAAATAGTTTTTCTGTTTTTAAAAAATAAGAAAAAGAAATAAGCAACCAGTCGTTTTGGGACTGAAAACCACTTTTTTAAAGGGGTTCTAGTATTGCTTAATAGCACTCCATAAAACTTCATCTCTTGGATTTACAACTAAGCCTGATGTTGTTATCTCACAAGGATGTACTGCTGGAGAGTGCTTTGTTCCTCTAAGCTTTCTAACAAATATAGTTCTGTGTGGGGGAATAAAGTATAACGCAAAAACACCATCAACTACGAATTCTTCAACACCATAAGCAGAGAAGTCTCTTGCCCCACCGTTTGTTTCTGTAGTCATCATTGTTGTACAGTTTAAGTCTTTTAAATAATCTCCAAATCTAAACAAAAGATTTCTAAGTCTACCGGCATCGTTTATCCAACCACCAAAAGCAGTAGTGGAGTCAACTGTAAGTCTAGTTGCCCCTATGTCTTTAACCATAGAAGAAATTATATCCATTTCTTTGTCTACTTGTGATTCAATCTTTTCTTGGATCGATATGCATTCTGTAAATCTTCATAAGATTTTTCTGTTCTAAAGATTTAATATCCCAATTAAAGTTTTCCATGTTCCAAACTATATTTTTAAGATTGTCTTCAACAGTAACAAATAATCCAGGTTCTCCAAATCTTCTTGCTCCTTCATAGATATAAGTTGTAGCAAAAATAGTTTTTCCAGAACCACAACCACCAGAAACTAAAATTGTTGCGCCTTCTGGCATTCCGCCCTGTATTAATTCATCAAATCCTGTTACTCCTGTTGGTACTCTTTTCATTTTTTACACCTTTTTTAATTATTTTTGTATATTATATTTGGTATAATATATTTATATACCTATTGTTAATATTATTCTATAGTAGTCAATTAAATTTGAAGGGGTAAATATGTTTGATAAAAAAGGGCAAGTATCTATAGAAATTTTAATAATTTTAGCAATGTTAGTAGTTGGTGGAGTTATCTTTGGAGTATACTATGTTAATCATCTTAATTCTTCAATTTCAAATCAAAACGATAATGATGTAGATGATGCCACAGACACATTTATTGATTCAATTAATAGATTTTCAGTAGAAATTATGTCTCCAATATCTGATGGAACATATAGTGCTGGAACCCAAATACAGTTTACTGCCGGTTTTACAAACAATAACGGTTCAGTAGATTGTAATTGGAGTGCCGGATCAACACAGATTTTAACAAATACCTGTTCTGACACAAACGAATTATCTCCCGGAAATTATACAATAGTAGTAACTGCAAGTGATGGATATCAGATTGCAACAGATTCTGTGAGAATAATCGTTAAATAAAGCAATATAAGAGAAACATGGAACAATTAATTAATATTATAGATCAACCAAACTGGAAAATCATTCTCTATGATCTTGTTAAGTCTAATGAAATTGATATATGGAATGTCGATTTGATTAATTTAACAGATTTATATTTAGAAAAGATTAGAAATTTAAAAGAAGAAAACCTAATTATTCCGGCTAATGCTTTGCTTGCTGCAGCAATTCTTCTTAAACTTAAAGCATATTCTCTAAAATTAACAGCCGCAGATAATAACGAAGAAGAATTAAAATTATTAACTGATGACAACTATATATTAAGTAATTCTGTTGATTTAAATACACCAATGAGATTAAAGGAAGGGCAAGTTAGTCTTGATGAGTTAATTGATGTTATTGATATCATGATGAATGCCCCAACAAAGAAAAATGTTGATAGAAAATTAAAAGAAAAAAAAGAAATAGAGTTTGTTCTTCCTAAAAGAACAATTGATTTTTCTGAAAGAAGCGATAGTCTATTAGCTGAAATAAAGGATAACGCAGACAAATATAATATGGTTCTTTTCTCTAGTTTTACAAAATCTGAAAAAGACCCATACTTAATAGTTGAAAATTACTTTATACCTCTCCTGTTCCTTGTACAAGACAAGAAGATAGATGCTTGGCAAGAAGACTTTTTTTCAGAAATATTTATTAAAATTTTATAACTGAGAAAATATGACAAAAGAAAAACAGAGCCTTGAAGATATTAAATGCGCAATTGAAGCAATACTATTTATGAGCCCGAGAAGCATCCCAATTAAAAAAATTGAAAAGAGCTTTCCAGAAATAGATAAAGAGGTCATAAGAATAATACTTTCAGATTTAAAAGAAGAATACGAAAAAAAGAATACAGCAATTAAAATTATTATTGATGGAGATTCTGCAGAAATGCTACTTAAGCCAGATTATGCTAAATTTAGTGTATTTGCAACAGGTAAACAACTAACAAAATCAGAATTAAAAACATTAGCATTAATTGCCTTAAATTCTCCTGTTGATCAATGTAAGATTACTAAAAGAAGACCTAATGATCATCTCCCTACCCTTAAAGAATTAGGATTGATACAAGTTTACAAGAAAGGAAGAAGAAATGTTTTAGAAACCACTAAAAAGTTTGATATTTTATATAATAAGAAAGCAAAGCCAGTTTATTAGAAAGTAATAAAAAAGTGAGAATAAATGAAGAAAAAAATAATATTTATATTTCTGTTTTTAATAATGCTATCTGCAAACATCTTTGCATATATCCCAAAAGCACAAATGAAAATTTTTGCAGTAAATAATTCTAATGCAGGCATGGATGCTAATCTAATTATTGAAATAGAACCAGGAACTGGTAAAATTTATTCAAATGTTAATTCTCAAGTTGGTTCATTAACTCAAGAATCTGAAAGAAATGCAGTAAATGCTGCAGAGAGGGTAGTAAAAGACACAAAAGGAAAATATGATTATTTATTTGAAATACAATCTGCAGCAAGCAGTATAGATGGACCATCAGCAGGTGCTGCAATGTCTTTATTATTAGTTTCTATGCTTAGCGATAAAGATCTTTCAGGAAAGGTAAGTATTACTGGAACCATAACAGAAGATGGTTATGTTGGAGAAGTTGGGGGGATTGGAGCAAAAGCAAAGAAAGCTGCAGAAACCGGAATTAAATTATTTATGATACCAATAGGTACAAGAAAGCAAGCAATAACTACAGATTCTGGAAACTCTCAAATAGTTGATCTTCCAGAATATGCATTTGATAAGTGGGGCATGAAAATAATAGAGGTTGAAACCATAGAGGATATTCAAAAATATGTTTCCATAGATATTGATGATATTGATATTAACTTAACAAAAGAAGCAACAGAACAAGAATATACACCAACACCAATTGAATATTCAAAAGCACTAGAGCCAATGAGATCATTAGTAGATAAATATTTAGTTGATGCAAACAAAGTTTTAGAAAAAACAGAAAGCAACATTAATATTAGTAAAATAAAAGACAGTTCAACTGTTCAAAGCCTATTGTCTTTAGTTGATTATTCCAAGGAGTCGATATCTAATGCACATAAATATTCCGCAGGGAATTATCTGTACACTGCAGCAAACGAAGCATTCCTTGCAAAGATTTATCTAATTGCAATTGATGAAGTGGTAAGTAATCCTTCTATTCTAACCGCCGATTCTACAATATATAATTTAAGACTTAAAGAAATAGAAGACAGAATAGAGTTAACAGAAAATCGATCAAAATCTTGTTCTTTAGACAAAATTGAATGGTGTATAAGTGCAAGGCAAAGAATTGTTTGGGCAAAAAATAAAATCAAAGATATTAAGGAAAATAGTAAAGATGGAGCACCACTTGATAGAATTATGGATTATAGTTATGCTCTTGGCTGGATAGAAATAGCAAATGATTTCTTAGATATTGGGGTTTCGACAGATAAAGAGGATATAAAGTTTGTGGAGAGTTCAGAATTTAAAGAATTAGCACAGCAATACATCGTGAATTTAGAAAACGAAATTGTTTTGTTAGATACAACCATTTCACAAGATGATGATATTCAAAGAAGATTAAAGGCCGCAAAAACCGATTATGAAATGGGCTGGTACGTTACTTCAATTTATGATGCAGCATCTGCTAAAGCAGTAATCAATTCTAGAAAAGAAACAAATA
>Ga0209717_1000737_pt1 | contig 38432 bp, 50 predicted proteins | sample AD_UKC048_MetaG_FD_184418 | JGI IMG/M metagenome (GOLD analysis project Ga0209717, IMG submission 184418) | Active sludge microbial communities of municipal wastewater-treating anaerobic digesters from USA - AD_UKC048_MetaG (SPAdes) (version 2) | ecosystem: Engineered > Bioreactor > Anaerobic >...
GCATCTTCGATCACCTGTTCGATTATTTGTGCTTTTGTTTTCATATCTTATTTAATTATATAACCATTTAATCGTGAGAATCAAGTTTAATCAAGTACCTAAACGAAGTTGATAATTATTCCGATGATACCGAGAATTATGCCTGCCAGACTGATCATGAGTGCCGTGGTTACTGCCTGTTGTGATGCCTTTCCGTCCAGTGTTGCCTTGCTCATCCGGAGGTCGTCTACCTGCTTGTCTAGGGCATCAAATTTGGCGTTCATCTCATCTCGTGTCACAAACTTACTCGCCTGGTCTTTGAGGGTGTCGCGAAATTCGTTCATTCCCTCCAGTCTCTTCTCCATTGAGGCGTAGGCCGTCTTTACGGACTCTTTGACGTTTCCGATTAGCATTTCTACGTATCTTCTGAGTGGGACAGTTTCTTGTGCCATGATTCTAGTTTATCAAACAAATAAGGCACTACTTTGGGTTGTGTCGTTCTCGGTGATTTCGTATTCCAGGTGGTATCCACACCACTTTAGGATGGGTTTCATGACCTTTTCGATATGTTCTGCAAGGACTTCGGCTATAAATTGTTTCATTGCTTGTAGTAAATGGCCTCGATTTTTAATGGTATGTCGTTTCTTTCCGATACCTCACTGTCGCCGGAAGTCAATCTCTCTAGCATTTCTTCACACTGTTCTTGTGTCTCCGCTCCCATGCCAAACACCAGATTCTCTCTTCCTCTGATGTCGTGACCCCAGTCGATTATGGTGTATAGGACAGTCTTGTGGGCGTTAATGGGCTTGGTGCAAATGGCAAAGGCTACGTTTGATGCCATGACCGTGTACCTCTGTTTTTCCTCCTCAAATTTAACTAGACACCCTACTGGAATCTTTGAGTGTGGTGCGACGTATATTTCTTTCATTTACTTTTCGCTATTTAGTAAGGTTAATTGATTTTCGTTAATCGTTCTCTTCTGGCACAGGGTACACTTCTCGTTTGTCCACCGGCTGTACTTTCTGGTGTATCTTCTCTTGCCACAGCCTCCGCACTTGTAGGAATAAATGCGCTTAAACTTGACTGTTTTCATGCGTAGTATAGTCTTTTGATAATTTCTTGGACAACGGTACTCACCACTCCGTTTCCGCACATTTTGTACCTCTGGGTGTCGCTGATTTCTAGCATTTCATGAAGATTTTCTCTCCAAATGTGGAATCCTTTTGTTTCGTCAATTCCATATTTTGTCCACTCGTCTGGCCATCCCATCAGCCTTTCGCACTCCATTGGTGTAAGTCTTCTGATCTTTGTGCCTATTTTTATTCCTCCGGTGTTGGTACTGTCTACGGTAAAGGCATAGTCGCCATCGATATTTTTTTGGTTGCGCTCCAAAAACTTCAACGGCTGTCGAACTGCAATTCCTGTCCTCTGGCCATGATTGTCTAGTCCCTTGTGATAACTCTGGTCAATACACAAGGCTTCATCTTTTGTCTCCTCTATTTTTCCATTGTTTTTCCGTACCGGCACGCAAGGTTGGTGTCCTCCGCCTCCGGATGTGTCCAAGGATTCCACCTGACCTTTGGGGTCGTATGTTTGGTTGTATCGTCTGAATACGTCATTGTGGGCTATCCTGCGGATGCCAAAACCAGTCTTTTCATTGCTTGTTCGGATAGGAAATACTTTTGGTTGGGATTTTCCTCTAAGATGTCCGACAATAAAGATTCGCTCACGATTCTGGGGGACTCCGAAGTCTTTGGCGTTGAGTACCTGCCATTCGATGTCATACCCCACTTCGGAAAACATAGTTTGAATGAGGGCGAAATCGTTTCCGTGAGAACTAGACAAAGCTCCTTTAACATTTTCCCAGACAAAATTCGTAGGTTGTTTTTCTTTAAGGCACCGGATGTACTCAAAGAATAATCCCGATCTTTTACCAGTAAGTCCTTGTTGATGGCCAGCCACGCTGAGGTCTTGGCAAGGGCTTCCTCCGACAACAAGGTCAAAGTCGGGCACTGTATTCCAGTCGATTTGGGAGATGTCTCCATAGTTTTTGTGTGTTTGGTAATGGTATTGGTAGACGCTGATGGCGTACTTGTCGATCTCGGAAAAACCAACACATATGGGTTCTGGTCGCTGTTCTTCGATACGTTGCTCGGCGTTATTGTCGGGCATGGTTGATTGGTGTCGACTATCCGGTATCTGTTTTTCATAAGTTTTTTGTATCCCTAGTTCGAATCCTCCAACTCCTGAGAATAAGCTGAAGTATTTCATTTTTCGTTTTGTTTGAATATCTCGTCACACAGTCCGGCGCATAGTTTGTATAACAGGTAGCCTACGATGGCTACGAATACGATTATTAGGGCGATGCCGACTGCTTCTTTCATATTGTGTTGTCTGGATAATTTTCAATTTCCGTTTTGACTCCGGTTTTTACTTCCATTGTTTCCGTAGTTTGGAGCAACGCTCTCAACGTTGATTCGAGCATGTTTAGGAGAACCTCCGTGCGTATGACCCCCTCGTTTATGGTTATGTCTATTGCGATTGATGTCTTTCTTCGCCCACACCCCTTTTTGTTGCGTACTAGGATCGCGGCCTCCGGTATTGTGTACTTTTTCATTCCCATTTTCGCCAGTTTAAGGTCTAATGTTGGAACCCATGCTTTGGAACCGTTATCAAAGGCAACTAGGCATCTAAATTTATGGCGATCGCTACCAGTATGTTCATGTTCTCTGACGACTCCGGTATATCCGGATAGGTATTTACCTGCTCTTATTGCGACTCTGTCGCCTACTCTAATTACACTCATCTTCTTTTCTCCATTTCTCTGCTAATTGTTCTTGTTTTAGGGTACTGTTGACGATCTCGGTCATCCGCTTTTCCCTGATCTTGAACCCGCATGGGTGGGTAATGATTTTTTTGGTTCCGAACTCTCCGACCGTAGTCCACGTTTCTACTTTCATCCCTTTCATGATGTCTTTTCCGCACTTCGGGCATTTGTTTTCTTTTAATTTGAACCAGTCCATTTTATTTTCCTTTGTGCTGTGTCGACCTTTTATTGGCCGCTCTGCGTTTCATAATTTGCTTTTTGGTGTGCCGTGCCTTATTTGCCTCAAACTCCTGTCTGCCGTACTTCTCGACCGGAGTGGCCTTTTTCCCTACGATTTTGGTTACTAAGTCTCCGAATCTCATTTTTTCTCTTCTTTAATTTCAGTAATCAGGCATTCGGTCGTAAGGATCATGGAAGCCACACTGGCGGCGTTCTGGAGGGCGGCACGTGTCACTTTGACTGGGTCTAGGATTCCGGCTTTGATCATGTCTTCAAACTCTAGTGTCAGGGCATTGAAGCCGTAGTTGGGGTCTTTGTTTTCCTCTACCTTGTTGACTACGAACCCTGCATCCTTGCCGGAGTTGCTTGCAAGCCATCGTAGTGGCTCGGACATGGCTTCTCGGACGATCTTGAAGCCTACCTCTTCGTCTGTATTGTCGGCTATGAGTGTGTCGATCGCTTTTCGGGCTTTCAGTAGGGCTACTCCACCTCCTGGGACGATTCCCTCGTCTATAGCGGCCTTAGTCGCTCCTATGGCATCTTTGACTCTTTCTTTAAGTTCGTTTACTTCCACCTCTGTTGCGGCACCCACTTTGATGACGGCTACTCCACCGGATAGTTTGGCAATTCTTGATCCGAGGGCTTCTTTGTCAAATTCTGAAGTGGCTCTCTTGTACTCGCTCTTGATCAGCTCGAGGCGTGCTTTTATGGCCTTTGGTTCGCCTTTGCCGCCGATTATCTGGGTGTTGTCTTTGTCTGCCCACACTCTGTCGGCTTCGCCTAGGTCTTCTACTCTTACAGATTCCATCTTCCTGCCAGTGTCTTCTGATATTACTGTGGCTCCGGTGAGGACTGCGATGTCTTGGAGGATCGCTTTTCTGCGTTCTCCGAATGCCGGTGCTTTGACGGCTAGGCAGTTGAATGTTCCGCGCATCTTGTTGACTACGAGCATGGCCAAGGCTTCTCCATCGATCTCATCGGCGATGATGACGATGTTCTTGGTTACTTTCATGGTGTCTTCCAAAAATGGCAGGATGTCGTTTACCGAGCTGATTCTCTGGTCGGTCAGTAAAATCTTGGGGGACTCTATGGTCGCCTCGAGGTTGTTGGGAGACTCTGAGAAGTAGGCTGACACATATCCTCGGTCAAACTGCATTCCCTCTTTCTTCTCGATCTCGAACTCCATTCCCTTGCTTTCCTGTACCGTCACTACTCCATCTCTTCCGACTGATTTGATGGCTTCGGCTATTTTCTTACCGATTTCTGGATTTTGGGCGGAGATTGTCGCTACGGACTCCCAGTCGTCTTCCTTGAGGTCTTTTTTAATCTTGGTTAGTTCTGCTACGACTGCGGCAACCGCTTTGTCTATTCCCCTCTTCATCTGCATGGGGTTGGCTCCGGCAGTGATGTTCTTCATTCCGGCAAGGACGATCTGTTGGGCTAGGAGGGTGGCTGTGGTGGTTCCGTCACCGGCGATGTCGTTTGTCTTACTGGAGGCTTCCTTGACCAGTTGTGCGCCCATGTTCTCGAATGGGTCTTCGAGGACTACCTGCTTGGCTACGCTTACGCCGTCATGGAGGACTGTTGGTGATCCCCAGGCGTTGTCGATGGCTACGTTCCGGCCTTTCGGGCCGAGTGTGGTAACGACAGCTTTGGCTAGTTTGTTGACTCCGGCGACTAATTTGGTACGTGCTTCTTCAGCGAAAATGATTTGTTTTGCCATTTTTATTTGACTACTATGCCGAGGACATCCTCGAATTTTAATAATTGGTAGGTGACTCCGTCAATCTTCACATCATTGATTCCCCACTTCTTGAAGAGGATTGTGTCGCCTTTTTTGACCTCGGTTTGAATATCCTTTGTCTCAGCTCCCACCTCGAGGACTTTGGCGTACTCTGGATGTGCCTCTTGATTTGGTAAATATAGACCGGAGGCGGTCTTTTCTTTGACGATCGGTTCTACTAACAGGTAACCTTTTACGGGTTTTATGTTCATTTTTTGCTTTGATTGTTAATACTTTTTTATTTTACTTTGTATCCTAATTTCTCGCAATTCCTATATCCTGTCCAGTGGTATGCCCATCCGTTGGCCATGCCGTAGGCGGTGGTCTTTATATTCTCTTCTTGGTTGTCGCGGAGGTCTTCTTGGCTCCATCCGGCGTTCTTTCTGATTGACTTCCATGTTCGGAGTTGGATTTGGCCAATGCCGCAGGATACGCCATTGTCTCCGCACTTTGTCTTTGTCGTGATCTCTCCTCTGAAATCCCTCTCAAAACCCTCGACTCCTGACTCCATATTGAGGGTGCATAGTAAGGTTTCGGGGTTAATCCCAAATTCTTTCGCATATTTCTTAGCCATCTGTATATTCGGTGTCTTCTCATCTGCCAGACTAATAGTAAAACGATCGAGTTGTAAAGTCCTTGGATACTTGAAATCAGGAGCTTTTTCGATGTCCTCTGCCGGTGGCTCTGTTTCTGCACCTTTAATGTTGGGAGTATCTGTGGTCTGTTCGTAGCCCTTATAGTCAACTGAAACCTTTTTGATGTGTATTGGTTTGACATAGTTTGATACTAAAATGCTAATCAAAATTATGGGCAGTATGTATTTCATAGGAGTGAGACTTGTTTAGGAGCGAAGATGTCCGTGTCCGTTTTGAAGTCAGTTTGCCAGTATGGGTCTGATCTCATCACGTCGGCTACGGTCACCAGTTCCGGTGAGTGGTCTTCGACTCGGTTTCTAAAAGTTTGAACTTTTTCGGGGATTTGGATTGTGCCTTTGAGAAAGTCGGCTCCTCTTTGGGTCATCAGCCATTCGCCTTTGTGCCACTCTCCGTTGACCTTGTATTTGGCGATCAGGGCGTGGAAGCGTAGTTTTTGGAAGTTGCCGTATTGGCTGTGGTTTAATTTTAGCTCTTTCTTGCTCACTTTGTTCTCGCCGGAGGCGGATACGTGCTTATAGACCTCAATGAGAGTTTTGACTAACCCTGGGGTCAATTTGTGCCAGTATTTCTTCATGGCGGCTCCGCAGTGCGGACATTTTTCGGTTTGTTCGGTCATATGCTTTATATGCTAATTCTTATTTAATTACATAAGATTTGATTTGTCAACTGTCACACACTAGGACACTTTTCTCCTCTGCTCTTGGCCATCCAAATGGCTTGCATTTCTTCTATGGTTTTCTTTCTTTTGGGTAGACTGGGCAGTTCTGTTGGCTCCACAAGGCTCTGCTGGGCTGGTTCCGGTGTCTTCGTCCCCATTGCTTTGATCTGGTGTTTGCATCGGCCTTGGAATATCCCCTGGGGGCAACTGCATGACCATGTACCGTCTGCTTTATGGATTACGGTGTACACGACTCCTGGGGTGCTTTCCGATGGGATTTTGAAAAACTGCGCCGGTTTCATTTTCTCATCCCAAAGTGTTCGACTGAGTAAATGCCACACTCTCCGACCCCTACCTCGGTGTATTCGGGGTTCAGGATGTTGTCGCGGTGTGATGGACTCTTCAGGTATGCCTCAGCGAGCTTTTTGGTGCTGTCGTAGGAGACTGCGATGTTCTCTCCGGCGGTGTAGTAGTCGTATCCTACGGCTTTCATAAATACCCAAGGTTCTTGACCATCTGGGCTGACGTGTTCGAAGTATCCTTTTTCTTTCATGTCACAGGCTTTGGCTCTGGCTGATTTGTTCAGGAGGTCGTTTTCTACTAGGGGTTTAAGTCCTTGGGTCACTCTTTCCTTGTTTATCAGCCGGATCATGTCCGTGTATGAGGATGTTTGGATGTAGGCTGGGTCGGTTTTGACGATCCGGTAGTAGTAGTTGGAGCCGTAGAAGCCTCCGAACAACCCGACTATCAGCCAGGTAAATGAGAGTATTATTTTGTTGATCATTCCATGTCTCCTTTCAGGTGGTCTAGTTTAATATCTTCGACCTCTCTTTCGTATTCGAGAATGTCGTTTTTGACTCCGATCAGGGCAATGTCGGTTTTTTCGGCCATTCTTACCGTGCTGTGTGAGTCCATTTCGATTGATCGCTTTGAAATTACTCCTGGTATGTCGTTGAGCATTTCCTCCTGCTCTTCGTCTATCTGGGTAATGTCGATGGTGATTATTCTGTATTGTTCCATTGTTTTTGTTATTTGTAATACCCTTGCAGGCGTTTTAGTCCTTTTTCGCGAGGGTTCATGAGTAGGAGATCGCCTTGACCGACTAGCTTTTCGGCTCCAGCTTCGTCAATTATGACCTTTGAGTCGACTTGAGTCGAGACCATGAAGCTGACTCTGGTTGGGAAGTTCGCTTTTATTAGTCCGGTGACTACGTCGACACTCGGTCTTTGGGTTGCTACTATCAGGTGGATGCCGACTGCTCTGGCTTTCTGGGCGAGTCTCACTATCGATTTTTCGATCTCTTTTTGCTCCGGTGATAGCATCAGATCGGCGAGTTCGTCAATTACTATGACGAGGTAAGGCATGTCGTTTTTATTCTTGCGGTACTCTTCGATGCTCTTTACTCTCATGTCTCTGAGCTGTTTGTAGCGGCTCTCCATCTCTTCTGTTGCCCATCCGAGGGCGGCGGCGGCATCTTCTGATTCGGTGATGATGTTGTAGATCAGGTGGTCGTCATTCTCGTAGTCGATGAACTCTGTGCGCTTGGGATCGATCAGCATGAGCTTCATACTTTCCGAGTCGTTCTGTTTGATCAGGGTGTCGATGGCTACGTTCATGAAGACTGATTTTCCTGATCCGGTGGCTCCTCCGACTAGCAGGTGAGGGGCTTTGGCCAAGTTGATGTGCTTGGATTTTCCGTACACGTCGACTCCGATCGGGATGTTCATCGTGTCTTTTTGGATCAGGTCTTCTGTCCAGGGGGCGACTCCTTGGCTGGAGTTGCTTATCTCAAATCCTACTAGGCTTGTCCCTGGGATCGGGGCTTCGACTCTCACCGATTTGGCGGCAAGTGCTTGGGCTATGTCTTGTGCGTGGCTCGTAAACTGGCTCATTCTGATGCCCCTAGATGGCTTCATGGTGTATAGGGTGACATTTAGGCCTCGATGTGTCTCGTCCATTTCTACGGCCATTCCGAACTCTTTGAGCTTGGCTTTGATTTTTTGTTCTTCGGTCAAGGTTTCGTCTTCGACCATTGCCTGTTCGATAAATTTGACATCGCGCACCTCTCCGGTGAATTTTGTCCGGTGGCTTACTTTGGGCAGTGATTTGAAGTCAATCTTTCCGGCGGTGTAGTCGACCCAGGCTTCTTTTCCTGAATACATGTCCCCGAAGTTTGGTAAGTATCGGTGATTCTCGTCTGCGAGGGTCACTATTACGTCTGTGTATAGGCTTAAAAAGTAGAGCCTGTATTCCGGATGCTTATCAAATACGATCTCGTATTCGTCTATTTGGGAGCTTCCATCTCGGTTTTGGGTCTTCTTAATCTCTCGGAAAATCATCGAGTATGGGGCTTTGCCGAATTTTGCCTGTACTGTCAGGTAGTTGAACATTGCTTGCATCGTGTAGTCCGGTTGCTCTTCCTCTTTGTCGGAAAATGAGGCGACTACCTTGTGGTCGGTGATTACGATCCCTTTTTCTTCCTCGGTTACAAGGTCACTGATGGCTTTGACTGGTACTGGCAACTGCTCTCCGTCAAATCCGTGGTCGGTGACTGTGTTCAACTCGACTCCTATTACCTTTCCTAGTGTTGGCTCTTCTGCTTGGTAGAAGCTTATGGCGGCGTGGAAGTCCTTGATGAGTTGTTCTCTTGATCCGGTCTTTCCCCAGTCGACTTCTTCGTCTTTGATCTTATTGATGAACTCCAGTCCGGCATCGATGGCCTGATCCCAGTTGCCTTGTTTGTAGTAGATTTCGGCGGCCTTGTGGAATGCTTTGCCTACGGATGCCACCATTGAGCTTTTATAGTCCCATTGGCCGAGGATGTAGTTTTTGAAGAATTGCTGTTGGTTGGCGCAGAACAGCTTCATGGAGCTATAGGAGAGGTGTTCGATGGGCAGATTTACTTCGTTCATTTTGCGTTGTTTACTTTAGTATTCTCTTTAACATTACCATCTTTTTGCGCATTATCTAGCTCCTCTTTTGGCTCTTTGGTCGGGACATTGATGTCCTTATCAGATGCCTGTGGTTTCTTCTCTTCTTCTTTTTTAGCCTTGGCCTTTGCTATGAAGTCACCGATGGCGGTCTTGTCGGCTCCCTTGATGATGACACTCTTGCCGTCTTGGGTCGGTTCCGCTACTATCTCCCCCTCTTCGACTGGGCGGTCTTCTGCGACTTCTACGATGTCTGACGCGCTTCCGAGTACCTCTGGGATGTAGGTCTTCACTATCATGCTGATGACTCCGTATCTCAGTTTGAGGTTGCGGTTGACTCCTGGCTTCCAGCCGACTTTCAATTCTCCTGCGCTTGATTTGGTGTATCCGGATAGCTCTGCACTCTCGAAACTCATTGTCTCCGTGTACTTCTCATCTCCCTTGGTGACTGTCGCTATGCAGGTTCCGCCTTTTTCGACTTTCATCTCGTACTGGATTCTCCAGCCGTGTTCGCGGAGTCTTCTGATGATGGACGATCCCCATAGGTTGATGTTGCCGTTCACTATGTAGAGCGACTTCATTGCTTCGACCGGTTTCATTCCCATTTCGTGTCCGGCTTGGAGGATCATCGTTAGCTGAGGCGCGTTGGTGATGTAGCTAGGGATCGCTTTCGAGGTGAAAAACACTTGGCTCATGTCTTTCATTTGCGCCCACACTTGCGGATTAAAATATCCGGTGGTTACTAATTCTGTCTTTGGCTGTTCGCCGTTTTGGTTTGGTTCCATTTTTGTGCGTTATTTACTAATTATTTTGCTATCGGGGAAATCAGTTGGGTCTTGGTGACCTGGACTGTGATCTCCATCTCTCTCACCGCTTCTGGGTATTTTACCGCTTTTGCGATTACGTCCATGTTATTTATACTCCAGACTATGGCGATGATGGCTATCAGGCCTAGCGCGCCTTGTAGCATGTACTTTGTGACGATCAGGGTTTTGACTGTCTTCTCTCTGATCTCGGTCTTGTTTATGTTCATTTTGTTTCCTCCTTTCTGTTTTGTATGGCTTCTTTTATTAACTGACGGGCTTCGGCCGCCTTGAGTCGTTTGTCTTTGTATGCTAGTCTTCGGATGTCGTTGTGCATTTTTTCATCGACATGGAAGCTTAGGTGGTGGCGGATTTTCTTTTCCATTATTAGTAGGCTCATTTTATTTTGTTATTTCTGGGTCAATAATCATCTCGAATTTGAGTCCGAGTTGTTTTAGGTTCTCGATGTCTTGGGGGGATACGGTCTTTTTGCCGGTCAGCCCTCCTATCAGCCAGGCGGTCTTCTCGTCTGAGATATAGAAACTAATCTTTCCGTACACGTTCTTTCCGAAAAATTGGATTGGTTTTTGCATGTTTTTGCTTTGTTTGCTAATTGCTATACTTGCATTATTGCGTATTCTTATGTAAAAGTCAAGCACCAGTTTAGCCTCGTTTTGGAGCTGTCCGGCGACTTTTGCCTCAATTTATCTCGTTTTTCAATGACCTACTTGACATCTGACTTTACATGTTCCATAGTGGACTTGACGCCAATTAGGTGTCCGTCTATAATCTGTGTTGTAATCAGCTATTTTCCGCGTGAGCTGTGGTCGCAACACAGCACAGCTCAGACGAAAGGTAGCTTTTTTAATGTACACAAAGAAAATAGGCCTCTCCTCCGAACAAATTCCACTAGGGTGGCATGATCATCTGGTTGAGAATCAACTTGTCGGCGGCGTTTTTCTGGTCTTCCTCGAGGGTCGCGATCAAAAGGAAATCATCCAAAAAACAAAATTCCTCCGCGAATTTTGCAAAAATCTGTCGAAAATATCAAAGAAAACCGGTTAATTCCGGTTCTTTTTGATGCCTTTGACATCACCACGCCGGAGAGTGGTCAAGATTTCCGGCCGAAGCCAACTCGACGATAACCATACTGGGAAGAAGCAACAAGTACAACACGTAGACTACAGGTAAAACAAGTACAAGATGCTTCCCAGGAGGGAGGAGGAGAGGAGCAAGGGGGGTAGGGGAAACACAGAACCCAGGGGGTATAAGGGGGTAGGGTTCGTCATGACTAAAGCTTAATTTACGGCGAAAAAAAATTAAACGATCGCCGGTTCGACTTTCTTCTGAGCGATGTTTACCAACTTCTTCACACAACCTATCAGGTTGCTTGTGGTGTCTCGGTCGATTATTCCGGCCGACTCAAGCCCTCGGAAGTGTTTGATGAGCTTTGTGGAGGTCGTCAGGATGATTCTCTCCTCAAGTGGTAATTTTTCGAAGTCTACGGTTTCCACGTTATTTACCGGCTACGGTCTTTTTGCCTAGGTCGTATATGCCACACGCCGAGGCTCCGATGAGAATTGCTAATAGAATATCTACTTTGTAAGCTATTCCTAGTCCTACGCCGACTACGATGGCGATCAAAGGCAGGAAGCGGTCGGAAATGATGTTTATCCTCTTAATGACCTCCACGATGACGTAAGTGGCGGCTGACAGGGTAGCGACTATGGTTGTTGGATCGGACGTGAATTGGATCATTTTATTTTTTCATGTTGATAATGTGAGCATCGAGTGTTGCTCTTAATGTTTCGTCTGTTATTCTCATCGAGCTGATTGTCTCTTTAATTGATTTGGTTTCCATGACATACTCAGTGAGAATTTTGTTTGTGTTTTGAACTTCGTTGGTTAGGACTCTCAGGTCTGATTTTGTAGAAGCCCATGAAAGGGCGACACCGACTAAAAGGGTTGCGAATGGGAGGACTTCCTTTATTTTCGATAAGGTAACGGCATCTTCTTCGTTTACTCTATTTTCGGCAGGTGTTGTCATTTCGTTTTTTTCTAGTGTGGTTCCAAATAGTACTAATTCCATTAAACAGCTTTTTGCGCATGTTTACAAGTGAGTGGTATTTAGACTTGGTTGATAACAGCTAATAAATCGGTTTTTAATTTCTCTATTTTTATTCGGCACTCGCCTTGCACCTTTGCCAGTTCGATCTCATGTTCGGATTTCAGCGTTACGATCGCCTTATTTTGGGTATCCAAAGCCTCTCCAAGCCTTTTCACTTCTGCTTTTAATGACAGTACCTCCGGAGAATCGGGACTTGGAACGACATCAAAAGGAACATCGAATGCCTTGCATATTGATCTTCCGATCGCATTGGCAATCAAATCGGTATTTGCAAGGAGGACTCTGTCGTGGGGATCAAGCACCTGTCCCATCTCGATCAGGACACATGGGGTCTTCGCAGTCAGGTATTGCCAAATGTAGTATTTGGCCATTCCGGCTGTCACGATGTTTTTGTTTACAATATCCGTTTCGGTAAAATAAACCTCGTCAAACACTTTTTTGATCCGGAGACTTTCTTGCCACATGGCATCAACTGATTTGTCCCCTGACCCCACCATTCCCCCTCCCTGGTCGTTCTGCACGTCCATGTCGCCATGTAGTGCCAATGCTAGGTCGAAGTCTTTTGAGGTGATTTGTGGGTCGTCATTGGCGTTGGCATCGGATTGGGTTACCTCAAATCCTCTATCTCTCAACACGGTACTCAATCTGTTGGTAATTCGGATCGTCAATTCCTGCTCTCCGGCAGTTCCGGTACTTCCATGTAGGGATGCTATGGAGTTGAATTTTATGTTGATGTGTCCGGCGATCAAAAGTATTTTTTTCATATTTTTAGATAAATAATATCGAAATGGCACCGCCCCATGTATAAAGGATAGCATTTGATCCGGCCGAGAATGTCAGAGGAGCGTTTTGATTGTCGTATTCAGTATTCAACCATGCCGTACTACGTGCGACACTTACGATGTGGACTTCATCAATCAGACCGTCCAATGGCCAGTTTGTCCCTGAAAGTTTACCCAACCACCATGTCGTTCCTGCACCTCCGGCGGTTCCCGATGTTGCCACGGTATTTGTGGTTTTATTCTTATAAACCACGTTTGAGTTTGGTGCGTAAGTACCAGCGATAAAGTTTAGATTGGCATCTCTGGCGACACTTGCGTTACCAGTAATCCCTGAAACCGGACAGTTGAATCTAAAATCTCCGAAGTTGTTACAGCGCAACCCACAGTTATTATTCTGTCCGATCGCAAATCCTCCATCACCATCGGCATCAGACCTACCCCAACAGGATATTGTCTCGTTTGTGACGTTTAGATTTGTGGCTCCGGTCACCTCAAAATAGTCGGCGGCGTTTTGGTAGAACTCAAACCCCTTACCATTTTTGACGGTGACATTCCCTGGATTCCCGTATTTCGTCATGTTGTAGCTATTTGGGGAACTGTCGTTTCCGTTGGCTTCTAGGTGGTAAACACCTTGAAAGTTGTTACTCCACACGGCGTGTGTGCCGTAGGTGTCAGTGTGAGAATAGGCTGTGGCGGCGGCGTTGCCGTACCACACATATATCACCACGTCTGTTGCACTTGAAAGTGTTGGGATTTTTACCCATACCTCCGATGTCTTAGCTCCTTGATTCCATGAAACAATCTCAAAAGCCAATTCGTTCGCTCCTCCCTCATCAGAACTGAAACGGATGTCCGATCCGTCACTTTTTGCTACGGTGTAGCAATCATCCAAAAAATTGCCATTCACCAAGATTATTGGGAAATCTGTGTGATCTCCAGTTGTGACCTTGGTATGGTCAATCGTTATAGTATGTCTTTTTGTCCATGCTGAGGTGATCATTTTATGGTAGTGCGAATCTTAATTCGATGTATAGACCTTTGGCGGCTGTGGTGCTGATGGCATCGATGTCTACGGCCAACACATCTCCAGTGACCACGTCGTCTTTGGTGGTGTCAATAACGGCCGGTGTGGCGGCTGTGGATGTGTCTGTCTCTCCTGAATCGATGGTCATCTTGGTTGAAAGCATGTCGACCGAGTCCGTCTTGTTTCTGATCTGGATGTCGGTTGTGTTTGTGGTACCTGCGGTATAAACCGTTGCGGCTACGCCAATTAGGTTCATTCCGTTAAGCTCTTCGGGGATTCTGAAAAACATTTTACCGTCACCTACAGCGGTGTTTGACCCTGAATCCAGTAATTGGAATCCTAGGATTGTCGGTTTTCTAAATCTTCCAGTTCCTTTTGTTTTTATATCAAGTCCGATGTTCGTGTCCGATCCTGTTGGATAAATCTCTGGATTGTTGCCTGTGGCGGCTCGTTTTCCGACTACACCGTTGACTGAGGAGGTTACGTTTACCTGTGACAGGTAAAGGGCTGTGGCACTCTTTGGTTGGATGGCTGTTTCGACTGTGACAATCGGGTTAGGAACGGTCACGTTTCCGGACATTGTGACGGTCGTCAGTCCGGTTCCGGCCGAGTAGGACGATGATAAAACTGTGTCTATCAAGGTATTGTCCTGGCTAAATCTGACGATTCTTCCGGCGGTATAAACGGCTGTTTTGTTGGTTTTGACTGTGAAGCTGGCGGCACTCACATAGGCTAGGGTTTGCTGTTCGTCAATGAAGCCCTCAACTAAGGAATCGACAATGTTGTTGATGTACTCCGTGGCTTGCATCACCTCGAATGGAGTCGTGTTGATATGTTCGAACCCCACACCACCGTTTAGGTTACTGTAGTCTCGGATCAGACCTGAAATCGTTCCAGCTCCGGCATCTTTTTCTGCGTAATAAATGTGTTCTTCTTGGGCTTCTCCGGCTTTCAGGACAATTATTCCTGGTGCTTCTGTCGGGACTGGAGTGAGCGATGCGGAAGTTACTTCGGCGGCTGAGATCGTGGCCGACAGTACCCCTCCAAAATTATTGTCTGCTCTTAACAATTTGTTTTTCATACTTTTAGTTTATCTTTTATAATTGTTTATCACAAGTTTTGACCTATATCACGTTCTCGGAGTCGAATACTTCGGTGGGTAGCAGGAACGCTTCTCCTCTCATGGAAACAAGCACGAAGTCGTCTTGGCTTCCCTCTTTGGTAATTTCGAACCCGAGTGAGTTTCCAATCTCGTAAATCTCTTTTCTACGTGTTTTATCCAGGTCTGACGAGCTGGGTGGTGCGCCTGTCGATACACCCCATCGCACGGTTCCCCACTTTACAATTCCCCATCCGGTTTGGACAATGCTTGAGAACTGTTTTTCATCGATTGTAGTGGCTCCATCAAGGATCGTTTTTAGTTTGAGCATTCCTTTGATTCTGAAAAGTCTCAGGTCTACCCATTTCCAAATTTTTTGCTGTCCGGAGTTTCCAAGGTCTTCATTTCTGGTCTTTATGGTCGTGACGATTGCTGTGCCATCGTAGTTGGCCAGTTGACCCTCAACTCCAAACTCAAACACAATATCGTCATCACTGGCTCCGGCGTATAGTCTTTTTTTACCATCCGCTCCATCCCATGTTGCCCAACACTTGACGTGAGCATCTGCGCCGTCCCATTTTCCTAGGAAAGCTAAATATCTTCGGTCATACGGGAGAATCATGTCATTGTAGGTTGCACCTCTCGATCGGCATGCTAGGAGGTATCTTCCGTTGAAGTACACGCCCTCAGCCTCACTTAAATATGCAGGATCGATGTTGTCGAATAGACTTTGGACTCTCCCCTCGGTAAGTGACGTGGTACGGATCGATGCGGCAAAGTTTGGCTCATATCCTAGGATTCTCAATTTTCCATCTGAGTCTAGGAATATCACATCGTTTTCCATGACCACCATACTTCCTGGTGCGCCACAACCTACGTATGTGATCAGTTCTTGAAGTACTGCATCACCATTGGTCGCGCTGAAATAGAATTGGTGAACTGAGTTTTGTTTACAAACTATGATCTTGCTTTCAAATGGAGCTAGGCCACTTATTCCGCCGTCATTGTCTCCGGCTCTTACGTCGACCCATCCTCCGTTGTGGACAGGACTGAATGATTCGTATTTGTCTCCGGTTCCGGAGTAGTACATTCTGTCTCTTGAGGTTGGGTCACCTGCACCCACCAAGGAGCCTCTCAACTGCTCCCAGACCTCTACCACGATACCATCGGTGCTGTCTCCATCTGGTGGAAGCCAAACTTGGGGGATGACAGTTCCGTCATCTACCCATGTGATTGTCGCACCGGATGCCGGTTGGTCAACGTATTTCATCAACGTGACTCCGGTTCCTGTTTTATTTCTTCCGTAAATGTTGTATCCGATTACTTGAGATTCTGTTCTTCTGGTAAATGCCACGCTGTTTTTATTGGTGGTGTCGAGAACAAGGTTTCCGTTTGCGATGGCGACCTCTGTTGCTGGTAGTGACTGACCTTTGGCTGTGACCGTAGTCACCGTATAGGTGTACTCGGCGGTTCCTGGTGTCCCTACTGGAGTGACGGATAGTCCTGCCGGTGCGGCGACTGCGGTAAATCTTTGTAGTCCTGATGTGCTGGTGTACTTCGTAAAATCATCGGTTCCGTTTCCAAAATAGATCGCTGATCTCATTTTTACACCTCTGGTGCGTAGGTCGACTGTGAATGTCGCCCCTGCTACCGAGTTCCATGCGCTTGTGGATGAGTCGTAGTCTCGTAGGACTCCATTTGAAATGGCGAGCATTTTGTTGACTGTGATGCCGTTTTTGAACGGGAATATACCGTCTACCTGCGATCCACCGACTGCGTTTCCTAGTTGAACTCCGCCTCTTCTTGGTCTGATTGATCTTTTTCCAAAAAGCTCACCGTTTATCATGCTGGCTAGTTCTGTACCTCTCAGTTCGGTCGCCAAGGAGTATGTGTTGACTCCTGAGTTGAAACCATCAAACATCCATCCTTTATTCGGTAGATTTTGTCCTCCTGTGAGTGGTGTGTATGGAATCATTTATTTTTAAGGATATTTGCGCCTAAAACCCATGTACTTGAGGTAATGTTGAATTCGTTTTGGGTTGCCGGTGTTTTCCTCAGACTGTTGATCGACCACTCCGGCAAGGCGTTTATTGTACAAATTGAACAGTCGATTTCCTTGACCATCGAGGTATCGTCCCCATTGCACGTATGCGGCCGCTAGGGTCGCTACGACCTTTCTGTATCGGTCTGGGATGGGGAATGTATCGGTTAGTGAGGTGATTCTGGCTGGGATGTAGTAGTACCACATGTGGATTGCTTGTCCGGTGGTCACGTCCTTGGTGAACACAATATAAAGCTCGTCCGGTGTCATGTAGAAAAAGTTTTTACCCACGTACTGGGATTCGTTTCGTTTGCTCCAGTCGATCGGCAGGATCGGCTCTGTTGAGCTTCCGAGTGTAATTTCTTTGATACCTCCAGGCTGTCGAATATCTGTGATGGTGGCGATGCTGTATTTGTTTAGGGCGTTGCCATCAGTCGTGATCGTGGCGTTTTCTTTGACCAAAAATGGGAACTTGCGCTCATTGGCGAAGTCTATCACCGCATCGTTGTAATGATTTATTCTGGGGGTTGTGACGTTAGGGGTTGCCTCACCCAATTCTCTTGAGAGATCACCGCATCCGTTTTGTAGCGTAACCGACATAGTATTTTTTAGCTAGGTACTATGCTTGTGCGATTATGCTTTTTTTTGCGAGTCGTTTATTATAATAAAGATTCGCTTCGACTTGGACGAATCCCTCTAGTTTAATCTTCGTGATGTGCTGTGGAAAGAAAACATTGAAGCGGACATCTTCCGGATTGCAGAATATGTACCGTGCTTTCTCTTCCAGAGCCTTTATTACTCTTTCGTATTCAGGCTTTTCTAAATGCTCTAGTACGTCCATTATAACAACTCCGTCCCAGTTGTCACCTGTCCATTCGTATTTTTCGCCTACAACCTTTACTTTAGCCTCATGTTTTTTGAATCTCCACTCGGCGTATTTCATGGTTTCACTTCCCTCAAGGTCGAGGTAGGTCACATCACAGTCAGCCTCTTTGGCCAGTCTGATACTGTATTCTCCGATTCCTCCTCCAAAATCAAGCACCTTTTTGATGCCATATGAGTCGGCCATGTCCACCATCAAGTCGACAAGTGGCGTAATCATGCTTTGGTATTTGGTCAGGTCAAATTGATACCAGTCAGTCTCTCGGTAGAATCTCATCACCTCTTCGTGGTTGAGTTCTTTGTGTTGTTTTCCCCAGATCCACGCCAATTCGTACACGGCGGCCTTACACCTCTCTTTGACGAGTTCCACCGGCATCTGATGGTACTCCACGAGGTCATTTAGTATTTGTTTGGCTCTTTCGGCTTGGTCTGTCATATTAAACTTCTGCGTTCCAAATTTCGTCAACGTCCTGCTCCGGTCGATCTTTCCTGTACACCTCGTAGTCTTTGGCATCGTACTCATACTCGCCGATGTGTTTTAGGTCGATCGTTGGGTCACAAAAAATCTTGAATCCTGCCTGTTGGGCTTTATGGCAGAAGTACACGTCTTCTCCCATGTCCATATCGTGGTATTTTCCGTAGAAGAAATAGGGGGGTTTGATCGCTCTGAGTACTTTGGTGTTGATCAACATAAAGCCGGTGGCGACTGAGAATACTTCGAATGGTTTATTTTTTGGCCATATTCTGGGAATGGTCAATGTTTTGCCCATCTTTTGGGCGATGACCGGCTGGTGTGGAGGTTGCTTGCGGTAATAAAGACCTCCTACCACGTCGAGATTAAGGCTCATTAGTTTGTTCAAGGCATCTCCTGGGAACTTCATGTCGCTATCGATGAACATCAGGTAATCAAATCCCTCGTCAATGGCTTGTTGGGCTATTTTATTGCGTGAATCGTGAATTAGGGAGGCTTTCCGGATCAGCATCTTGGCATCGTACTTCATGTCCAGTTGGGCTATGGTAGCCACTAGGGAGGTCGTGGTTTCGACTTTGAGTGAATCCAGACAGGGAATTCCGATCAAGATATTCTTTTCGAACGTGTGTGCATTTTTATCCATAACTACAGTTTATTTCCTCTTACATAAGATTTCAAGCCCCTCTAAATGATGAGGCTGATAGCTTTAATCCGCTTCCCGATCCTCCACCTTTTACCATGTTTAGGATTCTATCGCGCTCTTCTTTGGTACTGGTTTGTTTTTTCTTTAGTGTGTCGATCAGGCCTTGGACATCAACCTTGTTGTTGGGGGTTGAGATGCTTACATCCGGTGTCGCTTGTTTGAAGTTGAACGTGATCTCTTTTCCGGTTTTGGGATTCTTTACTGTCGACAGTTTGGGAGGTTTCCCGAGTCCGGAGGCTATCGAGTCGTAGGCACTCTCAATCTTGTTTTTGAGGGCGAGTTTTTGTTTGGCGGTCATTCCCGATCCACTTCCGGCTTTTGATTTCAGGTTTTTCACCTCATTGAGGAGTGTTTCAGCTTCCTCGGCTGTAATTTGTCCGTCCTCGTAAACTTTCATGATGTTGTTTGTTCTAGTTGTCAGGTCTGAAACATAGGACGATTTGAGCTTTTTATCGAGTTCTTTGTTTCCGGTTAAGGTTGGGGCTTTTACTGGTGCTGTGAGATCAATAAAGCTTACATTGCCAGTTTCTTTGTTTATGATCCGGTACTTCTTCCCCTCAGTCGTTGACGCTCCTTTGACCTCGGCCAGTTGGGTTGGATCGGCTCCAAGGTCGACATTCGCTCTGACTACTTTTCTCACCTTGGAAATTAACGATGTGACAGCATCGGCCTTGTCGGAGTCCGGTAAATCTTGGTACTCTGTTGAATTAAACAGGGCTTCCATCTGCATCGACAATTCCTCTCCAGTCTTCGCCTCGAGGACATTTAATTGCTCTGGGGTGAGCTTCAATTTGTCTCCTTGGATAGTCTGATCCTTTTGGAGTTTGCTTGGCACTACGTTGTGTCCTGCTTCGTTCAGGCGGCCTAGTTCATCGGTGACCGTATTGCTTATTGGTGTCTTCGAGTTGAATAGATCGTAGAATGCGGCGGCTCCGGTTGGCTCTTGCTTCATGGGGTTACCCAGAACATCTCGTTTTTCGATATTGTTGTTTCTCAGACCTGGTAAGGAGTTGGTGATGTAGTCCGTTGTGGTGTTGTTCTCGCGCTGTGAAGCATCACCGGCTTTGGCCGTGTCTTTGATTATGTTGGGTATCACGGAGGCAACTTGATTACCGATGTAGCTCTTGCCGTATCTAGCTGGGTCTGTGATGGCGTTGAGTGGCTGTTGGACACCGGCGAGGAATGTTTGACTGAGTTGGTCTTTGGCCAATCCTCCGGCGTATGCTCCGGCTTTCTCTACGGTCGTTCCCTCTTTACCCATCGCTTCGTTGTATTTGGCTCCGGCAAGCATGACGAGATTTTGGGGGCCGATACTGTTTACCGATCTCCATTTCCCACCCACTAGAACTGAATTTGCCATCTTGCCTTGTGCCGCCCATAGGTCGGCTTCTTTGGCATCTTTTGGTTGGCCGGTCATCAATCCTTGGCTCATTAGGTATGCTCCGAGTCCGAACAGTCCTGATCCTACGACTCCTCTGCCTATTTCCTGTGCGGCTTGACGTTGTAGCTCGGGAACATTACTCGCAACCACCTTTCCGGCTTTCATGGCTCCTTTGATCAATCCGATCGGGGAGTAGGCGATTGTCTTTTCTACGATCGATGATGGGACTCCAGTAAATGGTGCTAAGACTTCTGTTACTACCTTACCCACCTCAGCTCCGGCTTTCAATTTCGGGCTTGAGGCGACTCTTTTGATTGAGTTCGCGACTTCGTTTAGGACGTTTTTGTCATGGAATGTGGCGTAGTTGGCATCGTTTAAGGCTGATTTGAGCATGTCATCTGTAGGATTTTTGACCAGTTTTTCGATAAACTTTCCGTCACCTTGCTTTCCGGCGTTTATGGCGGCGGCTCCGGCGGTGTCGTATAGCGATCGGGCGTATGCGGCGTGCCAGAAAATCTTATCCTCACCGGATAGTGGCCTGAAGACGGCTTCCGTGGCTCCTTTGAGGAATTTCTCTACTGGATTATTCCCCCATGTAATTTGTTTGATGTCGAATTTACTGATTGACTCTTCTGGGTCAAATCCGTATCGCACCACGTCTACCATTGCTTTTGTGCCTTTGGCGGCTCCGGATGCCAGTCCTCTCAAGGTTGGTGTCATTGTTCGTTGGCCTGTCCTGAATGACATCAGTTGGTCAAACACGGCCGCTACTGGGTCTTTGGCGATCTCCGAGGCACTCATGATGGCGTTGCCTAGCAGGTTTCTTTCGTGGGTTCTGAGTGACGTAAGCAGTCCGGCTTTCCAAACTGTGATGGCTTTGTCGGCGAGTGACGATGGGATGAAGCTGTTTAATGTCTGCTGAAGCTTATTCAGGGCGATATTTTTCTCTCGTCCCTTGAGTTTGTCGGCTTGGTCTACCAATTTGGTGATCAGTTTTGTTTGCTCGCCGGTCAACTCTGGAATCTTCTTCATGGCGTTTATATTGTAGTTCTTGATCTTGGCGGCGACACTCAGGGCGATCGCTTGGGGACTCATCTTGTCAATCATTGAGTAGGCTTGGACAGCACGTCCGAGTTCTTTTCCATGTTCAGCTAGATTGTTGTATAAATTGGCGGCGGCATCATGTTTACCGGCTTTGTCTAAGTTGATGGCTTCCTGAATTGTCGCGGCGACTTTTTGGTCGAGGTCTGCTACATTCTTGAAGTCAATGCTTGCTCCGCTTTCAAGGAGGGCTTTCGCTTCCCCCATGAGTTTTGTGTTGGGTTTGACGGTGTATGTGCCATTCACCTTGGCTTTTGTCTGAGGTGCGACTATCGGGGCTTCTTTGACGGACTTGGTAAATCCGAGGAGTTTCTCCACATCAGTTGTCGGAGTTTTTGGAGTTTCTGTCTGTCCACTTGCTTGGGCGATTATTTCCTGAGCCGTTCTTCGTTTTGGTTTTGACACTCCCTCTGGTAATGTTGGTTCTACTTTTGGTGTCGCTACCTCGCTAATGATTTCTTGGGCGGTTTTGGGCTGTCCGGCTTGTGGTACTTCTGCATTGATGTCAGTTTTGGGTATATCTGGTGCTATCGGAGTTTCTAGAGCCGTTTTAGGGGCATTAAGGTCGGTCGTAGCCTCAACTTTTGGTGTCAAATCTGCTTTTCCTTGTAAAATCTCGTCAATTTTTGGCAAATAACTCTCTAATTCCCTGACCAAGGAACCCATCTCGGGGTCTTGGCGGATGGTGTCCATCAGTTTGGCGTTGAATTTTCCGTCACTCTTGTTTAGTCCGGACGAGTCGAATGCCGATTGGTTGATGGCGGCTCTCAGTCCTTTCAAATTATCAAGGGCTTCTTTGGGATTTACATCCAACTGGTCGATCGAATTTTTAATGTTGGTTTCGATAAGGTTTTTTAAGTCGACGTTCATCTTTCCCTCATCGGTGGCTTTCATGATCACGTCCATGATGGCGGCTTTGTTTTTGGCGGTGGTGAGGTATCCGGCGGCCATGACTCCGACTCCGGCCATGTTGGGATTGAATCCTACTCCGGTAATGTTTCCGTTCTCGTCTTTGTTTATTTGGATTCCAGCGAATACTCCTGGGGCTACTTGGGCTGATTTCTCAAGGTACTCGCGATATTTAGGGAGGTAGTCTTTTCTGACGAGTTTGTTTCCTCCTACGTCGACCATCGGTGAGTCACCTTTGGGCATCTCTCCGCCTCCTGCGGACATGACTGGAGGTTCCGGTGTTACTGTCTTGTATTTCGTCTGGTATTGGTTCGATCCGATCGCTTTCATCACGTTGTCCATCTCTTGTTTGACTTCCGGTGTCGCACCTTGGTAATCGTTTAGAAGTGATCTTATCCATCTTTCTGCCTTTCCTTTGATACTTCCGGCACCTTTCATGGCGGCATCGGTTCCGAGTTCAGACACGGCTCCGAATGCTACTTGGCTGGCCAACTCATTGATTTTTTGGTCACGAGTCATCTGGTCACTCATGTTAGCGATGGCTTGGATACTTCCCTCTGCTCCACCTTTCATGAGTCTTCCCACAATGAAATTGGCTACTTTACTGCTTGTTTGTGGTAGATCGAGGAGTTTTGACGTGGCTGGGAATATCGCTTTCCATGTTGGGTTGTTCACGAATCCGACCATCTCTCCGGCTGTTTTGGCAGGATCGAAGTTGATTCCGGCAATGTTCATCTCTTTACTGGGGACGTTGGTGGCTACTTCATCGCTTCCCGACACACCTTTGATGTATCCGGCGGCGAGTCTTCTGGCTAGGTCGTCATTGGTGTTTATGTTGGGGTCTGGGCTGATGAGTCCTGGTCGGCCGATCTTCACCGGTGACGATGCCACGGCGTTAACTCCTTGGCTCACAGGGTTGATTGTGGTAGCCATTTGACCTAATCCAAATACTCCTTTAGCCACGTCCGGCAGGACTTTGGCACTCGATCGCATAAATCTTTGGACGAAGTTGTCTCCACTCAGTTTCATCAATTCTGGATCGCTGTAGAATGGGATGTTTACTTTGCCTCCGGTGGCGGCTAAAACTGGTGCTTGGACAAGTCCGGCACCGAGTGCCTTACCTCCCTGTACCATTTTGTTGATGCCTGATTTGCCTATCTTGATCGTATTTCCACCCATGTTTCCTAGGAATTGGATCGGTTTTGATTGACTCTTGGCTAGTGCATCGGCGGCATCTGCACCTTGTTGCATCGACCTTTGGCTCAGAGGATTAAGTAAATCGGCGTTATTCTTGAAATAGTTGAATGTATCGGCGACAGAACGACCTTGAGGAGTTGGTTTGGTGTAGAGGAGGGTGTCAGTTAAGTCTTTGGCTTTCTTTTTTGCGAAACTTACTGCATTTGACCCAATGCCCAATATTTTTTTGAGTAGATCATCCATAACCTAAGTATAAACGCTTTTGTGTTAAGCGAAAAGTGCGGACATCAGGGGATCGCGTTGTGAGGAGGCTAGGACTTGGTCTTGAGGAGCGGCTCCACCTGCGTTCTGGATGGTCGCTAACTCTTTTGTGTATTCAAGGGGGGCGATTTCTCCACTTGAGAGGGCGGCATCCAACTCTGCTTTCGTTTTATACTTCTGGGTCACTTTTTGATAGACTCCGGATATTGGATCGGTGACTGACGGATTTTCTACCAGAGGAGTGTATCCTGCCGATGAGAGCAGTTTGTTGGTGGCATCTTTCTTGGTCGTGAGATCAGTGTCGAGTAAGCCTTTGGAATCGGTCATGTCGACGATGTAGGCATCGAGCATCTCTTTGGTCTTGGCGGCTGTCTGCTCGGCTTGGAGTTTGAGTCCGGTTGCCCATGAGGTGATATTAGCGGTATCTTGAGCCAACTGTACTTCGGCTTCGGCGTAGGCATCTTCTCTCTCGTTTCCGGATAGCTGTAGGTTGTTGTCGATGGCTTTGACTTGGGTATCGTAGTCGAGGGCGGCTTTGTCCAATTTGGACTTGGTTTCGGTTTCGACTTGGTTCTTGGCCAGTACGGTCTTCGATTTAAGGCTGGTGATGGCGTTTCCGATCATGGCGAGGGAGTCGGCTTCATTGGTGCTTACTCCGGCAAGATCTTTACCCATGAGGTTATTCAAACGGAGGGCGGCTTCTTGACTTCTCGAGGATGATTGGTTTCCTGATCCTCTCAAAATCTTCTCCTGCTCTCTGGTTAGGTCGCGGTATGTGGATAGAATTTCTTGACGAGCCGTGTCGTACTGGACTTTTGTCTTTCCCTCTTGCTGTCCGAATGTCGATAATCCCTCTGTTTCATTTAGGGCGATCTGGTCTAGGGCATCTTTCTTGTTTGATCCGAGTGTGTCGACGATCCAGTCGTATTGTCCGGATGCACTCTCTTTGGCTAATCCGGCTTCTGCAACCTTACCCTGGTATGACCTCTGTGCGGCTTGACGTTTGGCTTCTGCGGCCGCTCTGGATGCTTCCTCTTGGGCTTTTTGAGCATCGTTGATGGCTTGATTAGGATCGACAGTTGGGTTCGGGTTGTTGTTATTGTTGGTAGGTGCAGGATTGCCTCCGGTCTTCACTGTAGTGTTTGCACCTTTGACGGCTGGCGCAGGACTGTAGTTGAGTTGTGACGAGTTTTGGGTGGATGGAGCTGTGGTGGTCGGTCTGCCGACTAATTGGGTGGCCGGTGCGCCTCCTGGCATCAAATCAGATCCGCCTTGTGCAGTCAATGGAGTACCTCCTCCTGTAAATGGACTGATTATTTTAGAAATCCCTTTGGCGGCTAATTCTGTTAGTCCCCAATCTGGTGTTCCCCATGATCCTGTGTGAGCCATAATTGTTATTTATCTTAAATATTAAGCTTGCATTTATGCTCTGTGTTCAGGATGTACTATCACCAGTATAAACTATTTCGGTTTTTTGGGACAGGCTTTCTGGTGAAGCTGTAGGCCTGACTTGGTGGCGGCTTTGAATCCGCACCATTCACATTGGGATGCGATATCCTCGACTAAGGCGTTTTTCTCTTCAACTTCGGCGACTGCTTGGGCGTTGATTTCGACTTCTCCGGTTTCTTTTTCCTTGGCTAATTCCTCGCTGAAAAAGGTTACTCCGTAGCGTGGGTGGTTCTTCAATGCCTTGATGATTTTGGGGTCGCTAGTTTCGTATAGCTTATTGGCAAACTGGACAGACATCCCGACAGGGAAGTCACCATTTAAGCCGGTCATAATTGTTCTACCATTCGTCACCTGGAACGTTTTCGGGTCTAGAACGAGGTTCAATGCTGAGTGTTTTTTGGATATGAAGATCATTTTTTCTTTATTGTACTTGTTAATAACTTAATACTAAATCTTTTTCTCTGGGGATTCAAGTTCTGTCTTCTTCGCCTCGTCAATTAGGCGTTGTCTGATGGCTCTAGGATGGGTTCCTGGGGAGAAAATTGCCGCTCCTTGGGCGGACACCCCTAAGAATCCGGTCTTCTTTTTTTTTGATTCAACGGCTGGCTTTACTTGCTCACTCACCGCCTCAACCGGCTCGTCGGCCGGTTGAGTGTTTTTCTTTGAGTTAGATTTACTCATTTGCTTTAGGCTGAGTAACTGGTGGCTCCGTAGAGCATGGAACCCTTTTTCTCATTTCTAAATTCAAGACCTACTTCGGAGATGTACTCGTCTTCTTCTCCATCGGCACTGTTGTCTTGGATGTTGGTCTTCAACTTGGTGTCGGAGTTAGCGAGGAAGCGGTATTTGAGCTGTTCAGGGTCAATCATGAACGCTTCACCTGCTGTGGTCGTGGTTTCGGAGAAGTTGTTCATATTAACGATGTTGAGCATTCCGAATGCGGTTAGGTATTGGCTAACGGCGATTCCGTAGGTTTTGTCCTTTTGACTCGTGATCAACTTGGCACCTGCCCAGAAGTTGATGGCTGAGATGATGAGAGGAGCGGCGAACAACCATTTGGTCTTGCCTCCGTAGCGGAATCCGCCTCGGACATATTCTTCGAATTCAAGCTCGGTCAAAGTGCCACCGGCATCTTTGGAGTTCGTGGATGTCCAGTAGTCAACTCCACCAGTCAGTCTGCGTGGGTGAGTTCCTGTGGTGTCCTCTTTGGGTTCACCGAACCAGAATGTTCTTTCAATGTCTTTCTGGTGTTCGATTAACTGCATCATTCTCTGGTGCTTTTTGTCACCTCCGCCGTAGAACTCTGAGTTGTCAGCAGTTCTCGAAATACCGAATGGGGTACGGATGATTTGGCAATAGTTGGTTTTCGCAACTTGATCTCCACCTAGGATAGCGCGCTTGGTAGCGAACTCTTGGTTGGAGTTACCGATGATTAAGAGGGTATCGGCTGAGGGGATGGCGGCGGAACTTGTGGTACCGTAGCCTTTGCTAACATCGAGCAAGTCGGTTGCTACTGCGGTAACGAGCATCTGCTCACCGGATTCAACGACTTTGACGACATCACCAACGCGGAATCTGACACCTGTGCCACTACCGACTGAGATCTGGGTTACACCGGCGGTGTAGGTTGCGGCTGGGGAGGCTGTTCTAACTAGGGATTCTTCTTCCATCCATTTGAAGTCTGGATTGATGGCAACTTTCTTGCCCATTTTTTTGGTGAGTTGAGTCAATGGCGCGGAATCAGGTTCGAGAACACTGATTTTTTCGCTCATGTCAACGACACGGCGGACTGCTAACACGTTTCCTGTGGATCGAATAGCTTGGATCATATCCTTTTTTGTATATTTCTACTTAATAACAGCTTGTGTGCCGTTTATATACAGGATATGCGATTTTTCTACTAGCTGATTAAATACTAATCTCTCCAAAACTGCTTGTCAAGTGGGGTCATTTGCCACTAAATTTGTTCGTGTGGTCGTTGTAGGCACTGATTATTCCGCCTAGAATGTCGTCATCCTCACTCGGTTTTGGTGCGCCACCCATGTTGGCTCCACCATCTGGAGGGGTTGTCGCTCCGGCGTTGTTTTTGGCGGCGTTGTTGTCTGCGAACGTTTTACCGACCTCATCGACTATGCCTTGGTTGAATTTCAGGAAGTTCTTCATGGACTGACCAATGCCTTGGTACGATCCCTCATCTTGTTCACCTTTGACGTGGTATGCGAATGCTTTTCGGAATGATGGATCGCTCTTGAGTCTTGGCACTTTGGTTTCTAGGTCGTGTAGTTCGGTCAGTTTGGCTTCTCTCTCTTGGATCATTGGTGTCATCCTGGCGACCAAGTCCTGTTCTGAGGGCATCTGGTTGGCTGGTAGGTTGGCGAGAAGCACTTTTGCCATCTCTACGAACATCTGCTTGGCATCGGTGACTTTGTCCCATGCGACTTTCTCCATCATTGCATTTAGGTTTTCATCGGACAGTACCTCACTCTGCTTTTCTTTTTTGTCGACTTCTTCATTGATTCTCTTGGCTTCGTTTTGCTCTTGTCTTACTCTGGTGAACTCTGCTTGACGTACTTCGTATGCCTGTTCGAGCTTTTCTACGCTGTCGAATTTGCTAGGATCGCCTCCGAGTTGGACGAATGCGTTTTTGAGTTCTTGTTCGGTTGAATACTTTCCGGCCAATAGGACGGGTTCCGCCGGTTTGGCAGGTTCTGTTGGTTTTTCAGGCTGTTTATTGGGGTCTTCTGGTTCGTTTGGATCGGGAGTGGCTGGGTCGGTAGGGGTTGCTGGCGTGTTATTATCGGGGGCTGATTCGCCTCCATCGTCTTCTGCATCCTCTGGGATTTCGAAACTTGACTCATCTACGTTTGTTAATCCGGTCGCTGGGTCGTAGGTTTCTGCTGGTGTACTTTTATTTGGTTCCATATTAGGTATCCTTTCTTTAGGGCTAATAACTTAAATAATGCTAACTCTTCTTTTCTTCATTGTCAAACCCTTTCGGAGTTTTGTTCCTAGCGACTCTGTCTAGGTAAATAATTCCGTCCCTTACTTCGTATCTTGTGAGCATGTGGTTTTCGAGAATGCCTCCGTGCGACACCGGACAGGAAATACACTTGACCGATCCACTCCGGTAATCTTCAATGACGTAGTAGTGTGCGCCTTTGTTCAGTTTGTACTTCTTGACCTTGTGAGTGGTCACCTCTCCGTTCCACAATCCTTTTTTCTTTCTTTCCGCGAGAACGTCCCACGCATTGGGCATCTCCGGCTTTGTGTCTTCGGGGATTTGATCCTGTGGTACGTCGTTATTTTTCGCTGTCCTTGTCTTTTCTGGCCTGAAGTTTGGCATTTTCCTGTTCTCCTTTCTGGATAGTTGTGTTGACGAAAGCCATGAGCTTTTTGAATGCTCGCATCTCCGCCGACACAAATAAGAATTTGATAAATGTATTAAATATACTGAATAATCCTAGGGTGCTGACGTTTCGGACTTCTCCGTGTAGGTACTCACTTCCGCCTTTGTCCATTGTCTCAATCCACTCTACAACCTTTCTCCAAGCACGACTTTTGGTCATGTTTTTGAAGTCCTCTCCGGTTGAGATTATCTGGAGAATCTGATCCGGTGTTGGCTTATTGGATCGTATTAGTCGCTGGTAGAACTGGCGCGTTGGGTTGTTCATTTGGTACTGCTGTTGTTAATTCTGGTTGTACTGGCGTTACGCCTGGGACTTCGGGCATCAATGGATTTGCCGGTGCGACTGGTTGAGGTTGTTCGTGTTGGACGATCTCTTCTGTCTCCTGTACTCCGATACTGCCGAGTACCTTTTTGGCAATCAGGTCTTTGGACTTCATTGTCAGGTTTTCAAATGGAGCGGCGTTCTTGCTTACCAATCCTGTCACCGTATCCCATTTCTGAATCTCTTTGGTGGTACTGGCGGCTTCGGTACTTCCGGACTCTACCATGAACATGACGTTGCCTTTGAGGCGGCGTAATTGCTCTGCATATACTGTCATCTTACCCTTGTCGGTCGGGACTGTCTGGTCAGCATCGTAGAATCTGATGTTGCGGTTGACGTACATGGTTCCCATCGCATTCAGTCCTAGGTTCTCAAATAGTTGAAGTTTGTATTGGAATCTGGCGTTGGCGGCTTGCTGGAGGGCATCTACGCCTCCGGCTGTTGGGTTCATACCCGCATTAGCCTGTCCTGTGGCGTAGTCGCTAGCTCCGGATGTGTTTTGGATTATCTGTTCCCACTCGTCATACTCGCGGTATGCGGACGATTTGACCGATCCCATGTCAATAGGTTGGATCGCATCTTTTTCGGTTGTCTTCACTACCACTCCTGGCTCTGGGATAAACTCTTCGCCGTCCACGAGGGCTTTGGTGTTGACTTGGTACATTCTCAAAAGGTCATGGAATACGGCATCGTTTCTCATGTTGAACTGGTCTGACATGCCGTCCTCGAGGCGTTTGATTGGGTCTGGCTCGCCCCAGGCGTATAGCTCGTGTGGTACTGGGATGTCTTTCATCAGGAATAGGCCTAGTCTGCCGTCACCGTTGGGGTTGGCTCCGGATCGGATCGTGAGTTTCTCGTTGATGACGATCGACATTCTGTCTCTTTCGGGAATGTACCAGACCTTGAATTGACCATCACTCTTTGACTTTTCTTTATAGGTGTTGTCTTCTGATCCGAATATACCGGCGAGTTCGTTGTCGTAGTTAGTTGCATCGCTTCCGCCACCTGTCCAGAACTCTTTCTCGTGCGCCATTTCTTTCAACTCATCGATGTTTTGGAAGTCTTTTGGACTCTGGTTGACGATGTCCATTACCTCGTCCATTGTCATGCTGTCTTCGATGATGGCTCTGCTCATGTCGCCGACTCTCTTCTTTTTTGCATCTGGGAACACGTGGAATACTGACTTGTGTTGGAATACTGGGCAGTCGATGACTTTCTTTTTGGTTTTGACGAGCATCCAGCGAGGGGTCAGTCCCATCTCTCGGATGATTGGCTCGTTGTCCGGAGCCGGTGCGAGTCCCATTTCGGGGCTGTATGGTAGCCATTCCTCAACCTCTGCCCACTTCTGATACCAAGGTACCATTCCCCAGGCGTTACCGGTGATGAACTCTTCTTTTAAGGCTGTCGACATGCGCAGGAAAATTGGGTCATCGATCAAATGAGGGTGGTTCATCTGATACTTGATCAGCTCTTTGATGGCCAACTCATCTCTCTCATCATTCTGAGCATCGGTCTTGATGCTGAATCCTGGCATCCTACTGAACATTCTTGGCAGGATTGTCTCTACCACTTGGTAGGAAATTGGAAGCATGATCTGGCTGTAAAATGGGTATGCAGACTCATCCGCTTCCACGGCTTCATCGATTATTCTCAAAAAATAGTGCTTGTAGTTGTCTAGGAAGCGATCGAAGTATGGCGCACAGTAGGCGGCCGATGCTTGGTAGAACTTTTTAGCGTCTTGTGCTATATCATCATTGAATTTTGATTCGTCAGTCATAGTCTTTATTTCATTATAACGCTTACTATTTATTCCGTCTTCCGGCACTTCTGAATTTCTTAAATTTGCTGGCTTTGTTCACCGGACGTTTGCTCTTGCTGACCGCACTTGATGCGATGGGATTCAACTTCAGTATATAATATGCGCCGCAAGTTGCAATGACTCGGTCGTCATAACTTCCCTTTGAAGCCCCCATTGTGCCGTCTGGGTGCCTCACAAACACGAGGAATTCGTCTAGGGTGTCACCGTCCGGTAGGTCAATCTCTTCATTGCGGAGCAACTCTTGCATGTGGCCGATGATCAGCGACTTCGTTTTCTGGGTGGTGTACCATCCGTATTCGTCTGTTACCTCCTTTGTTTTCTTGTCCATCCTCTGGCGCATGTACAGGTTCGGGTAGTTTAGGTCGACCAGTTTATCGATCGTGCTTTGTCCCATGTTATTTACCTCGACTGCGATCAATGCTTTGTTGAAAAAATAGCCGATTTTATTTAGTTCGCTGGCAAACTGATGGGCTTTCAGGACTCCGTTGAATACCGCCGCCGTCTTCCATGTCCTCTGGTTGACCACACATGCCGAGCATCGGTCGTTGAACTGGGCTGTGTCTCCGAATATGATGTATCGGTCTTCCGGCGTTGGTGTCTCGAAAATCTTCAGGTTGCCGTGCTTGTCCTCATCCAGTTTCTCGTTTGGCACCACTCCAAGTATTTTGCCTCTGAATAGTGGCTTGCGAGCTTTGTCTTTGTAGTTTTGAATCTTCGTAACTGGGAATACCGGATCACCTGAAAACAGGAACGCTTCGGCTGGATCGGATGGGAACTCTTGCTTAAACATTTCTTCTGGGCTTCTGCCCTTTTCGCTCGTTAGCGTGCTGATTTGTAATCTCCTCCATGCGAGTTTGGTCATGGTCACCTCCGGATGTTGGGCGACCAAGTGTTGCTCCTCTTCATCCATTGTACCCTCTTCGATTGGTTGTCCTGGTAGGTCGTATTCGGGGTTCTCAAACCACGCTATAAAGTGTGGCTTGAATGCGCTCTGTCCTGGGGTCTGTTCACGTACCCACTCCTGATGATGGTGGTTTCCTTGGCCGTTGGCGGTGGTTTCTTTGACGATCCAGGTGTGCGGATCATTTAGAGGTACCGCGCGGATGATACCGGTTTCTATCGATCCATCATCTCTCCAGCGACTGGTTTCGGACAAATGAGCATAGTGGATTGTGTCGCCTCGACCGAATGCTATGGCTCCGGCAGTCCCGATATAAAACTTCGATCCGCCGGTTTCCGTCCCTCCTGACCAGTAAAGATTTGAGATGCTTTTGCTATTCTCTTCTCCTGGGATGTAGTATCGCTGTAGCCAAGGTGGCAAGTGTGCCAGGAAGAATTTGACCTTTTCGAACAACCGGCCGGTCGCTTCGGCTTCGTGACTGATTGAGACACTCCAACAATGTGGCACGAGTAGGAATTTGACGGTGAGGATCGCTAGGATTTCAGTCGATAGTCCGAGTTGACTGGCTTTGAGGATGTCGTCACGAGAACTTCGCTCGTCATAGAACATATTTTGTACCTCGTTGAAAACGAATGGGACGATGTCTTTTTCTTTGTTTATTACCCAGAATCCGGACTCAATTATGAACCTTGGGTCTTCGTGGGCGCATATCATCAGGTCGGCTTCTGATGTCAGTTCTGAGAATCTCATATGCTTTCCAAGGCTTCATCGATGAACTCTTTTTGCCTTGCTTGTTCAACATGGTAGTCCTCGGAGTCGGTTCCCATCGCTTTTACTCTATCCATGCCCATGTGGACACCACTCATCACCTCTTCCGGAGACATATCCTTGGCTCTCTCTTCCGGTGTGGCGATCTTTGGTCTAGCCCACTTCTGGCAGTACCACTCAGTTTCTTTTGTCTCTGGGTTGGTCATTGTCCTGGCGTATGGGGTCGCTTCGTGTATCTTCTGGCATCCGGCGCACCACATATACTTCCGGCAATAGAATTTCTCGTTATGTTTAATCCACCCCCACTCACGGTGTTGGCGTTTACATTTGGCACAGTAGTGTTTCTCTCCCTCATACGACATAATGGGTGGGACTGGGATCGAACCAGTGACCTTTGAACGCCATTGCTCGTTCAATGCTCTTACCTACTGAGCTACCTACCCTTGATCGGCCTAATCTTGGTAAGCATTTCGCTTCCTAAAATCACGCCGATTCCAATTAAATCTGCTCTAAAGCTCTGATAACTGGAGCAATTCTATCTCTGAGTTGTCCAAGTCTCACGACAATGCTGTCGATCTTGTTTGCTGAATCGACTCCTACTTTTTCTGGGGATGGAGGGATAAATAACACTCTTTCTTCAAGCATTCCTACTTGAGATGCTAATTGATCCATTACCTCACTTATTGAGGCTCTTTTTAGTTCCGCAGAACCTGCTATTTCTGGTCTATCCATATTTTTTTATAATTATTAACCGAGAGTGGAGGGTGGAGGGGTCGAACCTCCCAGGTATACGCTCCTGCACCACGTCCCCCCAAGTTCCAAGATCAAGGAGTCGCACCTTGTTTACGGCTTATGAGTTCCGTTGGATACTGACCTACCATCTTGGTTATCTTTTAAGATTATCAAAGTTGTCACGGCTCTGCCTAGCCACATTTCGGCTTCTTCTACTTTCATCAGGGCTATGGATATTTCTCTTGCTCCGGTTCCTTTTTGGGTGATGTCTCTCATTCTCTCTAGCTGTTGTCTTGCCTGTACCAATGCAAGTGTCAAATCAGTCATCGCTAGTGCGGCGTTCTCGTTGATGTTTTCTACCTTTTTTTTCGGCATATTCTTATTTAATTATCACTCATTATTTAATTATTGCAACCCTCTTTCCTTGCGTGATTGAGCGACTGCGGTCTGTAAATCAGCCATATTGAAGTTGTTTTGGATCGCTACTCCCACCTTGGGTTGAGGTTGTAGGTGTCCCATCTGGATCATGAAGCTTTCCCAATCTTGGTAGTTTCCTTTCAGCACCTTGGCCAGACCGATCTTCATCAGGTCTGCAAATCCGTACCCCTCATTGTCGAGGATGTACTCTTTCATGCCCTTGATTTTCTTGTAGTTTAGGTATCCGATCTGGGCGGCTGTCGCATATTTTTTGGCACCATAGGTCGCTAGGGCGCATTTGGTGGCGTTTCCATATAATGGATTGACCACTCCGTCTATTGTTTTAAGCATGAAAAGTTTTGTCCATCTTACAAACTGAACGCTCTCTCGACGTTTTTGTTTCTCAATTTCTACGTTTTGGGGTTTTACTTCAGCGATTTGTGCATCTTCGACCATAGGTGTTCCATTTCGGAGCTATAGTTATTAACTTCCAATCAGTTTACCTCAAGAGGACGGCGATCTGGGAATCTGCGCCAGGGATGGCGGAGTATGTCACCTTGATGGTATCAGTTGGCGCGATTATGAAACCTATGGCAGTAGGTGTGGAGGTTGATTCTGCCTGGTCGTTTACGAGGATGATCTGTCTGCCGTCTTCGTCAAGCAATTCGATGTCTGCTGTGAGTGCGGCTCCGGCGACTGCTGGGGTGATCGTGATCATCTTTGTACAAATTCCACCGTTGTCGGTTACCGGTAAGGTCAATGTGAGGACTCCGGCACCTCCGGTCATGGTTGCGGATGCCCAAGAGGCTACGGTTGATGTTTCGGTAGTGACGATGTCATTTCCTGCTAGGTTGGCTACTTTGGCTTCGATGGTCTGGGCGGTGTCTGTGTTAGTCGTAGCGGTCACATCGGGGTGAGCTGTGGTACCTGTGCCGTATACGGTTCCCTCTCCTGCTCCGGCGTTAATGGCTACCTTGAGGTTGTCTAGGGCGGTTGCGAGTGAGACTCCGATCAAAACTTCAAACGCGGCTCCGGTGAGTGTGGTCTTGAATGTATAAACCGTTTCTCCTATCGTGACCGTTTCGTTATTGAGAACGATGTCGGTTCCGGTTAAGACTGCTGTAGCTTTGACTGCACCTGGGAAATTGAATTCGAGTGTTTGCGGTACTATGTAAGATCGATTTAATTCCATATGAGAATATCATACAACTGTTTTCAAGTGGTCGTCAAATGCCGATTTGTTTTTGGAGGAGTTTGAGCGTGACTCGTTTTCGCTTGATCGATCCGAGTCTCACGTACTTTTCTGCTGTACTGTGTCCATCCCAATGGTTTGCGAGTCTAGGGAGGTGATTGAACATGATGAGTTCTGTGTCGTTGATGTGCCATGTGGCCTGTCCGGCCGGTGTGTGAATGCAGACGATCCATCTCCAGTCATTCTCCCATTCTGTGTCGGCTTCATCGTGCCTACAAAGGTGCGCTGGATATATTTTTGATAGGAGTGCCACGAGTCTATCGCGCTCTTTGTATGCCTGATTCTTCCAGTCTTTTTGGTTTGCGATCTCTTTGTCCAGTCCGAATATCATTCCCTCGAGATTGGTTACCTCGGTCAGTACACTCATCTCCGGATCAAACTTGCCATTTTCGATCAGGACTTTCTTTGTTTCTTCTTGGAGTATTGGTTTGTCGTCCATTTTATTTGCTTGTTGTTATTGCCCAGATTCCTACGACGATTATCGATATTGCACTCACGTAGTCCGGCCAGTCTACAGTCCTCACCACCGATGCCCTACCCAGTTCGAATGCTATTGGCGCAAGTAGGAGTGTGGCGAACACTATTTTGGTCATGGATGATTTTGCATGTATTCGATGAGGGCTTTCTCTTGAAGCTCTCCCTTTTTCATAAGTTTGTCGGCGGCGTATCTGTCGGCTTTTAGTTTTACCACCTCGCTTATGTACACGGTTGTAATCACCTTTTTTTCTTGAAGTAACGTGTCCATCTTTGCTTTAGTCATTTGCTTTTGATTATATAATTACATAAGATTTTGTCAAGTATACAGCATCTTTACGATCAGTTTCTTCAACTTCTTCCGTGCGCTCTCGTAGTCCCTGATGTTGGCCATTGCTGTCCCGAATCCCCACTCTCGCACCTTGTCCTCCGGCACGTTGGACAGTTCGATTATCCACATGTTCCGGAACATCTTTTTGTGCGCCTGGGTGTTGTTTAGGCGACTTGTCCTCACGTTTTCCACAACGGCACCGAACATCATGTAGAATGCGGCTTCGTAAGTGTTGTCGGTCTTCCTGATCATACGGCTGGGGTGACCTCCTCCCATCTGGTTTCCTCGCCGACAAACTTGGCGTACCGTCTTCTGATTACGTCACAGAACAGTCCGGAGAACTCCATGCAGTAGGCTATCCGGTCGAGTTGGTGAGCGGCAATTAAGGTCGATCCTGATCCTGCAAACGCATCGAGGACGATCTGATTTAAGTCGCTGGAGTTCTTGATAAATGGAGTCATGATTCCGACTGGTTTTTGGGTTGGGTGGACGTAGTGTTGGGTATCTTTCTGGACGTTTTGGAGGGTACTACAGCTCTTGATGCTCATTAGAATGCCCAGTAAGGCCTCTTTGGTAAGTCGCTGGAGTTCTTGATACCCGACTGTGTCGATCACTGTCCGGTTTGTTCTGTCTCCGTAAAATGGTGGCCTCTCTTTTCCTTTGGCACAGTAAAGGACTGGTTCGTGTGTCCAATGGTAGTCGGAGTTGCCTATCACCATGTGCTTTGCCCAGATGATCTGCTGTCTTACACGCCATCCTGCCGCCTCAAGGGCTTGTTGGAACTCGATGTGTGTACTAGATGCGTAGAATATGTACGCCGGACAGTTCGGGATGCTGTTCTCGGAAATGTTTTCGAATGCGGCTAGGAGGAATTTGTTTAAGGCTTCTCCTCTCAAGTCGTCATTCTCAATCATGTCCCAGTCGCTACCGTTGGGATTTCCCTCGTAACTTACGCCGTACGGTGGATCGGTGACGATTACTGATGCTTTCTCGCCGTTCATGAGCTTGGCCATGTCCTCTGGGTTGGTAGAATCCCCACACATCAGGCGGTGTCGTCCGAGTTGGTATACTTCTCCGGTCTTGCTGATGGAGTCTCCCTCGCCGAGTCCTGGGGCTTCGTCTTCGTCAGTTTCACCATATCGGGCTAGGATTTTGTTGGCATCGGTGCTTTTGCCTAAATCTATCGAGTATTTACTCAGGTCGATGTTGTCTTTGTACTGGTGAAGTAATTCTGCCAGATCTTGCTCTACCCATGAGGCGTATCGTTCATTGTGGACGATGACGAGTTCTAGTGCCTCTGCATCGTCTTTTGGTGTTCGGTACTCCACTTTTGCCGTGGTCATTCCTAGCTCTTTCATGGCTTCGAATGCGTGGTTGCCTCCGAGGATTGTTCTATTGTCTCTGCCATCGATCAGGAGCGCGCCTAGCTGTCCCCATCGTTTGATTTTGCTTTTTAGGTCTTCGAACTTGTCCTTGGTGATCGATCGGGGATTAACTGGGTACGGAGTCAGTTCGAGTAATTGTCTCTCTGTTATTTCTTGCATAGTGCGTTGAGTTGTTTTTTATAATCCATCAGGAGCAGTCCGAGTTCGGCGGTGCTGTACTTGGTGGTCTGGGTACACATCAATCTTAGTCTCTCAAACCTTTCGGCACCGAGTTTTTTGATCATGTATTGCTCGTAGCAGAATCCCTCAATCGTGTCGGTTTTGTGGTTTTCAATCTTCTGGTGGCAGAAAATATCCATTGCATCGAGGTTGTCGAAGTCCCATCTTCCGCTTATGTCTCCTCTGCTGAAAAAGTGGCTTGTGGTCATCAGTTTTTGTCCTAGAACGCCTTTTGAGGTCATTGTTGGCTCGTAGTACCGGTTGCACTTCTTGCATGTCCAGTTGGCTTTGATTCTCACCATCAGACTCACTACCTCGTCAATTTCTTTTATCAGTTTGGATCGTTCGCTCCGGCCGGTCTGTCGCAAGGCTCTACCTACTTTGGTTCTGGGATTGCACCATTGGCAATGATTCGGCTCTTCATTCACGACACCATCTACCGGCACGTAGTGGCAGGAGCATTTGCATCGTTTTTTCTTTTTACTTATCCACCACATGGTTTTTGCCGTATTTAAGTTTAATAAAATCTAGGACGTTATTCAGGAATTCGTTGATCTCCTTGGTCGATACCACCGGCTGGGACAGAATATCTTTGTATGGCTTTCCCCACTCCAGTTCGAAAAATCCGTCATTCGTCAGGTCGTTGTGTAGTGTCTCTCTTGCCGCCGGATAGGTTAGGTCGTAGGTTTTTCCGTATGGTGGTATTTCGAGCAGTATCATATAGGTTATATGCTTGTTTTTACGAATCTCGGGATTTTGGTCGCCTCTGTGCCTGAGATTATCTGACGATTTCGGTATTATGAGATGAGTTTTCTTTCTCTAGCATCTCTTGTAATATCTCAATCCCTTGTCTTTGCTGTTCCAATCGGACTTTGTACGTGAGCATTTCCTGTTGGAGTTTACCTCTCAGTTGCTCTTGTTTGGGGTCGATTAGCTTCAGAAGTGTCCGGCGAATCATGGTCAGTTGTGCCTCGTCTTCTATGGTTACTTTGATCGCATCTTCGATCACCTGTTCGATTATTTGTGCTTTTGTTTTCATATCTTATTTAATTATATAACCATTTAATCGTGAGAATCAAGTTTAATCAAGTACCTAAACGAAGTTGATAATTATTCCGATGA